>Ga0208793_1000906_pt1 | contig 18350 bp, 21 predicted proteins | sample 17_taG_FD_184092 | JGI IMG/M metagenome (GOLD analysis project Ga0208793, IMG submission 184092) | Marine viral communities from the Subarctic Pacific Ocean - 17_ETSP_OMZ_AT15314 metaG (SPAdes) (version 2) | ecosystem: Environmental > Aquatic > Marine > Oceanic | place: Pacific Ocean | collected...
CACCGAGCTGAACCTGACACCTGTGCCGAATTTAGAGTTGCTCACTTGCTGTTACAACAATCTCACCAAACTGGACCTGACGCCGGTGCCGAAGTTGGACGCGCTCTGGTGCAACGATGACAACCTCACCGAACTGGACCTGACACCTGTGCCGAATTTAGAGATGCTCTCTTCCATAGATAACAACCTTACCGAACTGGATCTGACGCCGGTGCCGAAGTTGGACGCGCTCTGGTGCAACGACAACAACCTTGCCGAACTGGACCTGACTCCGGTGCCGAATTTGAAGGAGCTCTTGTGCTCCAATAACAAACTCACCGAACTGAACCTGACGCCGGTGCCGAATTTGAAGGAGCTCGATTGCTCATACAACAAACTCACCGAACTGAACCTGACGCCGGTGCCGAATTTGAAGAAGCTCGATTGCTCATACAACAAACTCACCGAACTGGATCTGACACCGGTGCCGAAGTTGACGATGCTCACGTGTTCAGACAATAACCTCACCCAACTGGACCTTACGCCAGTGCCGAAGTTAATTGATACAGACCATAATCCCAAATAGAATCAAATGAAAGACACATCGTGGATCTTAATCGATACTGAAACAACGGGACTAAAGCAGCCAATTTTTGCTGTCGAGCTTGCGGCTCAGCGGATGAGGGGTTGGCAGCAGGACGGGGAACCCTTCCGCCGGTTGATCAACCACGGCTGTCAAATCCCTCAAGCAGCTGCGCGGGTTCATGGTTACACCCGTGAAATCTTAGAGCGAGATGGAGAAACACCAGAAGCAGTTTACTCGGACTTCCGGGAGTATGCCGGTGAAGCGCCCATCGTTGCCTACAATCTGAGGTATGATTGGAACCAAGTTCTCGTTCCTGAGTGGGAGCGGCTGGGCTTATTACCGATCAGTTCACCGGGTTTTTGCGCTTACCTTTTGGCTCAGAGACTCTTGGATCCTGTCCCCGCTGGTAACTGTAAACTTCAAACTTTGCGTCAATACTACCGTCTCCCCGAACGCGGCGCGCACACTGCTCTTGGCGATGTCGAAACGGTGGCTGATCTTATGCAGAATATTCTCCGTCCTATTGCTGAGAAGAAGGGCCTCAATACGTGGGAAGAGATTCAATCATTCACCCAGGAAGAGTGGTATCCAACAAGGCTGGTATTTGGAAAATTTAAGGGGCGTTCTTATTTAGAAGCGCGAGAGGATTCGGAACTTCGTTCTTGGCTAGAATGGCTCACTCGATCGAGTAATGAAAAGAGTGCGCGGATGGGTCGATGGTATATTGATCGGCTTGACTCTGATGAAACCACCTTCGAAACACCAATCATTGAATTTCCGGATGAAGATCAAACCTTGCCCGGGTTGGTGGTGTTCCAAAAGATGGACGTGGAGTATCTAAGTGTTCAAGTTGAGGGTCTACGAAGTCGGCTTGCAAATCTCGAGACTGATTATGGCGTAGAAAAAGCAAAGATCGGTTCGATCAAAGCACGACTCTTTGAGGCGCTTCGGCCATTCTACGAAGAAAGAGATCGTCTGATGTTAGTGATTCAATATCGGAATATTTTCATCGATAAGCTCCTTTCCGAAGGAGAAAATGAAGCAGAAACGGTGGGCAACGACTATGAGCGTGAGTCTGAAAGAAAAGGAGAAGATTACAACTCGGCAGCCTCTGCCTTGGAGGGAAAGGTTGAACTAGATAATGAGCAGAAGCTGCACTTAAAGTCGGTCTGGAAGAAGTTAGTGAGAAATTTTCATCCTGACCGTTTTGAATCCGACCCTGAGAAAAGAGAAACCTACGAAAAGCTCACTCAAGCAATTAATGAGGCGAAAAATGCCGGCGACATCGAACTTCTTGAACGTATTGCCTCTGATCCTGATGCCTTCATTCATTCGCACGGCTGGTCGCTCGTATCACTAAATGAGAGCAAGGAACTGAACCAACTCCAGAGTTTGTTCGACTATCTTCAGGTCCGAGTGCTTGAGATTATTGAGGAAATCGAAGATTTACGGAAAAGCCCGGACTTCGAACTGCATCAATTTGTTGAACAAGACGCTTCAATATTAGAGAAAGTCATTGCAGAGCAGCGGACGGAGCTCGAACTGGAAATTGAAGAATTATCTGGTGAAGCAGATGCGAAGGCAGCTGAGATTGAAGAGCTCACTGGGGCGTTGCCTTTTTAAGATTAGAGACTGATTAACTAAAAATTGTAAGTGATGGGAAAAGGTGATTCAGAACATTCTAACACAGACCCAAAGCGTGAGATCGAGGTGAACCCTAGTCGTGCGCTGACAAGACCAGACGGGACTGAGATTCCGGTTTTGTCGGAGATGGTTTCTCGTTCTTTGACGAATATCGAGGCTAGTAATAAGCTCAGCACGCTTCATCGTATAGGCGATCATGAGCTCCACAGCCCGGACTACCGTCTGGTTTGCGCATGGGCTGAGGAACTGGACCAGGGTGTCGAAAGAACTCTCGATTCGCTTCTTGATTGGGGAGCTGAGATCTCCGAGGGACGATTCGTATCGCTACTGCTGAGAGATCCGTTGAATTCTATACCGTTGATTGAGGGATTGGAACTTAGGAAACTCTCTTGCTATTATCACAACCTCACCGAACTGGATCTGACGCCAGTGCCGAAATTGAGAGAGCTCAATTGCCGTGGCAACAACCTCGCCAAACTGGACCTGACGCCGGTGCCGAAATTGAGAGAGCTCAATTGCCGTGGCAACAACCTCGCCAAACTGGACCTGACGCCGGTGCCGGATTTAGAGGGGCTCAATTGCTCATACAACAAACTCACCGAACTGGACCTGACGCCGGCGCCGAAGTTGAAGATGCTCTGGTGCTCAGATAACAACCTCACCGATCTGGACCTGACGCCGGTTCCGAAGTTGAAGGAGCTCGATTGCTCCGACAACAATCTTAACGAACTGGACCTGACATTGGTGCCGCATTTGGAGGAACTCTATTGCTCATATACGGGCCTCACCGAACTGGACCTGACACCGGTGCCGCATTTGGAGGCGCTCTGGTTCAATGTTAACAACCTTACCGAACTGGATCTGACGCCGGTGCCGAAGTTGAAGGAGCTCTGGTGCCACAATAACAACCTCACCGAGCTGGACCTGACGCCGGTTCCGAAGTTGAAGGAGCTCAATTGCTCCGACAACAATCTTAACGAACTGGACCTAACGCCGGTGCCAAATTTAGAGGAGCTCAATTGGAATCGTATCAAACTCTCCGAAGTGGACCAAATCAAATTGTAACCACCGATGCGCCCCCAATACTGGATTCTGACACTCTTTATTCTTTGCGGATGCAAGGACAAGCAACAGGCCTCGCAAGCCCCTCAGAATCCATCTGAGGCCCTCACAGAGGATCCTGCCACCGCTGAATGGAAGGGATATGCCCTTGGAGATTTCGTCGACATCCTGACCCCGGTCCTTGACCCCGCAAAGCTGGATACGCTCAAAGGAAAACGAGCCGCCACACCCCGATTACGCAAGGCCTGTTACTGGCTCCAGACTGCCCATACAAACGGCTTTGACATAGGTGAGATCATCGACCTTTCACACGACCAAGTCGGCCCAGTAGAGCCACTGAGAGCCAAAGCCCAACGCGCATCCCTTATCCGTAACAGAGTGATCCTTGAGCGCCTGGGATGCTTCGATGAAGCCGGTATGACCAAGCTCAGGAAAGGCAACGCGCCAACCATCACCAAAGGTCCATACGCCGGCGAGATTGTTACCGGTGATCACATCATACCAAGGTCAGTCTGTCCCGAATTAGACAATAAGATCTACAACCTTGAGATGATGCCACTGACCTTGAACCAGAGGAAGGGCGCAAAGGTAACGCAACGACAGATCGACCTAGCGAAAAGGTGGAATCAGGATGGGTTGCTCAGTGATGCGGGATTAGGGGCTGTGCTGGAGGAAGACCCCCGGGCGGCAAACATGGAAAAGCAAGCAGTCACTTATCAAGAGTTGGCTGAAATGATGAATCAACTTTCCGAAGGGAAAGATGTTCCATTGGCCGCCGACAAAGTGAGCGAATTGGTTGCTCAAATGATGACGCTGAAAAAAGAGAGCAACAGCATGGTAAAGCCCGAAGGTGATGCCGCATTGGAAGCTCTTCAAAACAACAAGGCCTACAGCGAGGCCGTTAAGACTTTTTTCGAAGCCACAAATAAACTGACTCAATCGGGAAAGATGACCGCTGAAATTTTCGAAGCCCTTCAGGGCCGTCATCAAGCACCCGAACCCGATTAAAAGCCTCCAAACTGATTCTCAATTCATTGTGAGGGAAAAGGTGTTTGCTCCGAACGCTCTATCTGGTTTCGAGTTTCCCTGCCTCCGAACGTGTGTTACGGCTGCCACATCATGAAACCACTCCAAGTTCTCATGGCGCTCTTTGTTTGTGCGTTCCTGCCGCTCTACGCTGCCAGTTTAGATGACCTCACATACACCACGACTAACGGAGAAGTCACCATAACCCGTTGTGATCAAGCCGCCAACGGCGAACTTGTTATTCCAAATACCATTGATGGCAACCCTGTTACCAGTATCGGGGATAGCGCTTTCGATGGCACAAGCCTAACCACTATCTCCCTTCCTAATGGCGTCACCAGCATTGGGAGAAAAGCCTTTGATGGCTGTAGAAGCTTAATCAGTATTTCGATTCCTAATAGCGTCGCTAGTATAGGGAATTACGCCTTCGCTGACTGCATAAACCTAACTAACATTGTCATACCTGATGGTGTCACCAGCATCGGAAATAGTGCCTTCGAAGGATGCACCAGCCTAACGAGCATCACGATTCCTGATGGCGTTACCAGCATCGGGGCAAGGGCCTTCCTGCATTGCACCGCCCTGACGAGCATCACGATTCCTAAAAGCGTTACCAGTATCGGAGATGGGGCCTTCGCCGACTGCAGCAGCTTGACCGCTGTAACCTTCCTTGGGGATGCTCCTAAAATTATAAAGGAAGCTTTCAAAAACTCCTCACCAACCATCTACCGTAAAGCGGACGCGAAAGGTTGGGGTGACACGTTCGCAGGCAGACCAGTAAAGCTCATCACTGAGAAGCCTTAGGGCGTATCTTTGATCCCTGATTCATGGTGTCTGGCAAGGGATTAGGATGCGGTGAGTTGAAAGAATAATAACCCAAATTAATGAATCTATGGATTCTAACATCATAATCCTTTTGCTCTGTGTGCCGCTAATTTTCACGGTCCTAGTTGTCGCAATAGATTCGATCGGTGGCCCCAAGTATGGAGCTGCATCCAAAGGTAGTTTTAAGCATTGGAAGGAATATAATAAGAATCACAAGAAGTACACCGAACTAGCAGAGAGCAAACGCGATGAGTTTTTTAATGAATCTCTGAAGACCATTGACAATAGAGATAATGAAAGCGAGTGGGGTAAATATCGTCATGCCTTCAGAAGGTCCTTTACCTTACTGAGTATTCATAACAAGCAGGGGGATGCAGAGGCAGCTATTGTTTACTACATCTTATCTCGAATATTCTACCAGAGATATGAGATAAACGCCCCCACAACTCTCTATGGGAAGCAGCAATTAGAGACATCTCCCGAGATATGGTTCAAGTATTACAATGCTGAAGATCTATCTTGATCAGGTCACCATTTCTGGACCACTTTGAATGTTAGGCTCAGGTCTTGGATTGCTCTTGGCAAATTGATCAGGACTTTGGAAGCCCAATTTGCTGTGAGGATGCACTCGATTGTAAAATATGCGCCATTCTTCGATGATCACTTGCGCCTCCAGAACGCTTAAAAACTCTTCCTGATTCAGGCATTCATCACGAAGCCGATTGTGGAAACTCTCCACATGACCATTCTGCCATGGGCTGCCTGGATCAATATAAATCGTCTTGATTCCAAGCTCCTCAAACCAGCTCTGAACCTCTCTGGCGATAAACTCGGAGCCATTATCGCTCCGAATGTGTTGCGGCACTCCACGCTCACTCATCACCTCGGTCAAGGCGTTCAAGATGTCTCCACTTTTTAAACTGCGTTGTGGTCGAATCGCCAAACATTGACGGGTATATTCATCGATGAGAGTCAACATCTTCAACGGCACTCCGTTCTCAGTCCGGGTGTGCACGAAGTCCCAGCTCCATACCTCATTGACAGAGCCTGCTTTGACGGGGAGTGCTGTTGAGGTTCCGCTTCGTCTTCTACGGGGCTTCTTTCCTTTGACTCCCAAGCCTTCGAGCCTCCTAACTTGCTGAACAAGCTTGCGGCCCACCTTCCATCCTTCACGCATGAGAAGGGCTCGAATTCGACGATATCCATAGCGGGGATACTTCCGGCTCAGAGCAACAATGCGCTTGATCAGCTTCCTTTTCCCATCGCCCCCACGTTCACGGTAGTGCCAACTCGAACGAGACAGACTCAAGTAACGGCACGCGCGACGCACCGAACATAAACCTGACTCTACTGCTGAGGACACCAGTCGCTTCTTCGCAGAGGCGTTTACCACTTTTTTTTCAAACTCTCTTCCAACACACGGTTTTTGAGCATCTCGTCAGCGAGCATCTTTTTGAGTTCGCCATTTTCATTCACGAGCTCCTTGAAGCGTTTTGCATCAGCCATCTCCATTCGGCCATACTTTCGTCTCCATCGATAAAAGGTCTGCACGCAAATATTCTCTTCACGGCAAACCTCTTCCACGGTTTGGCCTCCGTCGGCTTTACGAATGATTCGGATGATCTCTTCGGTCTTATGTCTCTTCTTTTTCATGTCTTAGTTTAGGTTCTACGAACCCAAACCTAACATCTTAAGTGGTCCAGTTTTTGGAGGTCAGATCAGCCCTGCCGAAATGACGGAAATTGCTAAGGTTTGCTCAGAAATTTTCGTAGTCATTGTCTAATCCTGACATGAGAATCCAAGGAAGTTCCTGATTTGCACCACACCCCCTTTCTCCCCCATGTGTTCCACCCAACCCCTAATTTCCGCGACCTTTCCGCGGTCAATTCCTTGGCCCGGATACGGCCCAATTATGTCTTTTGGATTCGTGGTGTATTTCGGAATCGTTTTCACGCTTCCAAAAACTATTAGACCTGTAGCGACCTTGCCTTTTATTTTTCTTTGAGGTTTGAAACCGCCCATGTTCCCGCTATTCCAAGCACCCCCCCCACAACCCCATTAATAACTGCGTCTAAAAATGTTAAGTCACGGGCTACCCCGATTGCTCCATACGCGAGCGCCATACATAAGCTAATTTTGCAACCAGTGGCCCACACTTTTTTTCTTATTTTCGCTTTTTCTGCATCTCTTTCCCGAAGAGTCTTATCCAGTTCCCACTGAACCTGTTGTCGTTCATCCTCTCTCCTGGCACTAGCTTCAGAGTCGAATAGATAGTCGGACTCTCCACAACTCTTGCAGATATTTATGATATTCGAAGTTGAATGAATTATTGTGGGAGTTACATCGCCTTCTATATCCATCGAAAGGGCGCCTCTGGGCTTGTTCACAGCAACAGAATTAATGTCTACTTCCTTTTTGCATTTATCACACCACATGGGAGGAGAATGATAGATCGCCTTTTGCTGACCAGATCTTAATGCTAAGAATTTGCATTTGGCGGGAAGGTCGTGGAGACCCAGGTTTGGCTGACCCCTTGGAGGAGAATTAGGGTTTAGGGGGAAAGAGTGGCTAAGAGGGAGAGAAAGCAACATCACCCCGGTGATGAAAAATGATCAACATAGGGTGTGTTTCCTTTCCTTCATTCTCATCCCCTAAGTTCTGACTCGATTCCTGTCCCCTCTGTGACCCCTTCGACCTGGTCGTCTAGGGAGTAGGTGGTGTTATTTTAAGCTTTTACTCGTTTCACTGTTTGATTGATTCGGCATCCCGATGCGCCTCCAATACTGGATCCTGACACTCTTTATTCTTTGCGGCTGCAAGGACAACAAGCAGACCTCACAAGCCCCTCAGACGTCATCTGAGGCTGAATGGAAGGGTTACGCCCTTGGTGATTTCGTCGACATCCTGACCCCTATCCTTGACCCCGCAAAGCTGGATACGCTCAAAGGAAAACGAGTCGCCACACCCCGGTTACGCAAGGCCTGTTACTGGCTCCAGATTGCCCATACAAACGACTTTGACATAGGTGAGATCATCGACCTATCACACGACCAAGTCGGCCCCGTAGAGCCACTGAGAGCCAAAGCCCAACGTGCGTCACTTATCCGTAACAGAGTGATCCTTGAGCGCCTTGGATGCTTTGATGAAGCCGGCATGGTAAAGCTCAGGAAAGGCAATGCACCAACCATCACCAAAGGCCCATACGCCGGCGAGATTGTGACCGGTGATCACATCATACCGAGATCCGTTTGTCCTGAATTAGACAACAAAATCTACAACCTTGAGATGATGCCGCTGACACTGAACCAGAGAAAGAGCGCGAAGATCGGACAGCGTCAGGTTGACTTAGCCAAGCGATGGAATACCGATGGGTTGCTTAGTGATGCTGGGCTGGAGGCAGTTTTGAGGAAAGAACAGAAAAAGTGATCCGCATTAAGTGAGAGGATTTGAGCAAGTGTTGGTATACACCCACATTAGGACAAAAAATAAGACGCCATCGGGATAGCGGCCATTGGTCAACCAGCTGATCTTATCGTCTTGGTAAACATCTGTCCCGGTCCACTCGACGCCCGTCTCAGTGAATAGTTTAAGAGTGTCCAGCATGACAATGCATGTGAGCTATTTAAAAATGAGGTAGAGTATCACAGCCGCAATCATGAGGATTAAACATCCATATTTCTCAAAAAGGTCCTCTTTCACTCTGCGGAAAGACACGACCACGTTATGCCCTCCCACCTTGATTTCATGTTGAGCACTATAGTTACCTTCGGTGGCACTCATTTGGGCATATAGCGTATCAATAACCTGATAAGCCTGCTCAAGTGATAAGCTACCTTGGAGACCCATGAAGTAATTCTCCAACTCTTGCCTGACATTTGAGTCATCACCAGCAAGCCACTTAAACCTACGCGTGAAATTATCCGGTATCATATGTTTGGACAATTTCTCCGTGAAGTATGCATGAACCTGATGCTTGATAGCATTCGGATCATCCTCATCTTTGACCTGTATCGTCAGATTTGATGTAGGTTTGGTATGATCCCAGAGAGACTTCACCAAATTAAGTTTCACCTCTATGGGGAGAAACCTTGGCAATAGAGTGAAAAGACGCTCGGCGATCATGCCGCTCATCTTTGTGTGTCCACTTTTCCACTTATGGTATGCATTACGTGCGTAGCTTTCCTTTTCAGCTCCGTAGTCACGTCCATAGACTTCAAAAAGTTTGTTCAGACTGTTATTTGTAAGATTGAAGAAGATTTTCTTAATATCTTCATCAGTGCCGCCTACCGAAAGTGAAAATTCACGCGCTTCTTGGATGTGTCTTATAGCCGCGTTATGACCAGCTGAGCGCGCCTTGTAATAGCGACCTCTTCGATAACGGCTCATTTAACGGCATTAATAACGGCTAAGGCGATAATGACAGCTGCAATAATTAGAATGATTTGAACTGTTTTTGCGCTGCTGACGTTATTTTCAATAGTATATTTGGTATTGCCCACTTGTCCTGACTGCTTAGAAACATTTCCTTTGATGGACGCGTCGGCCGCAGCGTTGTTCTGAACAGATAGTTCAGCTTGTAGCCTCTGCAACTCTTGCGCTGACCGCGCGGCGTCTAGATGCAGGTCTGCATGGCCCTCCACAACTTTCTTTGTGATCTCGGCTTTTGCATCTGTCGATAATGCAGAGAGATCGAGGGTATCCGATTGCTTAAGAACAAGCGTGTCTGGATCTTTTGCCTGCTTGGTGGACAGCTCGTTTTGATTTCTGGGCTCAACGCTCATGAGAGACGACTATCAGTAATCTGATGCTAATCAAGTCGCGAGCTACAGGCACCTTTACTTGCCCACCGCCCTACTCTTCAGAGACTCCCTATTTAACATTGTGACCAAAATAGAGCGCTTATTGTTGACGATGTCTTGACCAAGGGAGGGCACCTCAGGGCCTACTTCGACTTAGTAAGGCATCATGTCCCACGTGCCTTGGTGGTCCTTGCGCCAGCGATCTTCACTTCGCAGCCATGGTATACCTGCGCGGCTAGGACCATCCACTAGTCAGGCCGGAAGCAGGTTGAAATTCCTCGCAGTTACTCAATTGCACGGTAAGGGCGCCTCCTTATCTGTTCTGTCCGCGCATTTCGTATGCAAAATCTGCAGATTATTAACACCGTGCAACGGACCGTGCAATAGAACCTGCTAAAACCCGCATTTAGGGACATTTGGGAGCAGTTTTAAACACTCTTTTCTGAAAAGGCGAAAGCCCCTAACTCGCTATGAGTTAAGGGCTTTCATTGGTTACGGGAGCAGGATTTGAACCTACGACCTTCAGGTTATGAGCCCGCAGTCCACCTTTACAAAACAGTGGTTATATAAATACCGCGCAACATACCGTGCAATACATGCTTGGAACTGCCCCCTAATTGCGAGTATATGCAGGACATGGGCAGGCAAATGAAGCGCAAGCGGACCACTTCCGACAAGTCATCTGCGAGTGGAATTACCATTCAGCAAAAGCTCCGCGAAAAGAACGGAGTGACTTGGACCACTCACCTTGTCCAGGGTTGGCAGGAAAACGGCAAATGGATGCGGAAACAATTCAAGGACCGGAGCAAAGCCGAGCGATTCGTAGCACTCAAAAGGGTCGAATTAGAGAATAAAGGCCGCGCCGTCCGCATGGTGAACACTTCAATGAGAGATGACCAAGTAAAGGAAGCCGAGACCGCTTTCGAAAAACTTGGAACATCCTATTCCCTTTCCGATGCCGTGGAGTTCTTCCTCAAGAATCACCGCGCCCCGGACTTCACCATTCCCTTTGCCGAAGGCGTAAAGACCTACCTCGATGAATGCGAGCTAGGCGGAGTGAGACCGAGAACAATCATCGGAAAGAAGAGTGTGCTTTCCCTCTTCGCTCGCGAGACTGAAAACCCCTTGGTGCATGAAGTGACCGCCCCCACCATTCAAGCCTTCCTGAAGAGCCTGCGAGCCAAGGACGGCATGAATCCAGCCACGCGCAAAACCTGGAACAACTACCGAAATGAATTAAACCACTTCTTCAAATGGGCCGGAGAAAGCGACCTCCCCACAAATCGCCCTTGGTGTTTTTCTAATCCAGTTGAGAGCGTCCGAAGATTCACAGCCAAACAAGTCTCCGAACAACGCGCCCCGGTATCAATCACCTCCCCCAATGACGTGCAGCGCCTTCTCTCTGTCCTCTTACGCTGGCGCGATGGATGCTTGTCCAAATGCTTCGCCCTTGCCTACTTCGCTGGCATTCGTCCCGATGGAGAGCTGCGCAAGCTCGCCAAGCGTGAGAAGGAACTCATCAACCTAAAAACCCGAACCATTCACATTCCCGCCGAAGTCTCGAAAACCAAGGAATCCCGACAAGTGACGATCTCAGATTCGCTCGCGGAATGGCTCACAGCCCTCGACGATAGACCAATTGTTGCCAACAACTTCGACCGCCTCATGAAACAAGCCCGGAAACACTTCAACCTCTCGCACGACGAAACCCGGCACAGTTTTATCTCCTATCATGTTGCCCTCCACCGAAGTGTTGGCGATGCCGCCCTCCAGGCTGGAAATTCCGAAAGCATTGTGAAGAAACACTACCTTAATCTACGACCACAAGAGGAGGGGGCCTCATTCTTTTCGATCATCCCCGATCTTGGATCGCGAAGGGCAATTTCCTCGCCTGAAATCACCCACTCTACACCTGCATCCTTAAAGGCTATTTAGGATTCAGAATCCGTAAATTACTCGCTCTTTATCAAAGAAGAGAGCCTTCAACGCCGATGTCTTGAAGAGAAAGAAGAAAAAGCGGCATCAAAGCACCTTGCCGCTATGGGTTGATTAGTAGGTGATTGACTGCTGTTTGGAAGAACCTAGATGCACCCATCGGTGGCAGCTTCTAATACTCTCGAGAAAAGGAAGCTTTGGTTATTAGTGGGAGTTATGCAAAAGCATAACAACACAAACCAAGGGCCGACACTCGTCGGCATCATTCCGTGCCTTCAAGCCGTATTCCCTGACGAAGCCACCCGCCCATCGCTCCGATCATTCAATGAGTGGCGAGCAAGAGGATACTACCCTTACGTCAAAATCGGAAAGCGCGTCTTCCTCGACTCCGTCGCCGTCCGCAAGGCCCTCGACAAGCGATTCACCATCGAAGCCATCGACTAAAGAGAAACCGCGCCTACCCAAAGGATAGAAATGCGGTCGCTTCAGTTTTTAACTGCTTAAAAGCTCCATCTCTCTTCTCACGGGACAAGCGCAATCCTCACCGATTGCCATGATACAACACCAACAATTCGAACTCGACTCATTGGAGATCGAGCCAGCCACCAAGGAGGAAATCAAAGCCTTCTTCGTCAAGTATTGGGGAGAATTCGGAAGAGAGGAGGAACTCTAATGAAGACCTACGACCTCTCCCTGATCGACCAACGCTTCCCCCAGATCTTGGAAGCGATTGGTTGGACTCCTACCCACGATACCCATGATCACATCAAGGGACCTTGCCCAATCCACAACGGAACAGATTCCAACTTCCACCTCGATCTGAAAGACGGGGGAAGATGGGTTTCGATCTGCCGAAGCCAATGCGGTGGAAGCGGATGGAGCGCGACCCGGTTCATCGCGGAACTCGAAGGCATCCCCCACAGCGAAGCGATCGAAAAGGCCGCCCAACTGTGCCAAGTCGCACCAACCGGGAAAACGCCAACGACTCTCACCCTGCATCAACGAGAAGAGAGGGCAGCACGTATTGCCAGACAGCAATCCGAGATTCGAAAGAAACTAAAACAGGAAGACCTCACAAAGACAGTTCGAGCAAGGCGTGACAGGGACCTGCAACCTTATCTTTCCCAAGACTGGAAAGCTGACTTGTGGCACGATTCGCCGACAATTCTTCCCCCGAGCACCGAAGAGCAGGCAAGACTATTGATCGCACAACTCTTCCAAGGAAATGACACCCTTTGGCTTGGTAGTGAAATGGATAGTGGCCAACCCCGCCACGCTTCCAATTTCCGTCTCCGGGACGAATGGCTAAGCGAGCAAACACTCCCCCCTCGAATTGCCGCTGGGACGTTCCAACCTGGCTGCATTTCCCGCAGTGCCTACAATCTCTCCACAACACCTTATATCGTTGTAGAGAGTGATGATCTCATTGGGGAAAAGCCTATCTCTGACACCCAGCGCGCCGAGAACAAGCGAAAGACTGCCGCCCTCTTCGGATTTATGGCTGATCGGTTTAAACTCACACTCCGCGCCGTCATCGACACTGGAAACCGCAGTCTTCATGGATGGTTTGACCGGCCCTCCCCTCCCGCTGTTTCCGCTCTTATCGACCTGGCAGACGCACTGGCTATCGATGCTCCAGTCATCACCCAAGCTCACCGTCCGCTTCGCCTCCCTGGATGCCTTCACACCACAACAGGCAAGCCAGCAACCCTCTACTACCTCAACCCTATTTCCCTTTAACTATGACCACTTCACCAGACCCACAACTCCAAGCCATCAGGAACTACACAACCGCCGCAACAACAACAACAGGCTTGCGGGGACTCCCCATCGCAGACGCCCTTTCCCACTTAATCAAATCTACCCCAAAGGCCGATTTCTCAGAGCTAGCAACGCTCTATCTCAAAACCCAACTCAAAACCGCTGAAGGAAAATCCCGCCCCCCCCAAAGAACGGAATCCATCGTCATCATCGCCGATCACTTTAGAGAGACCCTCAACTCCAAAGGCTCAGGAATTGTCCGCATCAATGGCCAACTCCATCTCTATGTGAACGACCACTGGAAGCCACTTGGTGACGATGAATCCCAGGCCTTCCTTGGAAGCTTCGCCCAAGCACTCGGACACCGCACCAGCGATTCACGTCATTTCCGCTTTCGCGAGGAACTCCGCAAGCAAGTCGAATCCATCAGCCCATCAATTACACAGCCGGATGGACAAGCTGCCGTCAACTTCAGCAACGGCACACTCCATATCATGGGTGAAACCGAGGAATGGAAGAAGCACAACAAAGCCGACGGTATGACCTACGCTCTCCCATTCGACTATGCTCCAGACGCAACTTGTCCGGGGTTTGATCGTTACCTCAACCGGGTTCTCCCCGACCTCGAATGTCAGACTATCCTTGAGGAGTTCCTTGGCTGGATCTTCCTACGAGAATTGAAGCTGGAGAAGATGCTCGTCCTCTACGGAAGTGGCCACAACGGCAAATCCGTCCTCTTCGATGTCATCTCAGCACTTCTCGGAGAATCCAACATTTCAGCCCTTAGTTTGGAGTCCCTCAAAACTCCCGAGAAAAGACTCCCCCTCCTTGGAAAGCTCCTCAACTACGGCAGCGAACTCAGCGGAACAGTCAGCCCGGATACTCTCAAGAAAGCCTCCTCCGGTGAACCCTTGGAGTTTCGCCGCCTCTATGGAGACGGATTCACCTCCACCGACTACGCCCGCCTTGCATTCAATGCCAACAACCTGCCAGCCGAAACAGAGATCACCGAGGGATTCTTCCGTCGCTTCCTCATCATCCCCTTCGATCAAACCATCACTCAGGCCGAGAAAGACCCCGATCTCGCCCGCAAGATTATCGCCAACGAACTACCGGGAGTCATAAACAGAGTCTTGACTGGAATGAAGCGACTCAGAGCCAGCCGCAAGTTTAGCCCGTGCAAAAAGGCCGAGGACTGCCTCAAATCCTATCAGCTCGAAAGTGATACCGTGGCTCAATTCCTCGACGACGAAAATTGGAAGGCCGACGATACAGCAACAGTCTCAAAAGGTGAATTGTTCCAATTCTACCGGAACTACTGCTTAAGCAGTGGATTCCATCCCTTGGGCATTAAGAACTTCAGTAGCCGACTCAAAACTCATCATCGCATTAAGGATAAGAAGTCAGGAGGAAAACGCTCTTGGTTCATCAGCCAGAAGGAAAATGTTTAACTCTTTGCTTTCCGCGTCCCAAGTGTCCCAACTGTCCCATTTTCAGAAACGAATAGGGACACTTGGGACAGATGGACAGGCCATATCAGAAACAGAATATTTCCTCTCCCCATCATCATGAGATTCCAGCCACCTCCCCTCACCCGTGAGCGACTTTCAATCCTCCTTCGTGCCCTTTCCCGCAGGGGAGGCGAAATGAAAGCCAGAGACCTCAACCGGCTCAACGGCGTCAACTGGTGGGAGATCGATCAAGCCGAAGAAAAAGGCTTTGTTACCACTGAGAAAAGGAAGCCGAAGACCGGGAGGCCATCAAAATGGGTCAAGCTGGTCAACGTGCCCTCGAACTCGCCTTCCGTTATGGCGTCAGAAAACCCTCCAAATGTGCGAAAAGTTAGCAAAAACCATCCGACGAAACTCCTTCCGTCCCGTAGCACCCTTGAACGTCAAATCAGCCGCCGGGAGTGGAACTTCGCATTCTGGTATGTCATCGGGGAGTTTGGACCGGGGACCGGCCTCTTTGGATTCAAACGCCGTGCATGGACCGCTTACAGGAAAGCCTATCCATGCTGCCATAGTGAAGCCGCCGCTCGCTCTTCAGCAAGCCGCCTCCTCAAGCGCCCCGAGGTCAAAGCCGCCATCGCATGGCAATTCGCCAAACTTGATCACGTGACAGGCATTCAACGCTTCCAGCCGTGGACCGCAACTGAGGTATGGGACACCCTAAACCGACTGGGAAGCCACCGGGCCGAATGGGGACCTCTCCATATAAATGTCCGCTGGGGTATAGCCTGCCACCAAGAGAGAGAAGCACCCCGAGTCTTCAAATAACAAGTCTTTGGATCTTTCCGCCAGAGGCAAATTCCTAGCAGTCATGCTGTATTCCGTGTTTTTACTTTGCCGTCCGCATTTCACTCTGTCTGCAGCCCATGCTGCTTGCCGTCCTTCTGCTTCAGCTTAGTTTTTCGATTTAACCAATTTTTGCGAGCTTGGTTTGTATGGCTCGCATTACATCATCAACATCCAACGTTCCGGGTATCACCAGCAAAGAAGAAGCTATATCATCGTAACCATCGTAATCTTCGAAGTAAGTGGCCCTAATGCGATTACCGTACGGTGCCACAACAGTCACGAGAGTGCGCCAAGGACTTTCTGCATCTCCCCTCTGGATCATCTTCCTGAGATAGCCAACAAACAAATCAGTTTCCGTGGATTCGTAAATCACAAGAACGAGTATCCTCAGATTTTTGGAGCGGTGTGGCCCAATTGTAACCTCTAGAGTATCGCGCATTCGATGCCAGCGGCCCGGTTTCCATGGAGGTAACAAGCAACTAGTGGCCCATTCCTGACTGGTTAATGTGGAGAGCGGCTCGAAGTGTGTGGAGCCTGAGGTGCCGCTATCATTGCAGAAGTAAAAACCAAATACTTTATTGTTGGATGTCAGCTCTCTTGCCAAACTGCTTACCAGACTTTTTACAAAATCGTCTAACTCCCCCTTTCCTTTTCTCCCAAACAAAGGCAGACCCTTATAGCTTCTCCCGCCGAAAAAATACCCGGTTTTTCTTGATGACTGAAGGCCGATGGCTACTTCACAATCGGCAGGGATGCAAAACCCGTGTTCCCCGATATTGTGGGGTTTTTCTAGACTCTTGCTGGTTTCAATGTGAACCAGAGAGCGCACCACCATCTCACTCATAGCCCGGGCACCACTACCGACTGGCTTGGACAGGGAGTTGCCCCTCTGTATCTGGATTTCGTGGCGGGGCTTTGTTGGTTCTTCGTCCATAGGTTAGAAATCTTGATCGGGTCTTTGGATGAGGCCGGTTTCTTCTTTGTCGTAATACAAATCCCGCAAATTATTAAGGGGGTGATAACAAGCTCAGTGATCTCGTTACGCTGACGATTGAGCTAGATTATTCCAGACACGTGACTGAGGTCAATGCTGTTGAGTCCGGCATTGCCTAACTCCAGACTTCCGATGATAAGCTCTCCAGCATCAGGAAAACTTGTGATCGGTAAACCTGTATTGCCGAAGAGTGTTGCGCCACGGCTCTTGATAGCTATGCTCTTGAATCTCTCATCAACTATCTCCATTATGGCGTCATCACCCCCATTCCTCCCCAATGTATTCCGCCTAATTCCGCTCCTCACGGACTTCCCGCCAGAAGCAAATTCCTAGCAGTGAGCCGGATCTTGAAGGTGTTTTCCGTCAACCAGCGCTCCCCTATCGTAATTTGACAAATTTGAACGATTGAAATCTCTTGGCTAGAAGCTGACTTGTCATGACCGCGCTTCCCACATTCTCCTTGTAGCTCGCCAACCTGGATGGTTCTTAGTTGGTGCGGAAGCAACACTGCTAACAAGTTGAGTGATGGGAAAAGGTGATTCAGAACATTCTAACAAAGACCCAAAGCGTGAGATCGAGGTGAGCCCTAGTCGTGCGCTGACAAGACCAAACGGGACTGAGATTCCGGTTTTGTCAGAGATGGTATCTCGTTCTTTGACGAATATCGAAGCTAGTAATAAGCTCAGCACGCTTCATCGTATAGGCGATCATGAGCTCCACAGTCCGGACTACCGTCTGGTTTGTGAATGGGCTGAGGAACTGGGCCAGGACAACGAGGGAACCCTCAATGAACTTCTTGCTTGGGGGGCTGAGATCTCCGAGGGGCGATTCGTATCGCTACAGCTTAAAGCTCCGTTAAATTCTATACCGTTGATTGAGGGATTGGAAGTCAGGGAGCTCTATTGCCCAGAAAAATCCCTAACCGAACTGGACCTGACGCCATTGCCGAATTTGGAGGTGCTCCATTGCGAAAATAACGAGCTCACCGAACTGAACCTGACGCCGGTGCCGAAGTTGGACGCGCTCTGGTGCAACGACAACAACCTTGCCGAACTGGACCTGACGCCGGTTCCGAAGTTGAAGGAGCTCTGGTGCTCCAATAACAAACTCACCGAGCTGAACCTGACGCCGGTGCCGAATTTAGAGAGGCTCTTGTGCGATAACACCAAACTCACCGAGCTGAACCTGACAGCTGTGCCGAATTTGAAGATGCTCTGGTGCTCCAATACCAAACTCACCGAGCTGAACCTGACACCTGTGCCGAATTTAGAGTTGCTCACTTGCTGTTACAACAATCTCACCAAACTGGACCTGACGCCGGTGCCGAAGTTGGACGCGCTCTGGTGCAACGATGACAACCTTACCGAACTGGATCTGACGCCGGTGCCGAAGTTGGACGCGCTCTGGTGCAACGACAACAACCTTGCCGAACTGGACCT
>Ga0208793_1000907_pt1 | contig 18333 bp, 15 predicted proteins | sample 17_taG_FD_184092 | JGI IMG/M metagenome (GOLD analysis project Ga0208793, IMG submission 184092) | Marine viral communities from the Subarctic Pacific Ocean - 17_ETSP_OMZ_AT15314 metaG (SPAdes) (version 2) | ecosystem: Environmental > Aquatic > Marine > Oceanic | place: Pacific Ocean | collected...
CGGGCAGACACTTTCGGCCTGTTGGCGTGACGGTATGCGCACGCTACATGGCAATCAGGTTCACGGGTTTCCAAACGCCTTCATTGTCCAGCCAAGTCAGGCAGCGAACCTGATCTCCAATGTGCCGCATAACATCGTGGACCATGCAAACACCATCTCCGCGATTGTGTCGCACACGGAGAAAAATGGATTTTCTGAAGTCGAGCCGACCGACACGGCTCAGGATGCCTGGGTCGACCTTGTGCTGAGTGGTTCTGGCATGATGATCGGATCCCCCGACTGTACTCCCGGTTACTACAACAATGAAGGCAAGGGCCTGACGGAACTGAACAAGTATGCGGTTGGGCATCCGGGCGGCCCGCGCGCTTATTTTGCACATATTTCCGCTTGGCGACAGAGTGGTGAGTTTGAAGGTGTGGAGTTTCGCTGACGCCTGCGAATGTCGAGAGGGGTTCGACACTATAAGGGGGACGCGCTAGGGAATTGCCCATGCCTGTCGCCCGGATTCTCTTTCCATTGCCGTTGCCCGAACCATTCGATTATGCGGTTCCGGACGGGCTCGACGTTCAGGAAGGCTCTTATGTCGCGGCGCCGCTCGGCAAGTATGAACGGCTGGGCGTTGTACTGGAGTTATTGCCAGACAGTGCAGGCGAAGGTCGGAAACTGAAAGACGTGGGTGGAGTCTATCCAACGCCAGCCATGACGGCTGCCATGCGGGAATTCGTCCAATGGGCTGCGCGTTACACAGTTTCTCATCCGGGACATGTATTGGGTATGGCGCTGCGCTCGCGGGGGGGGCTTGAGCCGTCACCTACGGAGACGGTCTATCACCTGACCGGTGAGTCACCCCCACGTGTCACCGAAGCCCGCACCAAACTGATCGAGGCAGCCGAGCAGCTGGGCGCTCAGACTGCCTCGACGCTTGCCGAGGCAGCAGGCGTGTCGTCTGGCGTCGTGAAGGGACTGGCTGAAGCGGGCGTGTTGCGGGCTCGATCCATGCAGACAGATCTTCCGTTTGATGTGCCATCACCTGACTTGCCAGGCGCTACGCTGACAGACGAACAGTCTGAGGCTGCTGAAGCGTTGAAGCAGGCCGTGAGCGCGCGCGGCTTTTCTACCTTCCTGATTGATGGTGTCACCGGCTCGGGAAAAACCGAAGTCTATTTCGAGGCCATCGCAGAGTCTTTGCGAACGGACCTGGAGGCGCAGATACTGGTTCTATTGCCGGAAATTGCTCTGACGCAGGCCATTCTGTCTCGGTTCGAAGTGCGGTTTGGTGCCAAGCCGGCGCCTTGGCATTCCGGCTTGTCCGACAAGGAACGCCGCCGGACGTGGCGGGAAGTGGCGCATGGTCGTGCCCGCATTGTAATCGGGGCGCGATCCGCCCTGTTCCTGCCATTCCATAAGCTGAAACTCATCATCATCGATGAAGAACATGATGGCAGCTATAAACAGGAAGACGGAGTCACCTATCATGCGCGCGATATGGCGGTGATGCGCGCGAAGCTCGAAGAGGCAATTGTCGTGCTTGCCTCTGCGACGCCCGCGCTTGAGACAGTGGTGAACGCCGAGACAGGCCGGTATCACCGCCTGCAACTGTCCGCGCGTCCGGGTGCTGCACGATTGCCGGATGTTGATCTGGTTGACTTGCGCCGCGCGCCGCCAGAGCGAAATCACTGGCTGTCGCCTCACCTGATACATGCCATGCAGGAAACGCTGGCGGTGGGCGAACAAACTCTCTTGTTTCTCAACCGCCGGGGTTACGCCCCCCTGGTGCTCTGCAAGAGTTGCGGTGAACGTTTAAAGACACCCGGTACAGAGAACTGGCTGACCGAGCACCGTTATACGGGGCGTCTGGTGTGTCATGTGACCGGCTATTCCATTCCCAAGCCAAAGGCCTGTCCCCATTGCGGGGCCGCTGACTCGCTGATGGGGGTTGGGCCGGGCGTCGAGCGCGTGGCCGAAGAGGTCAGAACCCTGCTGCCGGACGCACGCATCGAAATCTTTTCTTCCGATACTGCACAGGGTGGCGAAGCGACGCGCGGCATCGTGGAACGAATGGAGCAGGGTGAAATTGATGTCCTGATCGGCACGCAGATCGTGGCCAAGGGACACAATTTCCCAAATCTTACCCTGGTTGGTGTTGTAGATGCTGACAGCGGCATGAAGGGCGGAGACTTGCGCGCTGGTGAGCGGACCTACCAATTGCTCAGCCAGGTTGCGGGCAGGGCAGGGCGGGCCGAGCGCCCCGGGCGCGCACTGGTTCAGACTTATGCGCCCGACAATCCTGCCATGATGGCGCTGGCCGACAATAACCGTGACGGATTTTTGCAGATCGAGCGGGAAGTTCGCGCGGAACTTGGCCTCCCGCCTTTTGGACGACTCGCCGCAATGATTCTGTCTGCGCCGTCTGCGCAGCAAGTGGATGAAATCGCGCTGCAAATCATACAGCAAGCGCCCAATGGTGAGGGCGTTGAGGTTTTCGGGCCAGCGCCCGCTCCAATCGCCGTGCTCAGGGGCCGTCACCGTCGGCGCTTTCTCGTGAAATCGCCCAAGAACATTGACCTTTCAGCCTATATGGCAGCATGGATCGCTCGGTTGAGGCTGCCAAATGCGGTGAGGATGTCAGTCGACATTGATCCTTACTCTTTCCTGTAAGCCCATGGTTTTGCAGTGAATGCCATTTCGCCGCATACATTGCGTCTTTGGCTCTGTTGTCAGGCTGAAAGACTGATGCTAAGCGGCGCACAGTTTGTATGGGCGCGTGCCGAAGGGTGCGGTGCCTTGCTTTGTATTTCCGGTCGATTTGGCCGACTCAACCACGGACGACAGAACCTTGGCTGCATCTAAAGTGACACAAGCGAGCGAAGCTGCCCGGCGCTATGCCAGCGCTCTGTTCGACCTTGCTCAGGACAAGGGTGAGCTCGCCAGTGTCCACAAGGATTTTCAGGCTTTTGCAAAGCTCCCGGGAGAGGCTAAAGACCTCGCCACACTGATGGCGTCTCCGGCCTTTTCTGCAGATGAAAAAGTTTCTGGCCTGTCGGCAATCATGAAAAAGGCCGGCTTCTCCGGACTTCTCGTGAATTTCGTGGGCGTAATGGCACGCAATGGCCGTTCTCAGGATGTTCTGGGTGCCCAAATCGCCTTTGACGAATTGTATGCGAAACAGCGCGGCGTGAAGCGCGCCGTTGTTCGAACCGCAAAGGAAATGTCTGGTGCCGAGCGCCAGCGTATCGAATCTATCCTCGCAAAGGCCGTTGGCGGCGAGGTCGAATTGTCCAGTGAGGTTGATCCCTCGCTGATCGGCGGCATTCAGCTGCGCATCGGCTCTCAGCTCGTTGACGCAAGCCTTGCTGCCAAACTTGATCGCATGAACACCGCCATGAAGGGAGCATGAGTAGCTCGATGGACATCTCACCAGCAGAAATTTCGGGCATCCTGAAATCGCAGATCGAAAACTTTGGCGTTGAAGCTGAAGTTTCCGATGTCGGTCAGGTTCTGTCAGTTGGCGACGGTATCGCCCGCATCTACGGTCTCGACAGCGTACAGGCTGGCGAAATGGTTGAATTCGACGGCGGCATCAAAGGCATGGCGCTGAACCTTGAAAGCGACAATGTCGGCGTCGTGATTTTCGGCGACGACCGTTCGATCAAGGAAGGCGACACCGTCAAACGTCTCGACGAGATCGTGGCCGCGCCGGTAGGCAAAGGCCTGCTCGGTCGCGTCGTGAACCCGCTGGGTGAGCCAATCGACGGCAAGGGCCCGCTGACCGACGTTGCTGAGCGCGCACGTGTTGACGTAAAGGCCCCGGGCATCATCCCGCGCAAATCCGTTCACGAGCCCATGATGACGGGTATCAAGGCTATTGATGCCATGATCCCGGTTGGCCGCGGTCAGCGCGAACTCGTCATTGGTGATCGCCAGACCGGCAAGACCGCCGTGTGTATCGACACCATCCTGAACCAGAAGCCAACCAATGACGCCGCCAAGAGCGAAAGCGAAAAGCTGTTCTGTGTGTATGTCGCTATCGGTCAGAAGCGTTCTACCGTGGCCCAGGTCGTCAAGACACTCGAAGAGCGCGGCGCCCTCGACTACACGATCGTCGTCTCCGCAACGGCTTCCGAGCCGGCTCCGCTCCAGTACCTTGCACCCTTCACCGGCTGCGCCATGGGTGAGTGGTTCCGCGACAACGGCATGCATGCCCTGATCATTTATGATGACCTGTCCAAGCAGGCTGTGGCGTATCGCCAGATGTCCCTGCTGTTGCGTCGTCCTCCAGGTCGCGAAGCTTATCCGGGCGACGTGTTCTACCTTCACAGCCGCCTGCTTGAGCGCGCCGCCAAAATGGGCGATGCGGCTGGCAACGGCTCCCTGACGGCCCTGCCAATCATTGAAACCCAGGCCAACGACGTGTCGGCCTACATCCCGACGAACGTGATCTCGATCACCGATGGCCAGATCTTCCTTGAAACGGACCTGTTCTACCAAGGTATCCGCCCAGCCGTGAACGTCGGCCTGTCGGTGTCCCGTGTGGGGTCGGCTGCTCAGACCAAGGCGATGAAGAAGGTCGCCGGTTCGATGAAGGGTGAACTCGCTCAGTATCGCGAAATGGCTGCCTTTGCGAAATTCGGCTCTGACCTCGACGCCGCAACTCAGCGCCTGCTGAACCGTGGTGCGCGTCTGACCGAGCTCCTGAAGCAGCCACAATACTCGCCGTTGCTGATGGAAGAACAGGTCTTCGTGATCTATGCCGGTACACGCGGCTATCTCGACAAGGTCGAGCTGAAAGACGTCACCCGGTACGAGAAAGAGCTGCTTGCTCACATTCGCGGTGCCAAGACGGATCTCTTGTCGAAAATTCGTGAGGAAAAAGCCCTCACGGACGACATCGAAGCCGGCATCAAAAAGACGCTCGACGACTTCACGGCGAAATTCGCCTGATATCACCCGCAGATTGAGAACGAAGAACCAGAAGGCCTGACATGCCCAGCTTGAAGGACCTCAAGAACCGGATCAGCAGCGTGAAATCCACGCGCAAGATCACGAAGGCCATGCAGATGGTCGCGGCAGCAAAGCTGAAGCGGGCGCAAGACGCCGCGACAGCTGCGCGGCCCTATGCCGAACGCATGGCCTCGGTTCTGGCCAACCTCTCAGCTTCGGCTGGCGCGGGCGGACCAAAACTCCTGACCGGAACCGGTGAGGACAAGACTCACCTGATCGTCGTTCTGACGGCGGAACGTGGCCTTGCCGGCGGCTTCAACACCTATGTCGTAAAGCTTGCCAAGCAAAAAATTGGTGAGCTGCGCGCCGAGGGTAAAACCGTGAAAATTCTCACGGTTGGCAAGAAGGGCCGCGAACAGCTGTCCCGCGAATATGGCGACCTCATCGTCAACCATATTGATTTGTCCGGCGTTAAGGGCGGGGACTTCTCGGAGTCCGCCATTAGCCTCGGAAAGTTGCTGACCCATGAATTCGAAGCAGGTGAGTTCGACGTCGCCACGTTGGTCTATTCCCAATTCGTAAACGTGCTCAGCCAGCTTCCGACGGCTCAACAATTGATCCCGGCGTCTGCGCCAGAGGATGCAGAAACGGTCAATCTCGGCAATGCACTCTATATCTATGAGCCATCCGAAGAAGCCATTCTCGAGACACTGTTGCCGCGCTACATCAACACGCAGATCCTGTCTGCGATACTGGAAAGCGCTGCCGGCGAACAAGCCAGCCGCATGACGGCGATGGACAATGCTACCAACAATGCCGGCGAGATGATCGACTCGCTGTCGATGGAATATAACCGCGCCCGCCAAGCCCAGATCACCAAGGAGTTGATTGAGATCATCTCCGGAGCTGAGGCACTCTAAATGGCCAAGACTGTATCCATATACCCGCTCCAAAGGAGACGACCCGCATGAGCACTCCCGCAAACGCTAAAGGCCGCGTGTCCCAGGTTATCGGTGCTGTTGTCGACGTCGAATTCGACGGCGAACTGCCCGCCATCCTCAACGCGCTCGAAACCGACAATAATGGCAACCGCCTGATGCTTGAGGTTGCCCAGCACCTCGGCCAGAACACGGTCCGCACCATCGCCATGGACTCCTCTGAGGGGCTCGTGCGCGGTCAGGCAGTTGCCGATACCGGCGCTCCAATCATGGTTCCCGTCGGCCCGGCCACACTCGGCCGCATCATGAACGTGATCGGTGAGCCGATCGACGAACGCGGCGCGGTAGATACAGACATGCGCCGTTCGATCCACGCAGAAGCGCCTGAATTCGTCGACCAATCGACCGAATCCGAAGTGCTCGTCACCGGTATCAAGGTCATCGACCTGCTCTGCCCATACGTGAAGGGCGGCAAGATTGGCCTGTTCGGCGGTGCCGGTGTGGGCAAGACGGTTCTGATCATGGAACTGATCAATAACATCGCGAAACTGTTCGGTGGCTACTCGGTGTTCGCCGGTGTCGGTGAACGGACCCGCGAAGGAAACGACCTGTACCACGAGATGATCGAATCCAAGGTTATCAACCTGGAAGGCGAGAGCCGGATCGCACTGGTCTACGGTCAGATGAACGAGCCTCCGGGCGCGCGTGCCCGTATCGCCCTCACGGGCCTCTGCCAGGCTGAATACTTCCGCGATGAAGAAGGCAAGGACGTTCTGTTCTTCGTCGACAACATCTTCCGCTTCACCCAGGCCGGCGCTGAGGTGTCCGCACTTCTGGGCCGTATCCCGTCCGCTGTGGGCTACCAGCCCACGCTGGCAACCGACATGGGTATGCTGCAGGAACGCATTACCTCGACGAACAAGGGGTCGATCACCTCGGTCCAGGCCGTGTACGTGCCGGCCGATGACCTTACCGACCCTGCGCCTGCCACATCGTTTGCCCACCTTGATGCGACCACGGTTCTCAACCGCGCGATCTCTGAAAAGGGCATCTACCCCGCTGTGGACCCGCTGGACTCCACCAGCCGTATCCTTGACCCGATGGTCGTCGGCGAAGACCACTACAACGTGGCGCGCGGCGTGCAGGAAATCCTGCAGCGCTACAAGGAACTGCAGGACATCATCGCCATCCTCGGCATGGACGAACTGTCGGAAGACGACAAACTGGCCGTGGCTCGCGCCCGTAAGGTTGAGCGCTTCCTGTCGCAGCCGTTCGATGTGGCTGAAATCTTCACCGGTTCGCCGGGCGTGCAGGTGAAACTCGAAGACACGATCACGGCATTCAAAGGCTTGATCGCGGGCGAGTATGACCACCTGCCAGAGCAGGCCTTCTACATGGTCGGCAATATCGATGAGGCGAAAGCCAAAGCTGAAAAGATGCTGGCTGACGCCTAAGCGATAACGGACAGGGACGAATGGCCAACAAACTCCACTTCTCACTCGTATCTCCCGCCAGAGAACTTTTCTCCGGCGAGGTGGATCACGTGATTGCCCCCGGCTCGGAAGGTGAGTTCGGCGTGCTTGCAAACCATGCTCCGTTCATGACCACGCTCAAGAATGGTGTTGTTCGTGTTCTGGAAGGCGACACTGTCAAGATGCGCATCTTTGTGCGTGGTGGTTTTGCCGATGTGACGGCCGAAGGCCTGACCATTCTGGCGGAAGAAGCCCGCATGCTGGACAAGCTGAAAGTCGAGGATGTCCAGAAGGAGCTCGACGAGACGCTTTTGAAAATCCAGTCGCTGGATAAGGGCGACAGCGCCAAGCTCGCATTGCAAGAGCACTACGATTATCTCGAAAGCCTCAAGGCGGCGATGGTTCACTAACCGAACCGACATTTAGGCAAACAGGAACGCCGCCCTTTCGGGGCGGCGTTCTGCGTTTTGGGAGTGGTAGATCGTCTGATCAGCCCTGGGCTGGGCGTTCTTCCGGTAACTGCGTTGCGGCGTGTTGGAGAAACTTCGCCAACTTTTCAGCGGTCTCGGCCCCCTGAACGGCGATACGTCGATGCGCGATGTATGTCGGCACACCGCTTATGCCCATTTGCTGGAACAGGGCTTCTTCGTTGCGGACATTCTCGACGTCGGCATCGGTGGGCATCAATTCAGCGACAATGGATGGGTCGAGATTGATCTCACGCGCAATGTCGACCAGTACCTCGGTCTCTCCAATGTCACGTCCATCGGAGAAGTATGCCTTGAAAAGCGCTTCCTTGGCTTCTGCACCCTTCTGCTGACCCTGTGCCCAGCGCACAAGGCGGTGCGCATTGAAACTGTTCGGGCGGCGCGTGATCCGGTCGAACTGGTAAGGGATGCCTTCTTCCTGTCCGTATTGGATCAGGGCGTCACGCATGGTGTTGGCGCGATCCCTTCCGGAATCAGAGCCGAACTTCTCCTTCATATGCGCCTTGTAGTCGACGCCTTCGACAGGAATTGTCGGGTCCAGTTCAAAAGGACGGAAGATCAGTTCCACGTCCAGTTCCGGGACCAGTTTGATTGCGTCGTCCATCCTGCGCTTGCCAAGCCAACACCAGGGGCAAACCAGGTCCGATACCATTTCGATTACAAGTGTCATGCGACCAATCTAGGTATGCATCTGCCCAGACGCAAATAACGTGTCAGTCAGAACTCAGAACTTCCCGCGCAATTCGCAGGATTTCGCGAACAAGCAGGTCCAGGTCAGAGCGCCGGGTCCGGTGGTTTGTGATGTTCACGCGGATCGCCACGCGCCCATTTATCTTCGTGGTCGAAGGTGCGGCTATACCTTGCAGTTGCAGCTGGACGACAATCTCCGCGTTCAGCTCGTCCAATTCTGTATCGGACAGGTCTCCGCGCAGATATCGAAAGCAACAAATCTGCATTGAGACAGGAAGCAGCAACTCCAGTTCAGGTGTGGTCCGAACCAGTTCGCCCAGATAAGCGGCTTGGTCGCAGTTCTGAGTGATCAGCCTGCCAAGCTTGGCTTCACCATGCTCGGCGATCTGCGCCCAGACTTTAAGCGCCCGAAACCCGCGCGATAATTCTGGCCCGAGTTCAACCGGCCAAGTACCACCCGCGGCCAGCCCGCGGTCTGCTGATTTGAGATAATCCGGACGGTCTGAGAAAGTTTTCAAGTGCGTCTGGCCCGAGCGGATCAGGATGCAACCTGCATCGTAATTCACGTGAAGCCATTTATGAAAATCGAAAGCAATTGAGTCCGCACGCTCCAGCCCGTTCAGATGCGGACGCAACCGGTCGCTCAATATGCCGAGTGCACCGAATGCGCCATCAACATGGAACCACAGGTCTTCTGCTTCCGACATTTCCGCCAGCGCGGCGAGGTCGTCGACGGTACCTGCATTCACCGAGCCGCACGTGCCTGCGACCAGAAAGGGCTCGAATCCTGCTGCGCGATCTGCTGTTATCGCCTCCTGCAACGCCGAGACATCGATTTGATGTGCTGGCGTAACCGGGATCTTGCGCAATGCAGCGGTGCCTAGGCCGAGCAAGTCGAATGCCCGCGCAATGCAGGCATGGGCTTCACTGGATGTGTAGCCGACCAGTCTGTGTGTCCCCATGCCTTCGGCGCGACTGTGAAAGTCGAGATGGGCATCACGTGCGGCCTTCAGTGCAATGATGGTCGCCATTGATGTGCCTGAAACGATCAGGCCGCTCGCATCCTGCGGAAAAGAGAAGAGACGCTTGCACCAGTCTATCAGTTGGCGCTCCACCTCAATCGCACCATGATTGCGACCGCCAGTATTCGCGTTGATCGCCGCTGTGATAATATCTGCAACCAGATTGGACGGTGTGCCTGCCCCATGCACCCAGCCGAAGAAGCGCGGATGCGTGTTTCCGACACCATATGGCAGCAACTCCCGCATAATAGAGTCTACACTTTCCGGCGGCAGGCCGGTTTCCGAAAGACTGAAAGCGTCTTTCATATCCTCGGGAGGCGGCGTCCAGACTCTGCCTTCGCGCGTATGCTCCATCTTATCGACGGCAGTGTCGACCATGGCATGCAACCGCTTGCGAAAGGCATTCCAGTCAGATGGATCCAGGCTGTCTTCGGAAAATGGCGGCGGCGTTTGGTCATAAGAGGTCATACTCTTCGATCTCGCCTTTTTGCTGCGGAGACAACGGGGTCGGACAGGGGCGAGCGCATGCGTCGCACCTTGAAGGGGTCAAGGTGCGGAGGGCGCGCCTTCGTCCGGTCCAATCACGCCTTCGCGCTTTAGGGCTCTGAGGGCTGCACTCGCAAACCAAGTCTCACCAGATTCTGAAGGAGACGGGCGTGCATGTTTCATCTCGAACCCGAAGGGCAGGCTCATCGTGGAAGGAGGACCGTCTGGAACAAGCTCATGGTCAGCAAATAGCGAACTCTGTGTCGGCTCCGGTGCCATGGCGGACAGGGCGAAGCCAAATGCAACAAGGGCGCCCGCCCAGACATTGGATTTGAACACGGCAAGCGCGGCTTGCTCACGGCTCGACTTCAGTCGCACTGACTGCCAGACGCCGTGAGCGAGGAATAACAACGCGGTCAGCGCGCCTATTCGACCGGCCTCATTCATGGCAGCTGCGAGGGCGATAAGCGCCGCTGCGCCGAGGTGGAAGCAGAAGCTGATCAGTACTGCCCGCTTGCCGAAGAGGCGCGCGGTGGACCGGACACCAATCAGGGCGTCGTCTTCACGATCCTGAAGCGCGTAGATGGTATCATAAGCGATCGTCCACAGTATCAGGCCAGCATACAGCACGATGACGGGAAAGCTGACATGGGATGCAACGGCCGCGCCAACCAGGACCCCCCAATTGAACGTCAGGCCCAACCAGGCTTGAGGCCACCAGGTCACGCGCTTCATATAGGGGTATGCGACGACCAGCGGTATCGATAGTAGCGCGACGAATTTTGCGTCCAATGGCAACAGGAGCCAGACAGTAAATCCGATCAGAAGTTGGGCTCCGAGAAAATAGTAGGCTTGTTTTAGCGTGACCGCGCCGGATGGAAGTGGTCGTAGTGCTGTGCGGCTCACGCTGGCGTCAAAGTTCCGATCCGTTATGTCGTTCCATGTGCAGCCTGCTCCACGCATGGCTACCGCGCCGAGCAGGAACAGGATCGCCCAGACGAGATCAAAAACATAAACGCCCGTAATCAATCGCTGGAATGCCAGACCAATCAAGCATGGCAGATAGAGCAACCAGATGCCCACCGGCCGGTCCCACCGGGCCAGCATGGCATAGGGTTGCCAGCCAAGCGGCAGGCCAGACAGCCATCCGGGCAGGGCACTATCGGCTGGAATCGTGCGTGTGTCGTCCATCGCAGCGGCTTATACCGAAATTCTGTGTTTCAAACAGCCACAGACAAGCACGAGGCGAATAGTGCCAGAAAATCCCTCTGGCGCTAACGCAGTCTGGTTCAGGCGATGAACACGGTCTTGCGGTTTACGAAGGCCTTGACGCCGTCAGCGGCCAGTTCTCGCCCATAGCCGGACTGTTTGATCCCCCCGAACGGCATCCGAGGATCAGATGAGACCATCGCGTTGACGAACGTGGCACCAGCCTCCAATTCGCTGACGGCCTGATCCATTTCGACTTTATCTTGCGTGAAAATGACTGATCCGAGTCCGAAAATACTGTGGTTTGCGCGGCCGATGGCCTCGTCCAGGTCATTCACTTTCCAGAGATTGGCGACTGGTCCGAACATTTCCTCGTCGGCTGACGGGCTGCCCTCTGGAGCGCCGATCACTATGCATGGATCAAACCAGTTTCCGGTATCGGGCAGGGTGTTGCCCGCATGGAAAACGGTGGCCCCAGCCTTGACCGACTTTTCGACCTGTTCGACGAGCTCATCGCGAATGGACGCGGTAGCAAGAGGTCCAATATGGGTCCCGTCCTCGGTTGGGTCGCCGACTTTGAGGTTTTTGAAGCGAGCCTCAAAGCCGCTCTTGAACGCGTCATAAACGTCGGCGTGGACGAAAAAACGCTTTGCGGCGATGCAGGACTGACCATTGTTCTGGGTCCGGGCTTTGACGGCTGTGTCGAGTGCTTTTTCGAGGTCAGCGGAGGGCATGACGATAAATGCGTCGGATCCACCAAGTTCGAGAAGGGAGGGCTTGATGGCCTTGCCCGCAGTTGCTGCAACCGCTCCACCTGCAGAGCCGGAGCCTGTGAGTGAAACGCCTTTTACGCGATCATCCTTGATAACACTTTCGACGTGTTTTGACCCGATCAGGAGTGTCTGGAAAGCGCCTCGCGGAAAGCCTGCTTCCACGAAGACTTCTTCGATGTTGAGGGCAGAGCGGAACACGTTGGATGCATGCTTCAGCAGGCCCGTATTGCCCGCCATCAGGATCGGGGCAGCGAAGCGAAACACCTGCCAGAAGGGAAAATTCCAAGGCATGACTGCGAGGATCACACCGAGCGGAAGGTGGTGGACATAGGCTTTTGTGCCGCTGCTCTCGATCGGTTCGTCGGCAAGGTAGTTCGAGGCCTGTTCGGCATAGTGCCGGCACACCCAGGCGCACTTGTTCACTTCGGCTCTGGCCTGGCCGAGAGGTTTACCCATTTCGGTGGTCATGTCAGCGGCGTAACGGTCAGCATTGGCTTCCAATATGTCCGCCGCCTTCAGCATCAGCTCGGCGCGATATTCGAAGCTGGTCTTGCGCCAGTCAGAAAAGCACTCGTCCGCGTCTCTTATGGCGGTTGCTACTTGTGCTGGAGTGTGGGGTGTAAATTCCTCGATGACTGTGTCATTTGCCGGATTTACGGATTTGATAGTCTGGTCCGCCATGATCACCTCGTGCTGAGTTTCCTGCTGATAGAAGGTATGTCGTACATATGAGTTCAATACCGCGACTTTTTGTGTCGGCCCTTCTCGAGCCTTCTGTACCACTCCGGTTGGAAGAGGACGCGTCAAAATATCTGATGCGGGTCATGCGTTTATCTCCGGGTGACCGACTTCGTACATTCAATGGCCTCAACGGAGAGTGGTTGTGCGAGCTCGGGCCCCCTGAGGGCAAGACGGCCATTATCATCCCGGTCGAGCAAACGCGCGAACAGATGAGCGCAGACACACCCCATCTCGCATTGTTGTTTGCGCCAGTGAAAAAGGCGGAAACTGACTTCATCGTCGAGAAAGCAACCGAACTTGGTGCCCGCTCCATTCAGCCTGTGATCACGCAGTTCACGCAAACACGAACTGTCCGGCTGGATCGCTTCAACAAGATTGCCCTCGAGGCTGCGGAACAAACTGAACGGCTTGATCTGCCGGAAATTTCTGACCTCGTGGTTCTGGAAGAAGCGCTTGCTCAACTGGACGACGACACGGCGCTAATCTTCTGTGATGAAGCTGGTGAGGACGAGTCCAAGCCTTGGGGCGGGGAGTTCGGACGGGCAGGCGCCGCTCTTTCGGTGCTGGACTCCCTGAAAGATCGCAGTGCAGCGATCCTTATCGGCCCTGAAGGTGGATTCAGCCAAGATGAACGCCAATTCCTGCGTTCGCGTGCGGATACTTATCCTATTAGCCTTGGCCCCAGAATTTTAAGGGCGGAAACGGCGGTCGTCTCGGCGCTCACCCTTTGGCAAGCGGTGTGTGGTGACTGGACCTAGAAGGGCCACCGCTTCATGGGCTTCGGTACGGCACTTTCCCATCGACGTTGCCACTCAAGCGTAATCCCGATGCGATGTTCCAGCTTGCCGTCCCAGTGAGCGTTCAGCCCAACGGCCTTCAGCGTATCGAAGATTTCCTGGCCAATCTGGAGGAACACCGCGTCCGCCGTATTATTTGAGGCTCCGTAGCTGAGATAGAGATTGCCGGATTCGACCGCGCTTTCCGTGTCCTGCTGGTGAAAGAAGACGTAGCCGCGTGCCCGACGGCCATAGGCTTCGAACTCCTCAATTTCGAGATTGATCTCCGCAGCTCCGCATGTGCCGCAGCACGTGAAATTCTGTCGGGCGACAATATCCTTGTCATCCAGCATGTCGAAGGCGAGTTCCAGACGGTCGAAGTCTGTCAGCACTGGCCACTTGGCCTGCTCTGACTGCACGGCCTCGATTTCCTGAATCAGCGCGGACCGAATCTCGGATTGCCGGTCACGCTCTGAAATAGGCGACTCGAACTCCTCGGTCAGATCCAGAAGGATTTCCTCGATTTCCTCGACGGGTTCATAGCCACCACGCACATGGATGCGTGCCCAGACTTTGAGGTCATCGCGTTCTTCTGTGGTAAATCGCGTCATCAGTCTCACCTGCGGGAATAAACGAACTTGTGAGAATAACCCGGTTGGCGCTCGAGCGAAACATCCCTATGTGCACTCACAGCAAGAGTTTGAGGGGAGGCCTCCATTGTGACCACGCCGACGTCGGATATCGACGAAAACTCCCAGCGTATCTCGGGGAAATCCGAGCTGGTCGAGTATTTCGAGGCTGGCAACAAGCCGAAAGCAGATTGGCGCATTGGGACTGAACATGAGAAGTTCGGCTTTCTGCGCGATGGTTTGCGCCCGCTTCCCTACGAAGGTGAGGCCTCCGTTCTGGCAATTCTGGAAGGCCTGCGCGACCGGTTTGATTGGCAGCCAATCGTCGAAGGCGGCAAGCTGATTGGTCTGAAGAAGGATGGCGCAAGCGTATCTTTGGAGCCGGGCGGTCAGTTCGAGCTGTCGGGTGCGCCACTCGAAACCATGCACCAGACCTGTAATGAAGTGGGCTCGCATTTGCGCGAAGTCCGAGACATTGCCGATCCGCTGGGCGTTGCTTTCATGGGCCTCGGTGCGAGCCCGGTCTGGAGTCTCGCCGAAACGCCGGTGATGCCCAAAGGCCGCTACCGCATCATGATGGACTATATGGACAAGGTCGGCCGTCTGGGACGGCAGATGATGTTTCGCACATGTACGGTTCAGGCCAATCTCGACTTTGCCTCCGAAGCGGACATGGTGAAGAAGTTCCGCGTCTCGCTGGCGCTACAGCCGCTCGGCACGGCGCTGTTTGCGAACTCGCCCTTCATGGAAGGTCGCCCGAACGGCTTCCTGTCCTACCGGTCGCAAATCTGGACTGACACAGATCCCGACCGTACGGGCATGCTGCCCTTCGTGTTCGAGGACGGGTTCGGATTCGAACGTTACGTGGATTATGCGTTGGACGTGCCGATGTATTTCGTCCGGCGCGGCGGCAAATACCTAGACGCAAGCGGTCTCTCTTTCCGCGACTTCATGGATGGGAAACTGCCCATTCTGCCCGGCGAGAAGCCGGCGATGGACGATTTCGCGGACCATCTCTCGACGATCTTCCCTGAAGTCCGTCTCAAGCAATTTCTGGAGATGCGCGGTTCTGATGGAGGTCCATGGAGTCATCTATGTGCATTTTCCGCCTTCTGGACCGGATTGCTGTATTGCTCAGAAAGTCTGGATGCCTGCTGGGACCTGGTGAAGTCTTGGTCAGATGCGGAACGCGAATCGATGCGGCAGGGAGTACGTACGCTAGGCCTGCGTACGCCTGTGCCGGGTGGCCGCACCATGCAGGACCTCGCGCTTGGCGTGCTGGACATTTCCCGGGCCGGTCTGAAACGTCGCGCAAATCTTTCTGTGTCGGGCGATGATGAAACGGGCTATCTCAGTGAACTTGATGAGATCGCGCGGACAGGACTCACGCCCGCCGAGCGCCTTCTCGAAAAATATCATGGCGAGTGGCAGGGCGATCTGAGCCGCATTTTCGTCGATCAGGCCTATTAAGGGAATAAATTCCCTCATCCGGGCTTCTCAATTGGCACAAGCTGCCTTGAGAGCTAGGCGTTTGCGTGGTCAAACTACCGGTTCGTAAGAATTTCCGGGGAGTTGAACGCGTGACAGACATCACTGCGAATGGTGCAGCGGGCAAACCCCGCGATACCTCATTTTTCGGCCATCCTAAGGGGTTGGCCATTTTGTTCTTTACCGAGATGTGGGAGCGTTTTTCCTATTACGGGATGCGCGGCCTGCTGGTCTTGTACCTGACCCAGCATTTCCTCTTCTCGGATGAGAAGTCGTCGATCATGTACGGGGCCTATACGGCGCTCGTTTATGTCATGACGATTATCGGCGGGACACTGGCCGACCGATACCTCGGCCAGCGCAAGGCGGTGACCTTTGGAGCGATCCTGCTCTGCCTCGGTCATTTCGGCATGGCGTTCGAGGGCAGTGGCTCAAAGGAATATGTGGTCACGGGTGGCTCCGAGATCGAGATCCAGCATGAGGGCCGCGGTGACCAACGCCAGCTGTTTGTCGACATGGATGGAGAAACCCGCCGGATCGTTTTCGAGCAGGGCAGTGGGGATCTGCAGATCCTGGAAAGCGCTGATGATGCCAAAGAGCCGACTGCGGCCGTCTATCAGCAGATCGCAAAAGACGCCTACACGACACGGATCGAGCAGCAGGAACTCTATACAAACATCCTGTTTCTCTCGCTGGCTTTCATCATTGCAGGCGTTGGCTATTTGAAGGCCAATATCTCCACGATTGTGGGCGCGATCTATGAGTTTGACGATCCGCGGCGGGATTCCGGATTCAGCCTCTTCTATATGGGCATCAATCTCGGCTCGCTGCTCTCATCTCTGAGCTGCGGCATCATTGGCATCCTCTGGGGCTGGAAATACGGCTTCGGACTTGCTGGTATCGGTATGCTGGCGGGTCTGCTCGTTTTTCTTTGGGGCCAGAAATACCTGGATGGAAAAGCTGAGCCGCCGAACCCGGAAGCGTTGAAGAAATCCTTCCTCGGCCCGATCAATGTCGAGATGGCCTGCTATCTTGCCGGCGCCCTCGTGATCGGTGTGGCCATGCTGCTCGTCATGAATGCTGAAGTGATTCCCGACTGGTTTGTCGGCTCACTTGGTATTGCCATCTTCGTTGGTCTCGTGGGGTATTCCTTCGTGCAGCTTCAGGGGACCGAGCGGAAACGCATGTTTGCGGCGATCTACTTCGTGCTGGCGCAGATTCCATTCTGGGCCCTGTTCGAGCAGGCTGGCTCATCGCTGACCCTGTTTACGGACCGTCTGGTCGACAAGGAAATGTTTGGGATCAACGTGCCGACGCCGGTCTTCCAGTTCCTGAACGCGGGCTACATCGTCATCTTCGCCCCGATCTTTGCCTGGATGTGGATTGCCCTGTCCAAGCGGAAAATGGAGCCGTCGACGCCGGTGAAATTCGCGATTGGTGTGTTCCTGGCAGGCCTTGGTTTCCTTTCCCTGGTTGGGGGCATCGGCATGTCCGGCGCCGGGATGACCGCTGTTGGATTCATCTTCCTGATCTATTGGGTCCACACGATGGGCGAATTGATGGTGTCGCCGGTTGGCCTGTCGGCGGTGACAAAGTTGGCACCGGCGCGCGTTGTCGGGATGACGATGGGGGCATGGTTCCTCTATTCCGGACTGTCGAATTATCTCGCGGGCGTGATTGCCCGCACGACCGGCGCCGAGACTATCGGTGGCCAGATCACGGACGTTGCGGCGGCGAAGGCCACCTATGTCAGTGTCTATGCGAATGTCGGCTATGTCGCGATGGGAATTGGCGTCTTCATGCTGCTCATCTCGCCGATCATCAAAAGCTGGATGAAGGGTAGCGAGTTGCCGGCAGAATCTTCCATGGTTTCTGACGAGATGTTCTAGTCATTATTCTGTGAGCAAACAAAAAGGGCGGCTTCCGTGGGGAGCCGCCCTTTTCTTTCGTGGTCCTGTTTTGCGGATCAGCGATCCGGCGGCAGGAACTGGTCCGTCGGCAGGCCGCGCTTGATCCAGCCCTCGCCAATTCCTTCCAACCCGGCCATGCCTTCGACAATCTCGTAGATGTCTGCAAAGCCAGCCGCTTCCAGTTGTGCTGCCGCCAGAGTGGAGCGGTTGCCCGCCCGGCAGATGACGGCGACAGGGTAGTCGAGATCTCCCAGAACCGCACCGCGCGCCTGAGCCAGAAAATCCACGTCTTTCACATTGGCGCCCACGCTGTCGCGCGGCATGCCGGTCATCGCCCATTCGGACGGAGTGCGCACGTCGAGAAGGATAAGTTCTCCGCGCTGGACGAGGGTGTGGGCAGCGTCTGCGGATAGGGTTTGCACATCGGCGGAGGCGGGCAGGGCAAGCGCGAAAACTGCTGACGCTGCGGACAGGATAAATGAAACCGGACGGGCCATAGGAAACTCAACTCTAACTTCACCGCATTGAGCCAAGACTCAATTATGGCGGCAAAGTGTCAAAGGGCGCGGTTCATCGCAAGTCCGATTACCCAAGATGACGTCATATTTAGCCAGCGCCGCCTACAGTCAGGGCACCTACTTTGAGCGTTGGCTGGCCCACACCCACAGGTACGGACTGCCCGGCCTTGCCGCAGACCCCCACGCCATCATCCATGGCGAAGTCGTTGCCGATCAGCGCCGTGTTGGCGCAGACAAATTGATACGCACCAG
>Ga0208793_1000909_pt1 | contig 18333 bp, 33 predicted proteins | sample 17_taG_FD_184092 | JGI IMG/M metagenome (GOLD analysis project Ga0208793, IMG submission 184092) | Marine viral communities from the Subarctic Pacific Ocean - 17_ETSP_OMZ_AT15314 metaG (SPAdes) (version 2) | ecosystem: Environmental > Aquatic > Marine > Oceanic | place: Pacific Ocean | collected...
CATTTCACAAATAAGGAGAGAGCTGTAAATTAACAACCCCCCTAACCATCTAGGCGCGTTTTATATGCGCCTTTGGTGGTATAACTAACTTACTTTTAAGGAGAGTAAAAAAATGAGTAAATTACATTACACAAAATATAGAAAGAATTATAAAAATTATATTCTTGATTGTATTGATTCAGAAGATGATCTTATTAACCAAGAACTAACAAGAAATCAAAAGATTCAATATTTATTTGATAGGTTCAATTCAGAATATGGCTGGAACATTCAAAGAGTAGGCAAATATCAAGCAATGCAAGAGTGGTTGAGTGGTTTAGCTATCAACATTCCATATACATATATTGACATTATCGAACTAGCCAAAGAAATGGGCTCAATAGATAGCAACGCATCAGAGTGGTTAAAAGATTTTACATGTCAAAACTATTTTAGATTTATGGCTCAAATGGTTTTGTCTCTTGAAGATGAACTTGAAGAGGTGGCGTAATGGAACTATTACACAATAGAGATTTTAAATACTATGACAAGAACGCGGACAGCGTTGACATGGTGAACTACATAAAAACCATAATGGCTAGAAACTTTATAGAGGAAATCTATTCTCTATGCCTGGAATATCCCCAGCAATTCAATCAAGCCTTAACCGAGATTGAATATTTATATTCTAAAAAGTTAAATGCTTTTGTTTATCCGCCTAAAAATTATATTTCATATAAGCAAGGGCAAGAACAATTAAGAGAGGTGAACCAATGAAAGACTACGCGCACAAATTACACAAGCCAAGAAAACCGCAACATTGGACGAACCAAGCGCGGACAATTACCGAGAATATAATAATAATATTTTTCTTTGTATCTCTATTAACTCTTATATCTTGGGTGATCTAATGAATATTATTACTAACTTTGGAAATAAACGCTTTGAGGGTTCAGTTGATGAACTTAAAAAGAGAATCAGACAAGAGCGCAAGATATACCTAGTTGATTGGGTTGACGGATACGGAGAAGTACCAAAAGAAAAGGTTTCTCTCTATACGCTCATCAACTCGGATGATTGGGGTTTAGATGATGAATTTATAGCGCAATTACATTTTCTTAAAGATGATGCAACGCTTACATATTCAGACCCTAGCGGAACTCTAACCTTTACCAAACAAAAGGAGGTGATCTAATGAGCGCTGATACATTAAAAGAGTTTAGGATAACCCAAACATACACCATGCAAAAAGAAGCGTACATATACGCGGACTCATTAGAGCAAGCTGAAGAGATTGCTGAAAATGATGATTCTATTGAATGGGAAATTAACGACAACGTGCTGATTGGTGACAGTCAAATATATTTTGCTGAAGAGGTTTAACTATGAGCGTTACTAGATACAACTTCAGCAAGCCAAAGATTAACCGCCAAGAATTAGAGCTGCTTAACTGGTTCTTAGCGCACACCAATGACAACCCGCTGATTAACCCCAAAGCCTTGGAACTATTCAAGGCTAACGGATACAGCGCGAAAAATTACCAAGACTTAGTAAACAAAGTCAAAACCATTTTAAAAACTTATAAAACCAAGAGGGAACTATGAAAATAAATAATCTAACGCCTAAACAATTTGCTAGGCGAGAAATAATAAAATACTTGCGCGATCTATTCGACAACCCGCAAAAGTATATACAAGGCTTTGACGATCTAACACACAGACAGCAAGAGGAAATCTTACGCTTCATATCGCTGGACGAGCATAGAATCGATAAACTTTTAAATTTACCAATGGGGGAATCATGAGCGCGATTAGTAAAAATATATATATAAATAGAAAAGATTGTTATGGCAACCTTGAAACAGTTGACGAATTTAATCAAGGGCGTAAATACGTCAAGGAAATGTTAAAAGAATATCGCCTATCTGATTCTGGCGCGTATTATTACATGAGCCAAAGATGTTGCAAAGATTGGCTAGAAAATAAAACTGCACAATGGGGGAAACATGACTCAGCATAAAGAAATGATAGAGGAAGCTAGACGCTTGCTTAAAACCGAAAGGGAAAACATACCAAGCATGAGCAAGAACTTTAACAAAGATTACTGGCTCTTAACCTATCCGTGCGGAAAGATTGTTAAAACTTACGAGGATAAGCGCAAAAAGGATGTAATAATCCAGGAATCGCACTAATGATTGAAACAATAGGCTTCATCTTTGGTATTGGTTTTTTAATATGGTTAGTCGTAGTCTTAATACTATGGCTAATCGTTAATTATTGGGGGAATATGTAATGTCATACGATATAGCGGAATACAAATACACCAACCATATGCGCGAACATTACGGACTCATAGGCGAAATAGAATACCCCTCCCGCACCCGCTCGCACCAAGACGAAAAAGGCAACTGGCTTTTAATCTCGGAACAAGGTCTTAAAATGGCAAAAGTATTTAAAAACGGGGATATAATAGCCTAACCAGTTAATAACCAATCAACGGGGCGCACACAAGATAGCTTTACTCTCCTTCCCCAAGTTAGCTATCGCGCCCCACCTCGCGCAAGTGCGCACCTAAACCAACCAATAGAAAATGCTTCTTACCCCCCGCCTGGGATTTCCTTAACCGCTTGCGCTCACCCTCTAGCACACACCAAAGAACCTCCTTCTCTAACAACTCACTCATCCCACGACTCGCGCTGGTTCTATGCACTCCAATCATCTTGCAATAATAACTAATGGCATCATGGCTACTCCAAGTCTGCCATCTGTAGCGCTCGCACACGCTCCAAAGTAAAAGTTTCGCTACTGGCGATAAATCTTCTCGGCCTGCGTGCGTGCGGTAGAGATTCCAGATTTCTTTTTTTAACTTAGAATAATCACGAAAGGTTTTATCAAACTCGATGGATATGAGTGCGCTTTCGCGCTCGCGCTCAATGTTCCCCGCGCTCACCCACCAGGAATTTTTTAATTCTTCTCTCATACTTCTCCTTTCTTTCTTAAGAGACACAAAACCCGCTAAGGGTTTTTGTCTCTATATATATATGTATATATATACGGATATTTGTAGCGTTTTGCTTATAGTGTTGTAGCGCTTTGCTATAGTCGTTGTAGCGTTATGCTACAAGCATTGTAGCGCTTTGCTACAAGCTAACCAATACCACCAGGCAACATAACAAGCCGATTAAGGCTAATTTCATCATCGTTTCATGGTTCATTCTTCTTTCTCCTCCTTGTCAAACCCAAAAGCTACTTGACTAATAATGTTCTCGATTCTTTTATAAGTATCTAAATCTTCTTTTGATTTGGTACTTTGTCGATCTATCTCGGTGGCGTAATCACCGAGGACAGTAACAATAATATGTTTATCTTTTTCGCTTAGAATCAGTCTCATTTTTTTGCTCCTTGTTTGGTTTCTTCTTACCAAAGATTTTATCAAAATTATCTCTATATTCTTGGCTGTAAACTAAATCTCTTGGTTTATCACCTTTACCCGCCATGACTCACCTTTTGGTTATCATCTTTGGGTGGATAGGCATTGGCTACCGCTCCACACTCAGGACAGCTAAAACTTAATTTAAGATTAAATAAATTATTGTATCGACTGATATCTTTCTCTCTTTCCAACTTCATATTGGCATTACAGTTAAAACATTTCATTCTTTACCTCTCGTTTGTATTTCAAAATGGTTGATTTCATTTCTCTCAACCGCTTCTTTAAACTTCTTTTTAAGTTCATCTTGACTTAGATTGATCGCATCATCAATGAAGACCACACCTTTGACTGCATCGCTCATACTTCACCCTCGCGTCTAATCTCATCTTCTTTGGGAAAATATACATCCACATGAGAGCCACACTTAGGGCAAGATAGATTTGTAACCATGCAGAAGATTGAATCTTCCTCATCGTCTAAATCGTGATCTGCACCCCATATTAAATCTGTTTCACAATGCCAACATTTCATTTTTCTCTTGATCCTCCAGGTAATTGTTCTACATCAAACCATCCACATGGGTAATTAATCATATTAAAAATCTCCAAAATTAAAGTTGCTCTCTTTGTAAGGCTCAAGCACGGCCTCTTTTCTAAACAATGTCTTGATTGATACATCAACCTCGGATGAATTACTTTTCACCACCGCACCCTTCACCACGCGCAACCGCTCATAGTCCACTCCATTATCAATACAAATTCTCTCCGCTTCTTCTTCATTCGCTAACCACAAGGCTATCGCTAACCTATGCCCATCGACTAAAGAAGATGCGCCTCGTATCTTACTGCGCACATTCATCGGATCGTCATCAGCTTGGAGAGCCGCCTTTGACATATGATGAATACTTAGGGTGCAACAGTTAAAGCGCGAGGAGATAGAGGCGCAAAGTTGACAGTAAAGTTGAGCAGCTTCATTAGATGAACTAATCGGCGCTCCACTCATGGCTTGGATTGGGTCAATAATAACCAGTTCTAAATTTGGTATGGTTTCTAATTCAGCTAAGAGTTCTCTAGCTTGATCGGTGATTTGTAAACCTTTTGAATCATCTCTAATAAGAATCAAGGGTTCTGGTTGATCGGGAATGGTATGGGTGAACACATCATAAGGTGCATCGAATCTTTTATTACCTTTGTCTAGTGCATTGATTCGTCTATGGATTTCAACCAAGTCATCCTCGGCTGAGAGTATCACCACATTACCGCCTTTAAGTATGGGATGGTCAAACCACATTCCAGAGCCTTGCGATACTTTAATAGCTAAATCTAATGCCATCATGGATTTACCCACCCCACCAATCGAGGCAAGGATACCAGGCTTGGATATTTCTAACAGTTTATCCACAAGCCAAACTTTAGGTGGTGGTTCTTTAACTAAGTTTCTAATTGGGTGTTTGGTTAATCCCAAACCTTGATTCAATATTTCTAATCTAACTCTATCTAATCCATGAGTTTTAGCTAAATCGTTATAGTCTCCTCTCGCGCTCGGCACGCGCACAAAACAGTTAGGAATAGCAGATGCTACCTCGTTAGCTTTCCTCTCTCCTACGCCGTTCTCATCGTTATCTAGGGCTATATATAATCTTGCCTGAGATATCTTACGAATATTAGTGACAGCCTCTAGCGTAAAGTTCGCCGAAAATACGCAAACTGTCGGTATCTTCGTAGACTCATAAACTGTGGCTGCGGTTGAGTATCCCTCGACAATGATTAAGTTTTCTTGTGTGGCTAATGTTGATTGCTCGCACCCAATAAGAAAAACATTACCTTTAATTTCGCTCGCGCTCACAAAACGCTTCTGTCCTTTCTTATCGATATACTGTAAACTACGCACCTCTCCGCTCACCGCAGAGATAACAGGAACAATTAAACTTCCGTTCAGTTGTTTCAATCCATAACTTTTAACATTTTTACTATTAAGATACTCATGCGAAATGACAGGCTGACAATTTTTATACCTTTCTTGAACCTCTTTAGCTACTTCATCATGCCTAACTTTCTTCGCTACTTCGGCCCGCTCAATAGCTTCCTCCATTCTTTTTTGTAGTGCCACTCTATCAATGTTAGATAGTTGATTGGTGTTAATGCTTGACCACTTGTGTTGTTCACCTGTTCGCCAGTTACCAAAAGTTGCGAAATAATTTCCGTCTAGCTCGTTGATAACATACCAACCGCTACGCTCATTGCCTTTGTCTGGTCTTACACCAGGCGCAGATTGTACGGGTACTCTTGTTACCTGCCCTGTTAAATCTAATGAATTGACAAACAACCCTTGGTTATTCATCTCGCGTATTAAATCATCTGTGCTGTTGCCTTGACTGGCAAAAGCAAAGTTATCATCAATGACTAAGCCTTTCTCTCCATACCATTTAGTCAGTTCCATCTCTTAATGTTCTCTCCAATTGTCCTGTTTCTGCTTGATGGTTGGCCCAATTAAGATATTCTCTTACAGCCTTACCAAATAACAGTTCTCTTTTTTCTCTATCCCATTCGTGCATCACATAAGAACCTGTGTTCTTTGCTATCTCAAGATAGGTGTCTTTGGTTTGTTTGATAGCGTAGTCTAAGCCCTCGTTGCTCATCTGCGCCATGTTCTTGAGTCGTTCACCTTTTTTTATTTTGTCTAGGTGATCCACGCTACAAGCTCCAAACCAAGTGTCATCTTTGCCATATACAAACCCTTTCGCTGGCGCTCTACAAAAAGCGCACAGCGATGGTTTACTTATTAATGGATTAAAAAGGGATCTTGTCACCAAGATCGTCTTCTACTTTCGGAGGTGTCGGCGCACTTGCCTCTACCTTTTTACCCTCTGCTGGTTGCCAGTTGCTACCAAACTTAGAGTCGATCTCTGGGTAGTTGTTTTCGTTTAGCTTTAACATACAACTAACTGTCTTACCATTAAGCTCGTTAGTGTCTTTTAAAGTTCCAGTAATGCCAGCTGCTTTTGCAAGACCTGCCATTTCTTTCATACCAAAACCAACATACTTAGGATTGTCATGCGCAACAGTTACAGTAAAACCTGTTTGTAATCCTGTTCCCGCAATCCTAAAGTTAAGTTGCATACCCATCCAACCATTCTGACCCGATCTTAATTCTTCATTAGTATTTACATACTCAAGATCATATCGTCCTGGTTTTATATCCGTTTGTTGTTCGACAACTTCCACATCGCCGAAAAAATTACTTATATCCATATTGATACCCTTTATATCTATATATTAATTAACCTGGATCGTAAGAATCATAATCAGATAAGTATTCGATTAAATCCTCACAATCCGCCTGCATTGAAATAAGCCAATGTAATCCGTCAGTAGGTAAAGAGTTGTCCTCTGGATTAATAGAATCTATGTGTTTATTCAAGATCATATCAAACAGTTTTAAGGTTCTCTTTACTCTTTCAACTTCTCCTAATCGGCTCATTTCAACATTTCCTCTCTTATGGTTGCCCACTCAAAAGGCATTTCACTAGGCAAGCCATATCTGTTCTTGGCCATATAACCAGGTGCTTGCTCAGTAAAAATAGTTCTGTCGCCAGCAACAGTCTTGGTGGTCATACCCATCTTGCCTTTGACTTGTACAGTTCCAACTTTATAGTTGGCAAAAAAGACTGCATCGCTATGTTCTACCAACAAGTCAGCAGCTTTACGATGTAGTTTGATTTCATGTCGATCATGTGGATCGTTGGATGGGTCTTCGTATCTGCGAATCTGATTGTGTGCAATCTGTATTACAGTCATGGACTTTTCATCCCTGAGTCTGTTAAGAACCTCAACATACTCTTTCCACTTATCAAGAGCTGCAACATAGCCTTTACCATATGCAGGTGTATCTATTTGCGCCCAACCATTTTCTTTGCAAACATGATCCCATAACAAAGTTTCTAACCAGTCTAATGAATCAATACAGGCAACACGAAACTCGTGATCTTCTGTAAGTAAAGAATTTAAGTTAGTCATAAACTCTTCATAGGTCTTTGCTACTGGAAAGTGATCGCACTCAATCTTTCCGATACCATCTTCAGATTGTACGATTACACATTTATCCATGCTTGCGGCAAATGATGTTTTACCAATACCACCTGGGCCATAACATATAAGCCTTGGTGGTTTTACTTTACCTTTCTTTTGAATTGCAGCTAATGACATTACACACCTCCCTTAGTGTTATGCACTAGATGATGTAGTGCGTTAATTTTTTCATCAACAATGCTATTAAAAAAAGCATCGTTAGTAGCTTGTAATCTAAGTGTAGCTGACACTTTTTGATACAAGGGTTCTATAGTCGGAGTTATATCCTCTTCATATAGGGTATATTCCTTATCGTCTATGTTGTAAGACAAGACGGGTTCTTTCTTTGGTTTAACCATATTTCTCTCCAAGAGTAGTTTTATAAGTATCACAATCTGCTTTAGCATTACAAAATCTGCAATGATCTCCCGCAGCATATTGTGGGTTTTCTTCGTCACAAGCATCCGTTGCTTGTTTCAAATCGTTGTAGCCCCAATCAACCAGATTGGTAGCTGAAATCTCATATGTTCTTATAGGGCCATCTTTATGCCAACCGCGTGGTTGTACAATGGTCAGCTCCATGGTGGTATTCTCATCCCCATACCGCGCGAGCGCACCCAGACCATAAATCATTAACTGCTTATTCCTTTCGACATCTACACCCCACTTACCAGACTTTAAATCTATAACAGCGATGCGATCTTCACCAATTAATATTGTGTCAGCAGTTCCAAAACACTTTGTGGATATCTCATCCATGTAAACTTTTTCTTCTATCAACATTTTGGCGTTGAGTTCTTCTTTTCTTTTATGTATGTACTCTACATAAGTTTCCGCGCACGCAATCATATCCTCATCAACTTCTATCTCGAAGTCCTCAACCACCTGAACTTTACCTAACCAATAGTCACGCAAGGTCATGTCTTTAAGTCTGCCTTTTAATAGCATCTCGCACATTTCATGAATAAGTGTTCCTGTAGCCGCAGGGATGCCTACCTTGTATTCTGCTGAATAGTTTAGGTACGCGCTCGCTGGGCATTTAAACCAGCGATCTGAGGATGAGGGGCTAAATATTGCGTGAGCCATTGGAAACGTATGAGCTTTCTTCTAATTGCTTGATCTCTGATAGATCATAAAGAATTTTACCGCCAATCTTATAATAGTTAGGGCCTCCGCCTTTGCGCCTTAAATTTGATAGCGCGTGTGGATTTTTGCCCCACCTTTTAGCTAGTTGCTTAGTGTCTATAAAGACTCTATCGGTGTCTGTCATTTCCTAATACTCCCTTTTTGTATTTGAATGTTGTTAAATTTACACTAAAGTTATATGATATGCAAATATATTTATAAAAAAGGAGAAGAATATGAGTATAGATAATGCAACCCCAGAGGAATGGGATCAAGCAATCGATATGCTTGCGATCAACAACCAGGTAGGCGGCAATCATTATAAAGGCAATGGCATACAACCCATTGAGTATATTTACGCAAATGGTTTGTCATGGTCGATGGGTAATGTACTTAAACTTATTACCAGAGATAAGGTTGATAAGATTGAAGACTTACTTAAAGCCAAGCATTACATTGACCTTGAACTACAGCTTGTACATGGTGTAGACGGAGAGGGTAACAAATTAGGCCAATATACCAAGGAGGTAAAGGTCTAGGAGTAAAGCAATGAACTTGTTTGATTTTGAAGATCCAGTTCTAAATGAGAGGAACAACAATACGCCTGTTTATGTAAACAGACACATTGCGCGTTCTTTGATAGATGTAGCTGGGTTGGAAAATAAAGATCCCCAAGCATTAGCGGAGTATTTCCTACAAGTAGGAATACACTCCGTTAAGCATTACAAGGATCAAGAAGTTGTATTTGATATTGAAAGTCTTTAACTAAAGTCTTCCAATATATCTTTGATGTTTTTAACAGCATCATTGTTCTTCATGTGTTCATCAACGATGGTTAACTGAGCTTGGTCTAAAGGTTTAGAAAACACCACATTTCTGTGAGTTATAGAAACAAAAGCAAATACATCTATCTCATTATTTTTGTATTTTCTGTGTGCAACTCTTTGACCCTTACGCATATCAAACCGCCAGTTACCTCTGTGTTCTTCTATTTTGGATTGAGTTTTGACCTGGCACTTATACAGCTTTAGATTGTGTTCAAAGATGATGTCTGCGGATGCGTTGTGGGGAACGATGGTTACTGTGTCAGAAACTTGAGAGAGGATTGCTGCTGTGAGATATTCACCAAAACGACCAACTCGTTCTGTTGCAAGGGGCATGGGTTATTCGGTGGGTATTGCCACCTGTGTGTTGCCAAAAGAATATGGTTGTTCTGCTTGCTCATCTCTAAAAGGAGAAACAATACTTATTGCTTGAATGGTTTTATTTATAGCTGCTTTAGAGCTGGGGTTGGTTCTACCAAGCTCAACTAATCGCTTGGTTGATTCTGGGTCAGCCATGATTCTTCCAAGATTATCAAACGCGTTATTGGCCCTAAGTTCGCTATATTTTGTTGAAAGCCTTACAAGAGGATTAAATGTTTTTGCCATAGCCAAATCTTTTGCAAGAGTTTGCTTTGCTATTCCCTGAACATCAAAACCAGGTTTGTTGATATTAGATATTCTTCCAGTTCTTTCTAATATGTTAAGCATATTTTCAAAACCAACTTTTAAGTCTTTTCTGCTAACATTTTGAGCATCTGCTACATTATCAATTACTGCTAAAAAGTTTTCTCTTTCTTTCTTTTTTCCAGCTACCGCTTTTACCAAATTAAAACCCTGCTTTAAATCAGCGCCTTGTTTATTAATTCCAAAAGAATTATTAATGGCATTTCTAAAGTAGACATTTGCTATTTCTATAGTAGCTTGTGGATTTGTTTTATTTAAAGTAGATAGTGTGTCGTTAATATCCTTTTTATTTGCTTGTTTGGGATTAAAAACAAAATTTTCTATTGTGGTTAAATTTATTTTTTTCTTTGATAAAGGCAAAACATTTGCCTCAACAACCTTAACCAAACTATCTGAAAGTTCAGCAAATTTTTCATTACCAGCCTTGTATGCTGGGTTAGTATTTAGCGCACTACCCAGTAAATCTAATGCACCAGTTTCATCTACATTGTAAAGTTTTGGTCTTAAATCTTCTATAACAAACCTTTCTCCTCCAGTGACTAATTCTTTATTTGAAGCGTCTACTTCTTTTTTGTATTGTTTATAAGTAGAACTCAAATTATTAATATTTGTTTCTGGAATGATCTCTATAATTTTTTTTGTTTTTTCGTCTCTGATTACTTCTTTGGTCAATTGATTTTTTATATTTTGTAATTTACTTGCGCTCGGGCTATTTAGGGGAACAGGAATAGAATCAATCCCATCAATAATATCTAATACTGTTTCTGGCGGCAAAGTTTCTGTATCCGCAATTTTATAACCAGCTTCTTGAGCTTTATTGGTTCTTGTTTTTCTTGCTTGTTTAACAGTGGTTTTTGCAGTATCACTAATCATTTTAAAAATAGCTCTTTGACTTTCTGGTAATGAAGAAATTTTATTAGCTTGTTTTTCTACCAAATTTTCTACTTTTTTGGGTCTATTTTTTATAGCTTGATATATATAAGCAGAGCCTAAATCAGACTTTAAAACATCTTCTGTTAGCTGTGCAATCATTTTATTGTCTTTAAAAGTTTCACCAGGCAACAATTTAATGCCAGCTATTTTTGCAGCATTTTCTAAATCAATAGCTTTTGAAATTTCTTTTTCAGAAGTTCCAACTAAAGATCTTTCTGTTAATTTAGCTGCTTTTGATGGGCCAGCTAAGAAGCCTGTTGCTAGCATTGCTGGTATTGTTACAGCGCTTGCAAGTCCAGGACTGTCACTTGCAGACTCAACTGTTTCATATAAAGCCCCGCCTCCAAGACCCAAGCCAGCACCAAACTTTCTTGCGGCAGCTGTTTTACCAGTCACGCCTGGTGCAGCAAATTCTATCCCTGTTTGAAGATATCTTCCAAAACCTGTTTGAGGCTCATACTCAGCCGCACCTTTTAATGGCGGTACAATTTTTTCAGTTATACCTCTAAGCTGTGCAGATGTAGGAAAAGCTTGAGTTGGTTGAACTTCTTTGCCAGTAAATATTTCTGCTACAGGTCTTGTCATTATTGGTGGTAAATATTGTTGACCAAGTTGTTCAATATCACCAGGAAAACCAGCTATATAAGATAATCCTTTGTATAATCCAGATCCAGCTGATTTTGCGTAATCTAATGCTGTTTGTGGTTTTGTTAATTCAGGTTGTGGTTCAAATTCTGTAGCAATATATTCTCGCGCTTTTAATTTTGCCTCTTCTTCTTTACCAGCTTCACCCTCAATTTCTAAAATTGTTTTATTGGGTAGCTCAAACTCATAAATTACTTTTTGCGCCATTTTTTATAACTGTATTCTGACTCTTGGAATGTCATTAGGCCCGCCTGTTGTTAAAGGTGGTGTTTGTTGTTGCATAAATGGATTTACAAAAGATGGTAATGGTGTTGCAAATATGCTTTCTATTTCTGTTATATATTTATCAAAATCTTCTTTTCTGTCAGGCATCCTCTCAGCCCTATAATTTAATCTCTTTTTTTGATTTTGTAATGATAGCGTTACATCTCCTGAAATTCTATTAGCAACCTCTTCTAAAACCTTGATTCTTCCCTCTGCGCCAACTCCACCACTAACAATTCTTAACGCATTTTCATAATCTTTGTCTGACAACCCTCTTCCCTCTTGTCCTCTTGACGCAGCAAATAAATATGCTAAATCTCTTATTTTTGATTCTAGCACAGCATTTCCACCAGATATTTCTCTTATTCTTTCTCCAAAATCTCTTTTGGTGTCGTGCGCTATAAAAGTTCCAGATTTTTGTTGCTGTTCATAATCAAAATTAACATCTTCATTAATTTTTGCATATTCTCCAATTACAGAGCTTACATTTTGTTCCAAAGCATCAACAAATTGAAATAAACCACCAGCCGCAAGAGCTGCTGTTGGTTCTTTGTGCATTTGATTAGCAGTTGACTGAATTGCATTTATAAGTTGTATAGTTGCATCATATTGTTTTTCAAAAGGTTTAATTTCTGGGCTTATAAAAATATCAGATTTTTTTGTAAGTTGTTTTGTTTGCGCTGTTTTGGTATCAGTGGGTAGTCTAGTGAGCTTTGCACCCTTTGGTAATGTTCCACTTTGTTGCTCTTTTACAAAATCTTCTTCTGTGATATTTCTAATAAAATTATCATTTTCATCAACCATTTGCAGTATTTCTATTGAACTTGGTGTTGGGGTTTTCTCTAAACCAGGAAACACCCTTTCGTAAGATCCGTCTGGGTTGACATAATATTTTAAACCATCAGAACCTTCTACAATTTGTCTCTTTTTGAATTGATCTTGTCTAGCTTTTAATCTCTGAGCCTCTTGCTGTTGAGCTATCTGCATCCTTGCTGGATCACCAGATAATTTAGCAGCTGTTTGCGATAATCTGTAAGACAGCTCTTGCAATCCAGCTAGTCTAGCTTGTTTTCTTTGCTGTTCTCCGCTTAATTGCATGGGATCATAACCACCCATTCTAATTAAATTATTAGATAACCTACTACCAACTCTTGTTAATGTACTTGGTTGCTCCAAGCCTAGAGTGCCTGTTTCTGGAGAGGTTTGAAATTGCGGCGTTAAATCCAATGTTTCTGTTGGAGATGGGATGCCAAATGTTTTTGATAAATCGTTTACTGCCATGATTTAAATTAATCCAGATAAAGTGGTATATAAATCTACAGCGCCAGAAGCCTTGTCAAGAAAAGATGGGCTAGTTCTGTCAGTTCTAATAACATTTTGTGGCTGACCAAACACAGCTTGCGATAATAAACCAAGTTGTTGCGGGCCATATCCCAAAGCTCTTTGGAACTCTCCGTAAGGAACATCCAATGCGCCTTGTTGTAATCTTTGTTGTTGCAAACCAATTTGACCAAGTTGACCCAATCTTTGTTGTTGTATTGAACCCACGCCACCAAGCAATCCTGCTTGTTGTTGTCTTGCGCGTAGCTCTAACTCTGGTGCAAACATTGCCATTTGTTGTTGTCTTGCGATATCTGATTCAGCAGCTCTTTGTGCTTGCTCAAAACCAGCTTGTCTTAATGCAGCAGATGTTCTGGCTTGTTGTTCTATATAAGGTCTAGTCGCTTCAGTTTCCAATAAAGCAGAGCGTGAACCGCCAAATGCACCAGCTTTAATTGCTCTTGATTGTGCTACTTGCTGTGCAATATCAGATTGTCTTTGTATATCAGCCATCGTTTGATCGATAACTTGTTGTTGATAAGGTGATTGATATGCACCTATATCAGCTCCTAATAATGAGCCAACTTGACCCACTTGTGGTGCTTGTTGTTGAGCTAACGATTGTAAACCTGTCAATGGATCATACTGCATACCAGTTTCAAACATACCGCGAGTAGCTTGGAATTGTCTAAGCTGATCTGGGTTAAATCCAGCAACTCTTGATCCTGTGTATGGTACGAATGGCTGTTGCGCAATACCTTTGGCTCTGCCATAAAGATCTTCGTACATAGCCATTTGCGCAGGATCGACTTGCGTAGATGATGTTTGTTTAGAGCCACCGCCCTTGGTTGCTCCGTAAACCGCTGCTCCTGCTGTAATAAATGGTAATGCTTGTGGCATATTCTTTTCCTATAAATCTTTGCTTAATAAAACTTCTTGTTTAAATCCAAGCGGTTTTGTTTTTCTAATCCATCCTTTTCTGCCACCACCATATAATCTTTTGATGCCAGCTTTTTTTGCAAATTTTTCTATGTGTTTTAACATTTCTTCAAATTCTTTAAAGTTTCCGCCAAATACCAATATATTCATTGATAACATTTGAGGAAAAGGTATTAACTCTGTAACCATGGCTGATTTCTCACCTGGCCATAATAAAGCTATTCCATTTCTTATTTTATCTTCTATGTCTTCAATTGTATAGGTATCTTGATATTTCATGGCTTTGATAAGCAGTGGCTTACAGCGTTCCCATTGAACTTCCCACTCTTCGGGTTGTTTTTTAATGGGTGTGACTTTATTAGTCGCCTTTTCCATATTCTATAATGCTTAAAACCAAGTGTATGTTTGCATGATTAACCTGTGCTTTTATTATTTCGCCTTGTTGCAGAATAATTCCAGCATTGGTTTGTAATTCTTCGGTAGCGTGTGCGCCTATGTTTTTTTGTTTATAGATAAAAAACTCATTAGAGCTAGTATCTGTTATAGATACATCTAAATTGGTTTGTTGATTACCATGGTCACAAGCTAAAAAACCTTTAATAACTGCAAAATCAAAGTCACCACCGCTAGGTGCTGTATAGATAGTTTGCTGTGTGGTAGCTGTAAAAGAATACTTAACATTGGTTGCCCTTTGTATGTACTGTCTTTGTGCAGATAGATCCATTATCTTCTGCCTCTTTGTTTAACATCTAAGCGTATATTACCCACCTGAAAGTCTTGTGTGGTACTGCCTGTTACAGTCATTTGCACTTGTCGTGCTGTAAATCTTGCATCGGTATAACCATCATTTTCAAAAGTAAATGATCCAAAGTCCGTAACTGGGCCTAATGGAGTAAATCGACCTTTAAAACTGAGGGTAACGCCAGGTAAAGAGTTAGCCTCTTCGTCTGGTAATATTTGATTGCATTGCACATAGTTATCACCATTGCCTATTTGTATAGGCCCTGTTTCGCAAAATGGTACTTGTGAGTTTAGATTGGGTGAGTTATCTAATGTGGTTGATTCATGTTCATAAACAAAGCCTTGTGAGTCACCAGCTATCGGATAAGTAAATGCACCCTGGTCAATCCAAAAACCTCTGTCCATAGAACCAATAGACCAAACATTAGAGTTGTAATTCCATATTACATATTTATTAGAATTGTATTGTGAATCACCGCTTGGGAATCCCCACCATATTTCATTAAAGTTAGAGTTATGTCCGCCCCAAGATGCTGCTCTACCTGCTACATTGATGTTATCAAAAACATAATCATGTACTTCGCAAGGTAATTCTCTAACACTACCATCGTAAATATAAAAAGCATTTTCACCCATCCATGCAAGGAAGTTACCTGTTGATACAACTGTTCTGGAACTGATTGATTTACAGTTCGTTCCTGCATCGGCTATACCATAAACAAAAGGTGAGCCTGCATAAAACATTCTGTTAATACCAGTATCACTAAAAATAATCACATCGGATCTGTATTTAACACCAAACAAGGCTCTACCGCCTGTAGGTATTTGTAAGTCTCCTGCTGTGTTTGTGGCCTTCGATGTCCAGTTGTTACGATCTTCCCTGTTTGACCAAGCAACCTTTCTGGGGTCATCTGACGAGCCTATAGCCACTAAATGTCTTTCATTGGTGACTAAGGTTGATAAGTTGCCTGTGGGTGCGTTGGTTACAACTGTTGCTATGGTATCGGCTGTACCGCCTGAGTTTGGTCGCCACTTATAGATCTTGCCATCTTTAGAAAAAGTAAAGACTAAATCTTCACCCCAGTTGTCAAAAGAAAAATAACCAGCTTGTAAAACTAAGCCTGATTGACTCCTGGCATCACCATAATCTTCTTCGCCATAATGATATGCACCAAAGCCTAATGGATCATCACTTGCATCATTAACAAAGCCTACTGGTGTGATGTCTGTCCAAGTATTGTCATACAAGACATATACTTTTTCTCTTGTACCTGCTGCTAAGATGTTTTCACCTAGGTTATCTTTATAACCATAAAGACCTATGATAGCTCCGTCTAATGCTGTAGCTCTTAGTTTTTCCCACCCGCCAATAGGTTTTAGATATCCGTTTTCAAAACGCACCAAATCACCATCGACCCAACGCCCTTTATTGGCGTAGTCTGTGCCATTGGTTACGATTCCTGCGGGGGGTGTTATTGGAAATAATGCCATAGCCTTATTGTATAAGACCTCGCTTTATTAGTCATTAACTAGATGGAGGTGTTGGCCATTCTCCTAATGGTCTAACAGGTGGTTCAGCATCGTTGTATTCATACAAGGCTGCTAACTCATCAACTGTGGTACAAGCATCAATTTTGCTTTGCATATCTGCTGCTGTGCTTCTGACATCAGTTCTAAAAGTAGTCCAATCAGCAGGAATAGCTGTACCAGCTTCGCTCTCTCTGACTACATACCAATCATTAGGCTGTAATAAACCATAGGCTTGATTGATAATCACTTGATTGTGATTCCATTTAAGACCATGAGTTACATCACCAGTATCAGGATCAGTTGTATCGTCTAAGTTTTTAGCTGTAGCTGTACCATAAGATGCAGTTACCACATCGTTAGCAAAATCAAAAGATTGATCGGTGTTAATGTAATAAGATGGATTTTTAAAGTTGCTGTTATCGACAACCACTTCATAAATGCCTATTGCTTCAAGTTCATCACTAGACCAAAGCATAAAGATATTTTGCGGATAAGATACATCCCCAATGGTTATTGCTTTAGGTCTGGTGTAAACCTGAGTTACTTGATTGTTTTCTACTAATGCCCACATATTAATTCCTATTATATATTATCTTGCTGTTGTTGGTATACCTGTTGATGTTACAAATGGATTTTCTGCAAATGCCATGTAGATGTATGTTCCGCCTGATTTATTGTGATCGGGCCAATATCCTCTGTATTTAATGCCATTAGATAGTAAATCTATATAATCTCTTGATGTACTTTCTGCATTAGTAAGGTTTGGAAACAATCTATGATATACAACATTGCTTGGATCTCTTTTGTCATCAAACATCACCCAATTACCTGTATAATCTGTTCTCTTCATCATAACAAAAGCAGGTTTGAAGCCTGTATAGATAAACGGACCACTATTGCTTCCATTACCGACATAACTGCCAAACTTGCTGTAGCCTTGTTTGTTAGCAAACAGATAAGCTACATAGTTTGAACCATTAGTGTTTAGATGTGAAACATTAGAAACTCTAAATAAGGTTGAGCTAGTTGGTGAATCTCCCCAAATGTTATTGTATTCTGTGTTTGCAGAATTATCATTTAATTTTAAATAATTGCTAGTACCACCCAAAATACTACTAGCACCAACCAACCAGTTTGTTGAACCACCACTTCTGTTTTTCACAACCCACCAACTAGGCTGAACTCCTAGTCCATGTCCTATAGTTTGGTTGTTAGAGCCATTACCTGTGTAAGTAACAATACTAAATCCTGCATCTTGGTTGCTCTGTACAGTACTAGTTATATTTCCATCCGTATTACTAGCTGTCGTACCACCATTGGCTTTCCATTGCCAAGCTACAAAAGGGTCATTGTTTCTGTTAAACCAATCACCATTTGTACCACCTGCTGCTGCTGTAAAACCATCTGTCAAAGATGCAGAAATATATCCATAAGTTGTTTGTCCACTTTCCGTAGCTGTTGAATTACTTTGCAAACCTTTACTAGTACCAAAACCTCTAGAGGAATCATAAAGTTGATGGTCTATATTTGTACCCCTACTTTTACCCCAAATTAAGTCGGGTTTTAAATCGCTGTTACCATCGTTGGTTAAATTTCTTGGGTTAGAACCATTACCTGTATAAGTAAGAGCCTGAAAATGTGCTGATGGGTCGTCTATATTTGTATAAGCCATTATCCGTACTCCGCTAAATTTTTAGTGCATAAGGCGTAGTAGCCTGATGGGGGTGCGTATTCAAAAGTTCCGTAGCCATTAGCATCGGCTGCCGCACTTGAGATTGATGATCGTGTATAGCCACCAAAATTCATATTAACTGTATTTTCATATATAGCAACAAAAGGAAATACTGTTG
>Ga0208793_1000910_pt1 | contig 18332 bp, 16 predicted proteins | sample 17_taG_FD_184092 | JGI IMG/M metagenome (GOLD analysis project Ga0208793, IMG submission 184092) | Marine viral communities from the Subarctic Pacific Ocean - 17_ETSP_OMZ_AT15314 metaG (SPAdes) (version 2) | ecosystem: Environmental > Aquatic > Marine > Oceanic | place: Pacific Ocean | collected...
AATGAGATTAAGAAAACTAAAGAATATAGAGATAGTGTTTCTAACTTACAAGACCAAGACCAACAGGTAACCCTAGAAGATGCTGAAAAAATCCAAAATGGCTTAGAAATGCAAAAGTTGATAAACAGCGGTATTAGTGATGAAGATCTTGTGTCACATATTCTAGGCTCAGCAAAAGCACTTAGGCCGGATATACAAAAAGCAGCTAGCCAAACGTCAACCTCTAAACAAACAAATATAAACCTAACTAGCAACTACCCTGGTGGTATTTACAACGCACTTAGTAATACGTTTGAAACAAAAAGTATTTGGGCTGATAACAACCCAGGTATGGTTAAAGTGCTAGATGCGATAATACCAGCCGTTAATAAAAAGCAGGTGTTTCTAGGGCCTTTTGGTAATACTTACAGACCTAAGTTTAGCCATACTAACAACAAATTTACTGGTTACGTAGCTTATGATCAATACAATAATAAAATTATGAAAACAAAGGAGGTTGACGGTAAGACGGTTCCTACAAAAGAGGAAGCGTTCTTCACTGAGCGAGACATAAGAAACAGATTCACTAAAATAACTGAACAAGACGACGTTATTAATATATACTTAAATTCACGAAACCCTAATAACGCTGGTTATGACTCTAATAATGATAGTATCCCTGACTTTGCACAACCAGAAATTTCTAACCTACAAAGATAAAATATAATATATGGAAGAATTAGACGCTATAATAGCACGAATGACATCTGACGGTAGAACTAAAGCTGAGAAGGCAACCGTAGTAAAAGAGTGGAAAAAACGAAACCCAGAAAAGTTTGATATTTCGGGAAATACAACAGACTCCCCGACAAGGACCCAAGCGGCGGAGTCAAACGTTACGGGTTCAGGGTCGGGCGATGGTTTGTTGGATTCACCAGAGAGCGGTAAGGATGTGGTTAAAAACTTAATCAACATAGATAACAATACTACTTACGAAAAAGATGTTGATTTAAAGCAAAGTATTTTAGAAAGATATTTTGAAGCTCCTAATGTGGATTTATCAAAAATAGAAGGCGCTAAAACAATAGACAGCCCAATGGGCGCGCCTGTTGATTGGAGTACTATAAAATTTGAGGATGCAACTACCGCTTCAGAAGATCAGTTAAAAAAACATTTTGGAGAACAAAAATATGATTTATATAAAAAATACCAAGAAACTGGAAATTTAAATAAGGAAGATATACCTGAGGGTATTCTACCCGCGTTTGAAGAGATAGTAGATGAAGAAACAAAAAAACGATCTAGATTTTTAAAAGAAGATCAGGTTAGAAAAAACAAAGATTTACTTGATGAAAGTTTTTATGAAGCTATAACTATAGACGAGGATGTTAGAGGTTTGTATTCTACTGATTTTATAGAAGATTATAGTGAGCAAGAAAAATTAGCTCAAAAAGAAACTCGATCAATAGATTTTGGCGGAATGGCTCCGGTGAATCTAACTCAAAAAGAAAAAAAGAAAATTGCTGGTGCAGCGGTAGAAAAACAAAATAAATATTTAACCGACGTTTCAACTGTTTTAAATGAAGACTTGAATAGTTACGACAAGTATCTACAGGGAATTGGCATTAAAGGTTCCGATGATTTAGAAGCGTATTTAGGTGACCAAAGTATAGATATTGAAACTAGAAGAAATGTTTTAAACAAAAACAACGAACTTAACAAGCGTATAAAAGATTTTCAAAAGCAATCTATAAAGTTTGGAGATAAAATGGGTGCTTTAGAAGCTTTAGACAAAAATTACGATTGGGGGTATAGAGCTGGTTTAAGCCTTGAAAAGGCAATACTAGGTGATATTGGACAGATAGTATTAGGTGTTGGAGCTATGACCGCAGATGTAATAAGTCCAGAAAGTAGGGCTGCTGAATACTTAAAAAATAATTACGTAGCCCATATAGATTATGCTGAAAGTATACAACAAAAACAAGAAGCTAATTTACCTGCTACTATTAAATTTGCTGATGTTGGATTAGATAATGCTGGTACTTTTATAGGGCAACAATTAGGTAACAACATATTTAGCATAGGTACAGCTCTAACGTATGGCGGTGTTGTAAAAAACATCACTAGCAAGCCTGTAAAAAAATACGCTAAAAGAGCTTTGCAAAGCACTTTTTTCGGCGTTGAAGGTGGTAGTAAACTTTCTGACATGGAAATAGCTCAAAAAAATTCTGCTAAAAACTTAGATTATATAAATAATCGTTTAGAAAACGAAGAGCTGACACCAGATAAAAGGTTACAGCTTGAAGAAGAAAAAGAAAAAAGCTTAAAAGCTTTAAATTATACACAAAGCCAAAGGGCTTTCACTGCTTTAACTTATGGTGGTATTGCAACAGCTGCGGAAACGCTAGGTACAATGCGCTGGATAGATGATATTTCTGCTATGAGAAAGTTAACTGGCGATCTTAGTATGAAAAGCATACTTCGTGGTACTGGTAATTTTATAATTAAGGCGCCTGGTACAGAGCTTTTAGAAGAAACAGCTACACAGGTTGGACATAATTTAATGGACAATCTTATATTAAAAGATAATAAAAGTTTAATAGAAGGTGTCGATGCTGATTTCTTTGCAAGCACGTTTATAACATCATTAGCAATAGGTGGACCATCAATAGCTCCTGGTGTCAGAAACGCTTTTAGAAATAGCGTACAAACAAAAGAAGAAACACAAAAGTTTAGAGACTTAGCCACTGAATTTATAGAAAATAAATATATACTAAAAGAAGGCACCAACCTATCAAAAGGTGGTATAAATAAAAACCAAGCTGATTTTATAAAAGCTAGACAACTTGAAATATTAGATGAAGTTGGACAAACCGACATAAATGCTTTTAGTAAAATATCTGATCTCGACGCAAATCAAATCACCAACTTATTCGACATTAGTAGAAAGCAAGGCGCTTTGTATAGTAAGAATTTTGAAATTGGTACTACTGGTTTAAATAATGATGCTATAAAAAGAGATAGAGATAAGCTGAACAAGGAGTATAATGATTTGCAATCAGAAAAAGAAGCTATATTAAACGAGCCCGCTAAAAAAAGAAATCAAAAGTTAAAAGAAACCGCTAAAGAAGAGGGGTTAGAAGAGTCTGACGCAATGAAGCAATCTTTTAACTATGGTAGAGCCGCTTACTACGATAATTTAGTAAAAGGTTTAGGTAAAAAAGTTATAAAGTTTGATGGTGAAAATGCCTTAGCTGATTTAGAAAAGTATTTAAACGACAACAGTGTTGATGCTAGCACTAAAGCGCAAATAATAAAAGGTTTTAATGAAGGTGGTAATGGTACTTTTAATGGCAATGACATTTTAACGTTTGAAAGAAACAGAAGGGTCACAATGATGTTTGGTACTGATATACAAAAAGCAGACGCAATACAGGTGGCTGTCCACGAGCTACAACATCAGTACGATATTGAAAAAGGTTTAGTTAAAGATGGTAAAATTGTCGCCTCACATCGACCTTTAGTTACAGCATTACAGGATCACGTTAAAGAACTATTTAATACAAATCAGATAAGTAAGGATATCTACAATCAATTTAAGAGAAGAGTAGATCAATATAGAGAAAAGGTTAACAAAAATAAAGTTATAGACCAAACTGAGTTATTAACTTTACTAGGCACAATGAAACGCGCTGGAATGTTAAAAGATGAAAAAATATCTTTACTATACGAGGTTAAATCTTTAATTAATAGTGTTAGAGCTAAATTCTTAAAAGAAAATGCTACACTACTAGACATGAGAACTACTAGTGATGTATTAAGATACATAGACACGTTTAACAAAAAAGTTGACCAAGGAAAAACTATAGCACAACTTCCACCTGAAGAAGAGGTAATAAGTAAAGAGTCTAAAGGTATGGAGCAAAAAACTCCTGAAGAATTAGTCAAAATAATACAAAGAGGTGGGAATCCAAGACAAGTTAAAAACGCTGAAGATGCTTTGGTACCTCAATACGAAGCTATGGTTGTTGAGGCTTTAAAATATAACGAAGCTAAGGGTGATATAAAAAGAGAAAATGTTGTGTCTGCCGCTAGAGAGTATTACAAGGCTATCGTAAAAAACTATGATCCTAAAAAAGGAAAGTTCTCAACGCATGTTTATGGTAATATAGCGCCAAAAAATGACACTATATTTGAAAAAGCCAAAACATTAGAAAAACGTGATGAAGGTATTAGTTTAGATGCCCCAGAAGCTAGGCAAGTAGCTGGCGATGCTGGTGTGACTACAAACACTGAAGACACTTTTGTTCAAAAAATAAATATATTACAAGATTTTGCTATAGCAAATAGAGTTGCTAATAAAATAAAAGCTTTAGTTAAAGTTGCTAAGGGTGATAACTTTAAAAGTATAATATCTAAGTATGCCGGCAAAGTTGGTGAACTTATATTCGATATACCTGCTAATAAAATTATGGATGGCAAGGCTAATTTAGCAGCTGTAACAAAGTATACTGAAGGTATGCCAGCTCCAGCCGAAGCTCAAAATATACAAAGAGTTTTTAACGCGCCAAACAATGCAGATAAGTTCATTAAAACACTACCACTTTATAATGTAACCGATAAGACTGCTGATATAAATAAGATAGGTGAAAACCTTGATGTATCAAGAGACACTTATGGTTACGCTATTGGTATAAAAGGTTTGCCATTAGATTATTTCTATGAAAACTACACGGACCCAACAGGTGAGATTACATCACCAAAAGGTAGGAGTAAAGGACTAACAAGTCAAACTCCTGTGAAAAGGTTAAAGCCACAGTTTAGAAAACCCACACCAGAGACCGTAGAGCAATTTAAAAAAGATTTGGGTATTACACCAAAGAACGAAGCAAATGTGTATAGCAGAGACATCGGACAGCTACTTAAAGGCGTTGCTAAGGTTCACTCTATAAACGCAGCTATATCTGGAGCGCAAAGAGTTCAAGAAGCTAAACTTAAAACAACACCTGTAGCAGAGCAAAAAGCTATTAAACAACAAACAGCTGATATTACAGCCGCACAAAGTAAAGTTGCTTTTAGTAAAGGTGTTGAAGGCATTGTAGCTATAAGATCCTTGTTTGAATTAGAAACAAAAGGTATTGATAAGTTGTTAAAAACCTATGGGGTTAAAGGCACTTTTAATTTAAAAACAGAAGAAGGTGTAAACGAGTTTGTAACAGCGTTAAAAACACAACTACTACCTTTAATGCCTAAAGATTTTTGGTTTGGAAAACCAGACTCAAAAGGTAATTTTGGAACAGTGTTTACGGGTAGCTCTAAGGTGTTAGGCACAACAGATGCCGCTAAAAAACTATATAAAGAACACTACGAGCCCGCTATAAAAAATTTAGCAAACGATCCAAGTATTAAGTTTGGTGAGCCCATAGATGGTGTTAAAGACTACTCTGTTTCGGCTTACTCAACTATATTTAAAAACGCAAAAACAATAGAAGCTAACAAAAAAAATGGTAAGATAAAAGAATGGAATAAAAAAGTTTCTTTAATACACGAAGCTATGTGGTCTCGTTTTAATGATGCTATAGCTAAAGACAAAAATAACGCCACTGTTATAGGTAATTATATGAAGATGGTTGGTAGTGATACTAAGCATTGGCACAAGCGAGGAGCTCAGTTTGTTGGTCATTCTAAAAACATAACAGGTACTAGATTTGAGTACGAGCACGCTATGCCAGCTACGGCTGCTTATCTTTATTTGATAGACGCAGCTTTATCTGATTCAAATTTTAACGCTTCTTATAAGGTTGTTGTTGACAATTATAAGCTAATTGCCTTAGACAAAGCTATGGACAAAAAATTAACATCGGTAGGCTTGCAAAGAAGAATGCCCGAAGGTTGGGATTTAATGCAAAATAACTGGTGGGATAGGTATTTTAACGAGCTTGTAAACAATGTTGAGGGTGGTATTGATCCAGCGTCTATTATTGGTTTAGAAGGTAAAACATTTGGAGAAATGTTTGGTGTTAAAAAACCTATAACAAAAGAAAACCTTAATAAAACTAAAAAGCTAAACAAAGCTATTGTACAAGGTAGAAAAACAATTAAAGAAAGCAAAGGTATTACAGTTCTAGATTTTGATGATACATTAGCTACAAGTAAATCTTTAGTTATATCTACATCACCTGATGGTGTTGTTAGAAAACTAACAGCTGAAGAGTTTGCTCAAGAAGGTGCTGATTTACTAGACGAAGGTTGGACACATGATTTCTCAGAGTTTAGCAAGGTGGTAGATGGTAAAGTTGCTTCGTTGTTTAAGAAAGCAATGAAATTGCAAGGTAAGTTTGGTCCTGAAAATATGTTTGTATTAACAGCGAGGCCTGCTGATTCTGCTCCAGCTATATTTGAATTTTTAAAAGCTAATGGATTAAATATACCGTTAAAAAATATTACTGGTTTAGCTAACTCTACATCAGAATCAAAAGCGCTTTGGATCGCTGATAAAGTTGGTGAGGGTTATAATGACTTTTACTTTGCGGACGATGCTTTGCAAAACGTACAAGCTGTTAAAAACATGTTAGATCAATTCGATGTTAAGTCTAAGGTTCAACAAGCTAGAGTTAAATTTAGCAAAGGTATGAACGATCAGTTTAATGATATACTAGAAAACATAACAGGTATTGAAGCTAATAAAAGATTTTCTATTATTAAAGGTAGAAAACGTGGTGAAGGTAAAGGTAAGTTTAGAGTGTTTATACCACCATCACACGAAGATTTTGTAGGTTTGTTGTACAACTTTTTAGGTAAAGGTAAAGAAGGTAATAAGCATAGAGACTTTTTTGAACAAGCTTTAATTAGACCTTTAAATAGAGCTAACAGAGAGTTTGATACGGCTAGACAAAGTGTTGCTAACGACTACAAAGAGTTAAACAAACAGTTTCCAGAGGTTAAAGATAAGTTTACAAAGAAAACCGCGGATGGTGATTTTACTTTTCAAGATGCTATAAGAGTTTATTTATGGGATAAACATGGTTATAAAATTCCTGGATTAAGCAAGACTGATCAAGAAAATTTAGTAGCGTTGGTTATGTCCGATACACAATTACAGTCTTACGCTGAAACTTTAAACATTATATCTAAGCAAGATACTTATGTTAATCCGACTGATGGTTGGAATGGTGGTGATATAAGAATGGATTTAGATGACGCCACGGGTAGAGTTGGTAGAAAACAATACTTTAGCGAGTTTATTGAAAATGCTGATATTATATTTTCTGAAGAAAATCTAAATAAAATTGAAGCTGGTTACGGTAAGGGTGTTAGAGAGTCTTTAGAAGATATGTTGTATAGAATAGAGACTGGTAGAAATAGACCTAGTGGACAGAATGCTCAGGTTAACAAGCTTATGAACTACTTAAATGGCTCTGTTGGTACAGTGATGTTCTTTAATATGAGATCTGCATTACTTCAGCAAATGTCTATAGTTAATTACATTAACCTTGCTGATAACAATATGTTTGCAGCGGCTAAAGCTTTTTCAAATCAAAAACAATATTGGAAAGATTTTGCATTTATATTTAACTCTGACATGTTAAAACAAAGAAGAGGCGGTATACAGACAGATATTAACGGTGCTGAACTAGCTGCTAGTTTACGTAACTCTAAAGATATAACTAGAAAGTTAATATCTAAACTATTAGAGTTAGGATTTTTACCTACACAGATTGGTGATAATGTTGCAATTGCAACGGGTGGTGCTACTTATTACAGAAACAGAATAAACAAGTACGTAAAACAAGGTATGTCTCAAAAAGAAGCTGAAGGAGCTGCTTTTACTGATTTCCAAGATATAACTCAGTCTACTCAACAGTCAGCAAGACCTGACATGGTTTCTAAGCAACAAGCATCTGTTATTGGTAAAGTTATATTAAACTTCCAAAATGTTACATCTCAGTTTAATAGATTAGGTAAGAAAGCTTTTCAGGATATATACAATAGAAGAATAACAAAACCTAATACAACTCAAATGCAGAGTGATATATCTAACGCTGCTAGGATAACGTATTACTTCGCTATTCAAAACGCTATATTCTACACGTTACAAACAGCTTTATTTGCTATGATGTTTGATGATGACGAAGAAGATAATAATAATTTATTTATCAAAAAACAAGAGAGATTGATAAATGGTAGTATTGATTCTGTATTAAGAGGTACTGGTTTAATTGGTGGTGTGGTTGCTACATTAAAAAATGTGGCTATTGCTTTTGCTAGACAAAGAGATGTTAAATATAATCCAGATGAAAGCGCGGTTGCATTAGAAGCTTTAAACTTATCACCCGTATTAGGTATTAAGATGAGAAAAATTGTTAATGCTGAAAAAACTCTTAACTATAACAAAAAAGTCATAAAAGAAATGGAAACCTTTGACATTGACAATCCTCAATGGTCTGCCGTCACAAGCTATACGGAAGCAATTGTAAATATACCTTTAAATAGGTTATACAACAAAACACAAAATGTTAGACAAGCCTTAAATAATGAACACGCCAGTTGGGAAAGGTCTTTAATGTTTTTGGGTTGGAGCCAGTACAATCTTGATCTTGAAAACGCGAAGATGAATAAGGTTAAAGAGGATATTAAAAACAAGAAGAAAAAATCTAAAAAACCATTGAAAAAACTAAGAAGACCATCAAAAAGTAGTAATGTCATAAGAAGACCATCAAAAAGTAGTAATGTCATAAGAAGACCGTCAAAATAATATAATAATTCTTTAAAATAAGTAACTATATAAAAATGGGAACAACAACTAAACAAGAAATAGCACTAATGCAACAAAAGATTAATTCTATGGAAGATAAGTTAGATGGGTTAGACGAGAAGCTAGATACCTTATTGAAGCAATTGCTAGATCCAGATGATGGTTTCGTGACGCGTGTAAATAAAAACACAAGTTTTAGGTTAGAAAAGACTAATTTAAAACCTGTTTATGAAGATATTATAAGAGACTTTAGAGACATGCAAAAATGGAAGGCAACAGTAACTAGAGCTCTCTGGGTGTTATACACTGCTATCATTGGGTATATATTAAAATTAATCTGGACTCATTAATATGAAATTAAAAGTATTAAGATTTAGCAGCCAAGAAGATTCTACGTCAGGTATTTTAATGGAAGAAACTAACTTAGGGTTAAAATTCCTATGTTACACGCTAGAAGACGAGAGAAGAGAAGATAAAGTAATGGCCGAGACACGTATACCGGCAGGTGTGTATAGCATACTCCTTAGGAAAGAGGGAGGGTACCATGGTAGATACACTAAAAAATATGGTGATATGCACAAGGGCATGCTGTGGTTGCAAAATGTTCCTAATTTTAAATGGGTACTTATACACACAGGAAATACTGATGATCACACTGGCGGTTGTTTAATAGTTGGTGATTCACAAGAAAACAATATTTTAAAGAAAGATGGTTTTATTGGTAGGTCTACCCAAGCTTATAAGCGTATATACCCACCAATCGCAGAGGCTATAAAAAATGGAGAAGATGTTACTATTGAGTATATAGATCTGGATAGTTGCGATTCAACTTATAGTGTAGGGGGTTAAACTAAAAACTGGTTACAAAATAATATAAATTTTATAAATGACAGAGAACAAGAGTAAGAAGCCTCCTAAAAAAGGGGTTAAGTTCTCCATATCTTTATCCGAAGAGCAGAAGCTAGCTAAAACTGAGGTGTTAAATCACGCCTTTAGTTTTATCATTGGTAAAGCGGGGAGTGGGAAAACATTATTAGCAGTACAAATAGCACTGGATCAATTTTTCAAAAGACAATATGATAAAATCGTAATAACGAGACCATCAGTTGCTACGGAAGATAATGGGTTTTTACCTGGGTCTGAAAAAGAGAAATTAGAACCGTGGTTAGTTCCTATCAAGTCAAATATGAGGAAGGTTTATAATAAACCTGATAAATTAGAGAAGATGCAAGAATCAGAGGAAATTGAACTAGTTTCATTAGCTCACTTTAGAGGACGTACATTTGAAAACTCAGTTGTTATCATAGATGAATTCCAAAACCTCACTAGAAGCCAATTTAACATGGCTCTCGGGCGCTTGGGTAAGGATTCTATAATGATATTCTGCGGAGACAACCAGCAAATAGATTTAAAACAAAAAGCGGAGAGTGCTATACACGAGGTATCTAAAATTAAAGAGTCCAAGTACGTGTTCAAAGCTATATTAACTGACAACCATAGACATCCGGCAATTGATGATGTACTAGGTTTATTAACTGGATATTAGCAGATGAAGATAACAATTGGATTATTATTCCTATATTACTTTATATTTCTAGGAATAGCAGGGATGATTACTTATTTAGTCCATAAACAGAAGTAAGATCAGATACTTATTAATAAAAAAAAAGGGTAACCGTAATTGGCTACCCTTTTTATTATTGTTTAAGTTACAAAAGCATACAAAAATGCAACATATTGCTTTCTATTTAAAAAGGCTTATGTGTATGTTTCTGTCGTACTTTATCTGATATTGGTATCGGATAACCACCTTCATCAACTCTAACAAATGTAATGGTTGTTTCCAACACAGGAGATTGCCCTCCAGTGTAAACATTATGACTCCTTGCTTCGATGTTTAATTCAATCGAAGAGTTGTTAATTTTATTAACTAAGCCATATATTTTCACTAGCTGACCTTCTCTTGCTGGTTTCTTAAACTCACATTCATCTATACTAACAGTCACAACGCGTGGGGTGTCACAAATTTGCATACAATAAGCAGCAGCAGAAGCATCTACCCAACCCATCAACTTACCTCCGAATAGATTCCCGTGGAAACCTAAATCGGAGGTTTTAACTATATAAGTTGATATTAAATCCACTATTCAGAATTTTTTTGGTCTTGAACTTCAATTCTAACTTGTTGAGCTAGGTTTTTAATATTTTGCATAGCTTTCCTAACTCGCGTTCCAGCAGATTTATTTCCTTCAGCAAATTTCACAGCATCTTCAGCAGCTTCTTCAAACTGTGTTTCCATGTTTTTCATAATTGCGATTACTTCATTTTCTTCCATATTTAATTTAATTTAATTTAATTATAAGCTTGTAATTTCGCAGACTCCACCGGTGCAAGCTAATTCACCTGATAGATCTGTTTCGTCAGTTGTCTCAACGATGCTAGATAAATCTATATCTTTCAAAGACTTGACTCTTTTATTAAACTCTTCTTCTGTTATATCTTCAAACGGAGCTTGAGTATATGTCCCACCATCATAAGGTAAAACTGATAAACCATTATAATAATCTCTGTTCTTCCACATCCACTCACCAGCTTTATCCCATTCGTCTGACTTTAAACTTATTGTTGCTGATACATTATGGGTGTTAGAACCTTTTATGTGACCAGGTTTAACCCATTCATTAGCGATTTTTTTAACTCTATTAAGCAGATCAAAAGCAGATTCAGTTCTTAGTACAGAGCCTTTTGGAGCTGATTGTGGTATTTCAATAACAGCAGTGTCGTGCGGTCTAAAATATTCATCCTTAATCAAGTCTGGATTGTTTTGTTTTAAGTATTTATATACGGGTTCATTTTTACCAACTCGTAACCTTCTAATATAAAAGTCATTATGCCAAGCGTGAATACCACTACTGGTACCTAGTACTAAGCTAGTAGTCCCAGCTGGCTTAACACAAGTTGTTCTTGATGCTTTGTTTATACCTATAAGCTTAGCGACTCTAGCATTTTCTACCTTAACAACCTCAGCAGCTTTTGTCACATCGAGCTTTAAAACAGCTTTAGAAGCGATACCCGTCATTGACACACCGATAAGAGCATCTTTCTCAGTAGTATCTTGCCATATCTCTCTCAGATAATGAAACTCCGTATAACCTGCTTGAAGCGTACCTATAAACGCAGCGGCTTTAACTCTAGCATCGAGATCTTCTTGATCAACTATATCACTAACGTTAACCTCACATAAATTACAGAACTGATAAGGACGTAGCGCTATCTCGCAACAAGGATTAGTTCCCCAATCTTTATCGTTGTTAAAGTATATACCAGGTTCCCCAGCTCCAGATAACTCAATACGTTTCCACAAGTTCATGAAAAACTTCTTAGTAATCTTATGCCTTATTAATACAGCTGAGTTATTCGCTCTACCACGCTGTGGGTTTGATTCCCACCAATTACCAGTTTTACAAGAGATCATTTCCTCATCATAAGCCGAAAATAAACTAATTAAAGCCGCTCTACGAATACCACCAGCTAAAACAGCATCAGCAATGTGACATATAATATCGTGAACCTCTAACGTTGTTAATTTTGACCCATCTTCTTTCCCCTCTAATATACCTTTTATTTTTACTAAGCATTCTTTTAAGGGTTGTGGACCAGGTGCTTTACCGCCCGACGTAACCAACTGTGCTCCCTTAGGTCTAATATCAGAAAAATCAAATTTTACCCTAGATGATCTCTTTGGGCCTAAGTAAGACTTAATTAAAACTTTTACCGAATCAGACCAACCCTCTATAGAATCTCCAATAACAAATCTACGTGTTCTAGCTTCAAAGGGTTTTGTTATGTGAGGTAATAAGTTTGTGTGATGTTGTTGAACACTGTAACCAACTCCGCAACCAGATAATAATAGAAACATGCACTCGCTAAAGCTAGAAGTGTGATCAATAGGTAAGTAAGAGCAATTGTATAGTCTGTTAGGACTAATTTCAATCGGCTTGCCACTAAACTGCAAGCTTCGCATACTTGGTAAAACTTTTTTATCATAGACATATTTGTAATTTAATTGTATTTGATCAGCAAGTTCAGGATAACGTTTCTGATGCATTTCTTTATTTCTAGTTACTAGTTCTTCCCAGGTTTCTCTCCTGTTTAACTCTGGAATGTACTTTGCGTATTTCATATGAGTCACGAGTGAACTCATAATTTTGTTATTTAATTTGTTATTCATATTTGTCATTTTTGAACTGTTAAGCAAACGCTTATAAAGGGTATATATAAAACGTGGTTTGTTTTTGTTTCTTCTTCGTAAGTTCTAATACCTAGAAGAATTCCAGTGTAAAAACCAACACTTAATTCAACTTCGATTTCTTTCATTGTTATTTTCTTTTTTTAATATTATTTGTATTGCTTCGTCGCACTCCTTTTGATTCTGTGGTTTTAGTAGTAGTCTACCAGGATCGTTGTTTTGAATCCAATTTTTGAACAACTTGTACCTAATAGGGAAGCTCTCATTTGCTCTACCTTTAGTTTCCACTGTCCAACTATCTCCTTCAAAGTCTGGAGTATATTTAATTCCAAGTATTTTTTTATTTCCCCTGTCTTTAAACTCTCCCTTACCGTTACTTTGTCTCTCAATTGCACTACTTTCAAATTGAAATGTGTCTAATAACTGATAAGTTCTAGGTTCGTATTCAAACTTGATTTTTGCTTTTTTTAAAGCTATATACATATACTTTTCCAAACCAGAAGCAAAGTTGATCCCGTCAAAAGTAACTTTTTTACTTCTGACAGGACCTTTTTTAGAGGATTTTTTCTTATAAAACGCCATGAGCTCTTGGGGGTTGGTGTTTTTCAGCGATTTCTTCTCGTGCAGCCTGTATGTATAGCACAGCGTCCATCAACTCTTCTTGTACATCGTTAAGATAACCAGCTAAATCCTTTAGCCCATGAGTACGTTCGTCGTGCAAGGTTTGACCATATTTCTCAAAACCTAAATCAGAGCGCTCTACAAATTTATCAACCACGTTTCTAACTACGGGGTCTCTAAAACCATATTCTTTTCTTGATGTGATACCTGCTTTTGAATCTGAAATTTCTCTACTCATATTAATCTTTTTTATATGTTCCGTTAACTATTTTACCAGTTCTATCTTTGATTTCATCGTAAGCCGCATCGATACACTCTTCAATTGGAGTACCGATGAGTTCAGCTAAGTTAGTTAACACAACTACACAGTCACCAATACCGTCAATCATTTCCGATGCATCTTCTTTTAATATAGCCCTACAAGTTTCACCAACCTCTTCAACTAGTTTTAAAGCTTGAGTTTTAGGGTCACCACCATCGTATATACCCCTGCTTTGAGCCCATTCTCTAATCAAGTCAAATCGTGGATTGGATTGCGTAGCAATTCCAGTTGAGGCTAGAGTGGTTGATAGTGTTTTAGGGTCTGCGATGGTTACACTATAATCATAGCTATGGGTTTGGTGGTTATCATAGAACCTAGCAAATGCCTTGTTATATACATATGACCTTTGCTTATTAAACATAGATGTTTTTATGTTAGCCATTATCCATTTAATTGAGTATTCATTAATAAAGAATACACCGTGTTCCGTCTCCCACGTCATACCTATATTATCCATTAGTTGCCCTTTCAGTTTGTTAACTGGACAGGGAAACGTTGTTGTTTGTTCTGTTACGTTTATATTCATATTTTTGGTTTTTGTTTTTAAATTTTTATACAATTGTCTGTCTACTTTGTAACCATATTCTTTTTGAAGTTGTCTTTCCATATCACTAGCAAAATCTATGTCTTCTGATGTGGTTAGAACTTCATACTCGTGTGGTTCGTAGCCCTGTTGTTTTGTAACTCGATTTTCTAGATCGCAAGTCATCCCGATCTTTTTTCCTGGTATATGGTATATATAGTATGTCATAATTTATCGTTATATAAATGCATGTTATGTGCAAAATGGTAATATGTACCAATCTCAATATTCAAGCGTTTAGAGACCATCTCTTGCAGTTTAGAGAATTGATATTGATCATTACAAAAACCGTACCAAAGGTCGTTAGATCGCATCGTAACACACATATTAAGTCTGTTATTAACGATTGTAAACTGTATAGCATAAGTACACGGCGTGTCTCGCTCATATTCGTATATTTCTTTACCATCATATATACTTATAACAGCTTGACGTGTGTCGGGTTTAGTTTTTAGCATGTGAACCACAGTATCTAACTGGCTGTGACGCATCCACTGATAACCATAATTAGAATTAACCTCACCATTAGCGTCTGCCATGCGTTCCCATATAATAGGAACTCTCCCGTATATATCACCTAACTTAGATACTCTTGGGTCAGCAGACAAATACCATTGCCACTCAGCCTCAGCATACTTAAGGTTCCAATTACGCTCTCTATTGATTATCTTATTATCTTGAGGGTTTGATATATAAAACCCTACATTAAACAGGGCTTTAGTATCTCCAAACTCTACACCTTCTTGTAATATTTCATCATGCAGGTATTCGTATGCTTCATTTGCATTTCTAAAAATTTTATTTTTCATTTTTATTGTTATTATATTTATCGTAATATTTCTTGTAGTATTCGTACATTTTTTCTTGAGCCTCCAAACCGTTATAGTAGTTTTCCTTAGGATCTTTATGCCAAATTCCATTTATTTTAACGTCAACAAAGAAGTTATATGGTTTAGCATATCTTAAAGCTACCGCGATTTTATTCTTTAAGCACCATTTAGCGTGTTTCATCATATCACTAGTATATGGAAGAAACCCTGGACTGTAGCTTTTAGTATAATCTTTCTTCGCCATAAATTAACTTTCCCATGGTAAATCCCCAACGTCAACACTAACCGGCTGGTGTGGTATATAACCTCCAGATTTTGGTTCCCATTTGAATATAGCTTCAGCTTGGTTCTCTCCTAAATTCTGAAATTTTACTTTTAGAACCTTAACTTTTACCGTATTCTCTTGGTAATTCCTGTGTACTAATAACCCATGATAACTAGCATCATACCATTCACCACCACCTTTAATTGAGTACATCGTTGGCTCTTCAATATTACCATCTTTGTCCTTATACATCTTGGTTGGGTGAGCAACTATAATAACTAATACATCGTATTTCTTAGCGAACATCTCAATCTTAGTTAGATACTCCATTGTGTACTTAGTAACATCATCAGTACCAGAGTTAATATCTCTAACCTTATTAAATGGGTCGATAACTAAAACTTTAATACCCTTACGTTTTACTAGCTCAGCACCTTTCTTAAGCACTTCTTCCAACGTGTATCTATCCATATCCACAAAGAAGTAATTATCATTAACGTGCTCTGTCACTTGCTTCCACTTGTCAGTACCTACATCACTAGTTAAAGGCATACCTTGCCAAGTCTTTCTTAATAATTTATGTGCGTGGAGAAAGTTTGGTTTATTCTCTGGAGAAGCAAACGCAGTCTTCCAGCCATAGTTATTATTATAACCAATACACATTTGATCAACAAAGTCAGACTTACCAGAGCTAGGGATGCCAGTAACAGTAATAAACTGGCTAGTATATGTGCTAAAAATTTTATCGAAGTTATCCAACCCAATTTGAAAACCTGGTTTAAATCCATTGTGTACAAAATCTATTAATTCGCCCTCTACATCTCTTAGTGTTGATACTCCTTCCAAAGGAACTTGCTGAGCAGATGATATTACATCTCTAAGTTTTATTGTACCGTGTTCTATTAAGTAATCGTTTGCATCTTTATTACCATTAAAGTTCACAGTGTAACATTGTTCAGCACCTAACCTACGTATAAACTCTCGCTTAAGCGCTTGTCCAGGTTCGTCAGCATCAACAGCTAATATTATCTTAGTCTTATCATCTAAATAATCAATACAATTATCCAAGTAATCTAAGTTGTTTGAATTTAAAGTTGCTCCGTTGGGAACAGAAATTACATTCTTGATACCAGCTTCGTGTAAAGCTAGCACGTCCATTTCACCCTCTACAATAACACACCAATCATATCCAACAATACTATTAATGTTGTAAAATACTTTTTCAGCGCCTTTATATAATTTAAAATTCTTTCTACCATCTCGATATTTTACATTAATCAACTGATCACCCATAAAATAGTTAAATTGTATAGTGTTCTCTTTCTTGCTTGTCTGAGGCATCCACTCAGAACCTTCGGTGACCTGAAGGTCTGATAGTGTTTGCTTTGAAATACCTCTTGTACCGAACCACGTTTCAACGTTAGTACTTACTTCGTCAAATTGTGCCGGTGTAATCGGTCTCGTATAGACTCTCTCACTAGCGCCTTTACGCTGGTAAGTATGGAGTTGAAATGATGTGTCACAGTTGTGACAGGTACCGAGACCACGTTCCCAATCATAAGAAGCACATTGCAACTTTTGATTTTTGGGTTTCCTAGTATGCGAACACAAGGGACAAGTCCCCTGTGCTGCATTTTCTTTTAGGCCATGTTGATTGAATTTATCAATCAAAAATCCATTGATCTCTTCTTTACTCATGTTAGAATGGTAAATCGTCTACCTGAGGAGTTGTTTGAGCTTGTGCTGGAGCGTTGTCTCTTGGAGCTGGCTCAACATTTGTTCCATTAGACCAAACAACCTTAACGTTACCTAAGTAAGTCTTTGGTGATTTAGCGTCTCTCTCTTCCTTTGATTGTTCTACAACCACTGGACCTTGATTACCGAATTGATCTAACTCATCGTTAATCGTTATTGTAATTGGTAAATACTTACCTTTTTTACCTACGTAGATTTTATCTTTAGGTATTGCGTCTAGATTTAGACTTGCTTTTATTATACTCGCCATAATTTTTTAATTTTTAATTATTATCTCTATCTCGTTGTTAGTAATTATTTAATTGATTAAACATTCTTGTTAATTGTTCTTTAGTAACATCTGTGTTTCTTCTAATGTTATCAACTGCTTTTACGTGTGTTTGATTACTGTAAAAGTTTTTCTCACTAGTTTTCATTCCTGTTACTGTACAAATTTTTGATTTAGTTCTTCCCATGATTATATTTTTATAGGGTTTTGCTTATGAAATACTGTTTAGGATCAAAGTCCTTGGTCTTGTAAAACAAGTCATAAGCTTCGCTTGCTTTACGTACCTTTTCTTCACCTCTTTCGTAGAACTGTGGTGAACAGTCAAACACCCCAATTTGATGAGTGTTTTTATCTATAGCTATAAACAAAAACTCATATCCGAATAACTTACTGTAGATATAAGCTTGTGAATCATAGTTATATTTATTCGCTGACCATTGAAACTTCTCAATATCAGCTGTTGTTTTTAAATCAATGATTAACTTCTCGTCATGATTAACAATATCTGCTTTACCTTTCCATTTGTTACCAAACAACTCTGTAATCATTGGAACTTCATATTCTACATTTCCTAATGTAATAAGGTCTCTACATATATCGTTATTCATAACTTTATCCCTCATTAACTCAATCATATCTACCTCATGATCTAGTAGACATAGCTCTCCACCCGCAACATCTTTATAGGCTTTAGTATTTCTCGTA
>Ga0208793_1000912_pt1 | contig 18327 bp, 31 predicted proteins | sample 17_taG_FD_184092 | JGI IMG/M metagenome (GOLD analysis project Ga0208793, IMG submission 184092) | Marine viral communities from the Subarctic Pacific Ocean - 17_ETSP_OMZ_AT15314 metaG (SPAdes) (version 2) | ecosystem: Environmental > Aquatic > Marine > Oceanic | place: Pacific Ocean | collected...
CACACCGCACACCCAGCCAATAAAAGGGCGCCATCCAGCCACAAAAATTGTTCTGTGTTTTGCTTCTTGTTCGTTAATCTGTGCTTGTAATTCAATTAACTTTTGTGGGTCAATTTCTTTACCTTTTATAAGCTCTCTTATTTCAAGCCCAAGACCACCAATGTCATTTTTATCTGAAAAACCTAATAATCTTTTTAATAATTTAAGCATCGTAAGCTATATCTAAATCAAAGTGTGTATATGTAGAATAGCCTTTTCCTTTTTTTCTTTTAGCTTGATACACTAATTTTCTATTATTTCCCTTTACATAAGATACGTGAATCCAAGCAGGATTGTTATCATCTCCTAATTCCCAAATGAGTTTGTCATAATCCATTTCATTTTTTATAATATAAAATAATTCACAATTAGAAATATTTGTTGCATCTAAATCTATTGCACAACCATTTACGTGTTGTGATGTAGCAGCTGCACCACTTATATTATTATTTAATTCTAATGAACGATAAAATGAAGTAACTAAAATAGGTTCTCCTATTTTTTCTCTTAATGGTTCAAATAATTCATCTGCTAATATTTTCATATTTGCTAATGCTTCTTCTGTTGGTGTATTATCTATGTCTAATTTTTTTGCAGTATTAGAACCTGTTGCTTCTTTCCAAGAAATATGTTTACTAAAATTACTTTTTTTACTTTTTGTCATAATATTTAATTTTGTTGAACTCTGTTTGATATATCTATCAATGCTCTAAAATATGTTTTTTCTTCATCAGCATCTTCTATGTATGAAATACCTTCGATATTAAAAGTATATACATTAAAATTATTAGAGCTTAAATCAAAATAATCTGTTTTACTTGTTCTAATTAATTGTAATATACTATTTACTATTGAATTTGCCTGTAATTCTCCTCCATCATCAGATAAAAATGATGTTACAACCTCGATTCTTGTTACACATTCTGTAATAAAAGAAGTTTGATTGTTATCTATATTTGATTCATCATTTGAATAAACTATTATATAAGGTTCATCTTGTGTACTTGGAATTCTATTATAAACCGGTACATTGCTGCCCCCAAAACTTACATTGCCATTTAGCCTTGTAATTATTTTTTGTCGTATGTAATGTATTACTTCTTTCATCTTCTTAAAGTTCTTTGTATTTTAGTTTCAATAGTTCTTATCGTTCTTTTAACTTCTGCTAAAATATTTTTAAAAAAGTATTCTTGTTTTTTTTGATTTTCTGTACCAAATTCTAAAAACCCAGAATAAGGCGCATCTGACCTAATTGATTTACCATCCCATTTTACATTTAATCTTAAATTACCTGTGTCGTATGGTGCATCTTTTTTTACTTTATATGCAGCATTTAGTCCTGTTTTTTGAATTTCTTGATAAAATTTAACTGCACTATATGTTTTTAATTTGTTTATAGCAGAATTGAGTTGTTGAACATCATTTCTATCTACATTAACGTTTATATTCATAATTAATCTCTTTTAGTAGCAATCAGTTTAGTGTAATATTTATAATCTGCATCATACATATCATTTATTTGATACAAACCTGATATATTTTCAATTTGTAATAAATCAGTTGTTAAAATTGTATCTGCAGTTTTTTTACGAACCAAAAGTTCTATCTGTAAACTTCTTTTTTTTCTACCGTTTTTACTTGTTACATCTCCTTTAGTAAAATTTACATTTGCCCATATAGTACTTTGTGTTGCATTTGTAGAAGTGAACCCACCAAAACCATCACTTGATTTTGTTTGTCTTTTTATTAAAACTCTTTTATCTAATTTACCTGCATTCATTATATAAACATTGTTTTAAATCCTGTTAACGTGTTTTTAACACTTGTTGGTATCTCTGTCATAGTGCCTTTTACATAATCTGTTCTATTATCATAATAACTAGATACTAATTGCAATATTGCTTGTATTAACAAACTATCATTCATACCTGATGTTGTATAACTAACAATAACTTCTTCTGATGGTAAACTTTCTAATTCAATTATTGTATCATCTAAACCATAAGTTGTGTAAGCTGTTGTTGCTGTATCTTCAATTGTTATAGATTGTATAGATGCTATAGGAGAAAATGGTAATACAAATCTATCTTCTACACTAGCTAAATAAAACTGTCGTGTTTTAGCTACAATATCTTTTGTAATATAATTTTCTATAACAAGTCTTGCTTCTGTTATCATTCTACCAATTATAGTATCATCAGCAGATGTATCAACTCTCATATAATCTTTTGCATTAGCCGTTGTTACTATTTCTGAACCTGTTGTGGCAGTAATTTTTATTTGTGTATGAAATTGATTCAACTCATTACTCCTATATGCTTTCATAATTTGTTAATTTAATTAGTACAAAGATAAAAAAAATGCACCATAATAAATTTACAGTGCATCTTGAATGAAAAGAATAAAGAAAGAAAAAACTATTTAAAGTCAAAGTTATTAAAAAATTTTGAATTATCATTTTTCATATTTAATCTTATACACAATCTTTTACCATTATTTTTAAATATAAAAAAGCCTTCATATAATTTAACATATATTGCAAAAAAGTCTACATCATTTAAAGAATAGCTTTTATTCCAATTAACTGAAACTGTATGCCTATTTTTAGCTTCACTTTTCCATGAAGATTTTACTTGTATTTTATACAATCCGTTTGGTGTGTCTACTATGCAATCATAAGGTGATGAATCTAATAGTGGGTAAGAAATAATAATATTATGCTTTAGGCATTCTGTACCAAATAAATATTCAGCATAACAACCACGTATATTATTATCCACAAATTCAAGATACAAAAAAAAGTGGTAGCATAACTAATGACTAATTAAAATACTACCACTTAAAACTAAACTAAAATGAAAAAATACTCACTCACGAGATGTTATATCAATGAGCTTGTTCTTTATCTGTATTATTCTTTCGAGTATAAAAGCATAATCATCAGATGTTAATTTTTCTTTATGTTCTCTTAAAACATTATTTACAGGTTCTATTAATTTTGATATTTGTGCCATTATCGTATTAAATAAAATAAAAAGTTAATAATCATAATTAACCAAAAAACTAATTGTGGTAATCCCCAACAAAAATATTTTATAATTCTTTTTTGTAATATTTTATCTACTGGCATATTTATATCTTGTTGTGTTGCTTTATATGTTGTTTTCATTATACGGAAAATATTTCAGATATCAAATATAAAACACAAAACATTCCAATTCCAATTATTGTATATGCTATAAATGTTAATGCTTCTAATATTTCTTTTTTATTCATAATTTCTAATTTTTAAAAAAGATGCTGCCCTTTTTCACTTGACTACGTTCTGACTAATTTCGGAACTGTTTCTGCAATACTACGGGTTATCAGCATCTGTGTTTTTTATAATTATATGCTTATTGATTCTTTAATTGATTTTTCAATTGATAATCCAAATCCACAATATAAAACCACATAAGCAAATTGCATTTGAGATTTAGTAGGCTTTATTGTTTGTATTTTTAATACTTCTGTAATAAATTTTTGGTAGTTCATTTCTTTTGTTTTTAATTATAGTATAAATATAACACTTTTTTTTAATAAATAAAAATATTTTTACTTTTTTTTAATTTATTTTATGTTTTGGATTTATTATTATATATTTAGGGTATGAGAAAAATAGAAATAACAGAAGAAGAATATAAGCAAATAGCTTATGCTTTACATTTCACAAGTTATTCTGAAGCAAAACCTCCAAGATACCATAAGTATAAATGGGACTTTGCTAATTTAAGACACAGAAAATTTGATGATGTAGGTTCTTTTAATAATATAGAGGTATAAAAAAAGGGGCAATTAAGCCCCTTTAATTAATATACTACTCGATTACTTATGCAGTTTCAAGTGCTGTTTTAGCTGTGCTAAACGTTCCTTGTACTATTGCATTTGGTTGGTAGTTTGTTAATGCGATTCTCTCTGAAACTTTTACAGTTACAAAGCCATCTCTGAAGTTTGTTGAATCTTCTCTTGAGAATTCAAGTGATAGATTTTCTCTAATCCAAAGTTGTGTCGCTTGATTTAAATCTCCTACTAGGAATTTTCCTGCAGTAACTGCCGTGTTCGCAGTCACAGGAACTCCCATAATAGTTGGAACTAAACCTGAATAAATTTGATTTCTCAAATACTCATTAGTTGTTGCCTTTAATAATGCGATTTTGTGCATATCAGTTGGGTTTACTAAAATACTGCTTGCAGTATAGTTTGATAAAGCTAATTGATTTAAAGCAGCTACAAGTACATCATACTCATTTGCTGATTCAATAGCGTGGTAAAATGCACCAGTATCAGCTGTTACAAAAGCAGTACCATCAGTAAATAATCCATCAAGATTTGGTGATGAACCATCTCCGTTAAGGATTTCGTTGTCTTCAATTGCTAAAACTTTACCAGGAACTCTTGCAGAAAGGTAAGATGATAATTGTGGTGTATCAGCTAACATTTCTTCTGTAATTCTCATAAAAGTACCAATTTTTTCAACATTTACTGAAGTTGCAGTAATATCAAAATCTGATGCAGGAAGGGTTGAACCTTGAGCCGTAGCTGCTGCACCATCATCGTATGCAGATTCTTTTGGGAATCTAATTGTTTGCGCATCTGTGCTTCCATTAGGAATTAAATTTCTAATATGTACACTTCTTGTTGGGTCAAACTTAAAGTCAGGAACAACTGTTTCGCCAGCTACAACACCTGTGTAAGCGTTAGCCATAGTCATATCACCTGCTTTCATCTCAAACTTTGCAGCGTTTGAGTTACCTTTTAATAATCCTTCAATTGCACCTTCATTGATGTTTTTAATTAAAGAACTTTTAAAGTTTATTGGTTGGCTAGAAGAAACTGCTTTTTTGTGAGCAACTTCAAAATTATCCATCCTTTTTGTAGCATCATCGTGTTTCGCTAAAAACTCTTTACTTAAGTTGTCAATCTCACTTTTTAATGAAGTTTCGATTTCTCCTTTAGCGTTATCTTTAGCTTGACCGAATGCTTTTTCAATTTTTGAGTCGACTATATCTCCGATTTGGTCTAACTCTTTTTTGATTTCATCGTTCATTTTGTTACGAATTTAATTTATTAAACAAATATTTATAAATCTCATTATCGTTATTTTTTACCTCAATCGGCTCTGTGACTTCAATATCAGTCGGCAAAGTGATACTTTTTGAAAAAATTGATTTGAGTTTAATTAGTTCTGCTTCTATAGCATACCCTAAATTATCAGATATATTACCCTTGCGAATTAACTTCACTAAATTATCATATCTTGATAATACTTTATCTACATCAACATTTCCTTTAACATCTAATATCATTGCTTCATCATTTGCTGCTAATGTAACTGCAGAGATTTCATATAATTTTACCTCTGTTATTTTTCTGTAGCATTTGTCTCCTGTACACGATTCTTTTTGTAGTGGTAATATACCAACACTATTTTCTGTTATAACTCCTGCTTTTATTAATTCTAATACATCTGTCCCTAATTGTGTTTTGGGTATAGATGCTTCAAACATTAAACCTTTTTCATCTTCATATAAATTCATCATTTTTCCTAATGGTTTATCCATTTGATGTTGGTAAAGATATTTTACACGGTCACCATTTTCTTTAATTGTTTTAGTATAAGCTCCTTTTGTAATAATATCACCATCAGAGTCTACGTTGCCAAAAATAGAACCATATCCTTTTACTATTCCTGATTTTTCATCTATATCCTTAAGTTCACCTATAGGACTTGTTTTATATATTATATTCATAGTACAAAGATAATTATTTTAAACAATTGGAATTGGTGCACTTGCACACCTACAATTAATTACATTAGCGGCTGAACCTGAACTATCGCCTGGATGATTAAGTTGTTCACCCATTACAGTAAATTTTTCATTCATTCCCCTTCTTTGACCATTAGCCTGTAAATGAGCATCTCTAACTCTACCATCTAACCCTGAAATCCATTCTTTTTTAAGATTATTTAATCCAAACAAACTAGAAGCACTTTCATTAGTTGCATAGTTTGCTGCATTTACACTTTCTGTTCTTACAATTCTTTTACCGTTAGCTATACTCATTCCTTTAAATTTTTTCCTTAATATTCTTTCAGCGGAAACTTCATTCATAGCCATAAATGATTCTTCTTGCATATATCTTTTAAGTATTTTATTAAATTCTTTTTTTCTGTTACCTGAAATATTAACAATTCTTTCACCTGCAATTGTCTTTCCTATATATGCAAATTTTTCTTCCCATATACTTTGATAACCCTCTGGATTAGCTTTTGTTATATATTTTTCATAATGTCTATAATACCAATTAGCCATTTTTAAACCTATTGATTTATATAATTCAATATATAATTGCTCTAAATCTTTTAATTTATAATAAGATTCTAAATTTGGCATTTTTCTACCAACCATATAAGCATTAATAATATTATTGGATTCTTTATAAAAATAATTAGCCCAAATTCTATCTTGTTTTATTTCTGCTTTTTCAAGTTGTGCAGTCCAATCTGTATAATAATTTTTATTAAGTTTATGAATCATCACGTTCGGAAATTCTTTTTGCCCATGCAACCATAGATTTACCACCCCATAAATTATAGGCAACATATCCTCTATCTTTCCACGGTTCATCTCTATAATCTGTAGATATTTTTGCATTTTCTTCGTGTCTAGCAAGAAAACTGTTAATTCTTTTAATTGTATCTATTGATAAAGATTCACGATTTGCTAATTGATTTGCTCTTTTCCAACCAACTTCAGTACCGCCTTTTACTACATCCCTACCATATTTTTTTCTCCACTCTAACATTCTTTTAGCATTATTAGTTGCGCCTTGTGGGTAATTATTATATGAATCTTGTTTAGATGTATATTCGTTATCGTTTGGTTTTAATTCTTGATTAGTAATTTTTTCATATTCTTCGTGTGTAGAACAAGGCATATAAATTGTTTCACCGTTTTCAGTATGACTATGTGTACCTGAACACCCTAAAGCATTTGCTCTTGATTGTGCTTCTTGTGATGTTGTATAAACATCATTCCTAATTTCTTCTTTAGGCAAAGCATTATAATCAATATTTACACTTTTAACTTCTTCTTCAATTATATCATTACTCATTGGCATTAAATTAGCCGGTATATAATAATCATTCATTTCTTCATTTTCTTCATCAATACCAAAATTCATTGCTTGTCTTTTTTCATTAGGTGTTGTCCACCAAGCACTATTCATTTGTTTAACAACACTATCCATTTCTTCTTGTAATTCTGCAATATTAGAATAATCAAAATCTAAATAAAGGTTTTCACCAAAAGATGGTACTAACCATCTGTTTAATTCATCTTTAATTTTATTTAATTCTGGAATTATTGCATTTTGGTATAATGATTTTTTTGCCTCGACCATATTGTTATAAGTAGATGTATCTGTATTATTTAATAATTGTACAGGTACTTGATAAACATTACATAAATCTTTTATACTTGCATTGTATTGTTGTATTAAAGAAACATCTGATGCATTTAAACCAAAGTTTACCCAACTTAATTTTTTTGGTGTTATAATTATATCACCTGCATTATCGCTACCTTGATATTGTTGTCTAAATTTATCTTTTAATTGTTTTGCTTGTACTTCATTTAAATCACCTTCATCTGACATAAGCACACCCCTAGATGTTTGGTTTTGCAAATATTTAACACCAGTTGTTACAGCTTCGTTATTAGTATCTAAACTTCTTAAACCTGCTTTTAGTGGTGACATACCATACAAATGTGAACCTGTACCATCATAATATGGGTTGAAATCTTTTATATGACACACATCTTCTGCATCAATTTTATATTCACCAGAATAATCTAAACTATATCCTGAAACTGGTTCAAATATTCCGTTGCTATTAATCTCTACTGATTGACTGGGTAAAATGTAAAGTTCTTGCCATTTATCTTGATTTGGTCCTGATTCAGGTTTTAAACCATAAATATATCTGTTACCTGTTAATTTACCAAATGCTATAATTTCTTGAATCCAACTGCTATAAGATTGTGCTGGATTTGGTCTTTCTAAAAGTTTGTGTAAATCCGTACCATCTATTTCTGCTAATGCGTGTTTTCTTTGTAACAATGATTTATGTAAAATATTTCCATTCATTAAGCCACTTGTCATTGCTTTATATTTTTTTAATTCATTTTCATTTTTTACTTCATAGATTTGAAAAGGAATATTACTAGCAGTTTTTGCAATAAGGTTAACAATGGAATATACTGTTGAATTAAACATATATCCTTTATTAATATATGTATCATCATTTTCGGCATTCCAAACTATTGATTGACCGAGATAATTATATATAATTTTGTTAAAGTTTGTATTTGTGTTTTGAAAATTCTTTTTTAAGATATTTCCAACTCTTGAAAAAATAGATGCCATTCGCTTATGATTTATGTTACAAAAATAATAATTATATTACAAAGAAGTTTTGACTTCTGCCAAAGCTGCTAAAAGTTAGATATCGTATTGCATCCATACTATGATTCATACGGTCTAAAGGTTTATTAATTATTGTACCATCTTTCATTTCAGTCCAATAATAACTATGATATTCTTTAATTATATTACTAGATTCTTTACTAATATATATTTCATATTCTTTTAATAGACTAATACCTGCATTAACACTTCCTTGGCCCTTACGAGCAGGATTAATATATAAACCTTTTCTTTTAATTTCTTCAATTGATTTAGGTTCAGCTGAATCTGCATAGCATATTACTTGTTCATACCCACTAGCTTTAATAAATTCTGCTATTTCATCATTAGTCATTCCTTTAGCATATAATAATTCGTGAAAAAATAATTTATCATTTTTTTTAAAACCAATTACTATTGCAGTTGGGTCATTGCTATAACCGAAGTCAATACCTATTATGCCATCATTGTCTATATCAAATTCTGGAAAATCACTATAATTAATAAAATTCCAATTATTAAATATTTGTCTCGCACTAAATATAGCTTTTTGTCCTTCACCATATACACGCCAATAATCAGGGTCTTTTAATTTCATTCTTTCAATTTCATATACTAAATCTTGTGAAAGAAATTTATTATCCTTATATGTTGTTATCCAAGTATCACAATCATCACGAGGAACTAAATCATCATAAATCCAATGTATGGGGTCACTTGGATTAAAATCGACAATTACCATATCTAATGTTCTCATATTAATTTGGCGAAAATCTTCAATTGTTAATTCGTTACCCTCATTTAAAAAAGCAATATTTCTTTTTCGGCCTCTAATCTTTTGTGGTTCATCTACTGATAAAAACTCTATTAGATGTTTGCCATATTCAAAAGTGTTTGCTGATTTATTATGAACTCCTAAATAATATAATCCTGTTTTTTCAAGTATAGAAATTATATCCCTTAAAACACTTCCCTTTAATGCAGGCAATGTTTTTCTTATAATAGATATAACTAAAGGTTCTTCAGATTCAGTTAACAAGTATGTTAAATATTGACATACCGCATAAGTTTTTCCTGACCTTGTTCCTCCTTGGTGTACTTTAAATCTTTTATTAGAATTTATTAAATCATAAAACTGTTTATTGCAATGTTGTTCTATTCTTCTTGACTTGGTTTCCATTCTATTAGTGTTGACTTTATTGCACCATCGTGAACAATTTCACTTCGTTCAACATATCCTCTTTTTTTACCTTTTGTTTTAAGATAAAATATTGTTGCTGATGTATTACCATCTTGTATTTGTTTATGCAATTGACTTTCTGCAAAGTCTAATGCTATGTTTTGTATATCATTTACTTGTTCGGCAAATTTTTCATCTTTGTTAAGATACTCATAAAAAGTAGTTCTACCAATTCCTGCTTGTTTACAGGCAGTTGTTACAACTCCTAAAGATTTTTCTAATGCTTCAAGAATTGCTTTTTTAGTGTGTTCGATTTTGTTCGATTTCATTTTACAAAATTACATAAAAAAAATCCCCTTTTGCAAGAGGACTTTCTAAAAACAAAAAATGAAATGTTTATTTATTATTTATTTTTCCAAACATCCATACTTTCATCAAGTTTTTTTATTTGTTCATCATACCAATCTTCCAAGAAAAATTCATATTCATATAAATTTGCTTTTATATGTTTGAATACATTTGTTGAAGCGTGGTTTTCATCATAACGGAATAATTCACATATTTGTGGATGCAATTTTTTATCTCTAATAAACCAACTGCTTAAAATAATTTTTTTTATAATTAAATCTAATTCTTTTTCTGATTGGTCATATTTATTAAACATATTAAATATAAAATTATTGTATCTATATTGTAATATTTTATTTAATTCTTTATCAAATTCTAAAATTATATGTTTTTCAATTTCTTCTTTTGTAATTATTTTATTTTCCATATTTATATTTTTAATGTCCATAATGTGCATTTGTTTGATGTTTAGGAGTACCATCCCATAGTGTAGCCCATTCATAAGAGTTTATCATTACACCTGGTCTTGTATGGTTGTACACTTTTCTTCTAAACTTTTTAGGAAATTCTGTTGCAGGATAAGGCAGTACACTATCTGTAGTATGGCAGTCTTGTACATCTGCATATTTCTTTTCTATTTTAACTAGCTCAACTTGTGTCTTGCCGCATAACCTTTTAACTTTATAAAAATTAATATTGGTTTGTTCATATCCCCAACTACTGTAGAGAATATCGTTTTCTTCTAACTTTATTATTGTTTCTGACATTTTATATATTTATTTGATTAATATGATATTCTTCGCCATTATCTAATAAAACTCTATTTTGTATAATGGCTATAACTTGTACATCTTTAAAAAGTTTTTTACCAAATTTAGATGTTGAATGTAATCTAAACTTATCGCCTTTTTTTAATATATACATTATAATGTAGATTTTGACCTCAATTTCCAGGCCTGTGATTGTTGCATCGCGTTTATTTTTTCTTCTTGTGTACCAATGTATTTACCACACAATTGTAATTGCTTATAATATACATCTGTACCTGCTTTTATAACCTTTTTATTATCTAATGTTATATTTACAATTGGTGTTGTAAATGTTTTACTGTGAAAACCCATTTTATTAGATACAGGTTCTTTTAATATTAAACTACCAATAAATTTATTATCTAGATTATAATAATCTAAGTAATATGCTAATGGATTAAAAAAATTAATTTGTGGTGGGTTAAATTTTTGCATTACTTTGTTTTTATTTTATATAAATATACAAAGAATACTTTATATGTCAAAGTTTTTTTACATTTATTTAATATATTATTTAAATGAAAATAGAGCGGCAGGATAGATTTGAACTTCTCCTATTGACTGGATTGTCAATTATGCAACCATTACACCTCTGCCGCAGATTCACATATTTTTATTTTTTCTTTCTTTAATTGTTATTTTCTTGCCTTTATACATTCCTGCTTTTTGTTCATCTATTTCACTAAAAGGCAAAACTTCTTTTGTTATCTCCATATTTTTATCAATTAAATAAATATATTTTAATTGTTTTCCTTTAAATGGTTTCCATTTTTTAAATTCGTTAGTAATTTTTAAGTGATGTGCTTGTATTACGTGAATAGCTTCACCTGTTTTAGGGTTTAATCTTAATGCAGTATTATTAACTATTCCAACTAATTTAAAACCACTTGCTCGATAGATAGTTCCATCACCACATTGTGTTCCATCTGCAAAACTTATTATCCATTTTATTTGTGGTGCATTTTTTTTTATTAGTCTAATGCTTACTGCAATACATCGGCTTTCTGAATACTTTGGTAAATAATCATCAAAAGCCATTCTATTAAGTTCAATAAATTCATTCCACCCTGTTCCCTTAACTAAATTAATTGTGCCTTTTTTATTTATACTAGGTCCATATTGCATAACTCCATGCAGTTTGTTATCTAAAAAGCAACCTAAATGCAGTGTACTGTTAGGAACTACTTTTTTACTGTAATGGTTTTTTTTTATAAAATCATTAGCAATTTTACTATTAATTACTTTTACTAATATTTCTTTTGCTCTACCCATTATATTTGTGGAGATGTACAGAATCGAACTGCATTAAAACCCCTATTGGTCATCCCCTTTTATCCATTTTTGGTTTTTCCTAAACACCTGACTATCTTTAGGATATACTTTACATTTTTTTTTTAAGTAACTTCGAATGCCTTTGTTAATCGGATATAAATATAAATATCTAAATGAATTAATCATTTTACCTTTACCAAACAAATATTCACCTACTTTTTGATTACCTAATTTTATTATTTCTTTTGGTACTCTACCAAATCTCATAGGAGATATAATGTTTTTGTACTCACCTATATCAGTATGATAAAAATCATTGCACAATTCTTTACCAAAATACATCCAACTACTTGCCTGGTAAACAATACCACAATCATTTTTGCATCCGCCTGAATGTGTAATTAATAATTTAATTTTTGTGTTTGCTTTAAACAATTTATATATTTTTCCTAAAACATAACTTTCCGTATTTTGTTTTAATAAATCTGAAATGTGCATTCTTTGCATCTCTATAAATTCATTTCTATTTATTTTTGGTACAATTTTTTTTATTTTTTGTTCTGTACTTGGACTTAGACCAAATGAAACTACTCCACTTAATAGTTTATTATGAAAAACACCAAAACAGACTAAAGGATTTGGAAAAGTTTTCATATAATGATTTTTTACAGTATATGCTCTCGCAGCTTTAGAGTTTATGATTTTGACATTGATATTTTCTAACTGTTCATTTTTTTCCATTGAAATATTAATAAATATAAAGCATTACCATTACTGTTTTCATTACCAAAAGTTTCAACATATTTAAATTCTTCAGTTTTTTTTATATCAGTAATTGCGTTTTTAATTAAAACAGCTTGTTTATCTGCTAGTGTATATGTTTGCTGCTGAAATGGCTCTTTATCACCATCAGGTAAAGTAAATTCATCGCTTGTTTCTATATCTCGAATATCAAAAGTATTTACATCAAGACCCCAATTCTCTAATTCTTCAAATGTGTAATTATTGCCTAATACATCCCAATCCCATTCACCAAAACCAACATTGTCTTTTATTACAAATTCTTTTTTTTGTTTATCAGTCCAATTAGTAACTTGCTCAATCCAAACTTCTTTAAATCCTGCCTGTAAACAGGCTCTTAATCTCATATTACCACCTAATACAATCATATTTTCATCTACAATTATTGGTCGCTTCTCTAACATTTCAGGAAACTCTTTAATAGATTTTACAAGTTTATTAAATTTATCCTCTTTTATATATCTCGGATTATCAGTATTTTTTATTAATGAATTTATTTTTACTTTTTCAGGCATCTGTATAATAATTTATATTTATAATAACAAAAAAGAATGCTATTTGTATTGTATTTCTTAAGTTGTCTGCTATAACATCTACACCTTCAATATCTTCATTTGTATAATATATACCTAATCCAATACCATAACAAGTAGCTACTTCAATTTCAAACATATACAAATGTAAAAATTTAAAATGGTATGTCGCTATTTTGATTACTGATTTTTTGGTCATATTCATTTATCTCTTTATATACACCACCATTTTTAAAATCAGGTGCAACCATAAAATCTCCTTGCTTTCCATTTTCTTTTCTTTTTACTTTCTGTATATATATTGAAACACTATCACTTGTGTATTGTGTCTGTTGGCCAAGGTTTCTATATACAGTAATACAGTTATATGCTTTATTAAAAAAATCAGATGATTGAGAAATATCATAAGGATTTGGAACTCTATATTTACCATCTACACTTTCCATTTTTCTTGGGTGTGCTACTAAAAATAAATGAGTATTGGTTTGTTGACAGAACTGGGTAATCTCTGATAATAATTTTCCGACATAAGTAAAATCTCTTTGAGCAGAGTGGTCTAACATATTCCAAGGGTCAATTACACAAACATTAGTTCCTTTTTGAAAAACTAATTGTCTAAAAGCATCTAGTATACCTTTTAGTGTTAAATTTTCTAAATCTATTTTTACAAAATCAAAATGTTCTATAATAAAATCTTTTGTATTATTTAATGTTTCAACATCACAATCTTTTTCATTTATTTTATTTGCTAATCTTTTAATATGTGCTTCGTATGGAAAAGATTCAGGTGAAAACATTGCTATCCGAAAATCTTCGTGTAATGCAAGATTAACACATATTTGGTCGATGACGTCACTTTTTCCTGCATTTGGAATCCCTGTGCATACAGACCATTCTCCAAAGCTAATGTTATAATATTCTCTACTGTTTCCAAGTCGCACGTTGTAATTTGTAATTCCATTTTCATTATAATTTAAAACACTATCCCAAATATCGTTAATATTTAATACTCCCTCAATTGGAAAATTTTTAGGATTATCTAAAACATTTCTTAACTCACTACTTCCTAATTTAATTAATATTTCATTTGCATCTTTATATTCACCAAAATCAATGTATTTGCATCTACCTTTGCCAAATCTTCTTGCTAGTTCTTTTCTTAAAGACAAACCTGCTTGGTCATTATCTGTACATAATATAATTTCTTTTTTATTTACAAAATACTCCCAACAATTATCTAAATATTCTAACCTTTGATTACCAACATTTGCGCCATTTGGTACACTACAAACTGAAAATATTCCAGACTCAAATAAACTTAAAGCATCAATTTCGCCTTCAGTTATATAAATTTTATCCATTGTCTTAATTCTATCAAGACCATAAAATACTAATTCAGCATTTTTATATAATTTAAAATTTTTACTTCCATCTCTAAATTTAATATTAACCAACTCATTTTCTCTATAATAATTAAAATTTATAGCATTTCTTTTTTCTTTTACTTGTGAAAAATATTCTTTGCTTTCTGTGATTTTCCAATTAACTAAAGTGTTTTCAGAAATACATCTATTAGCAAACCAATCAATAGTTTTTTTATTTAATGGTGATTTTACTTCTACAGGCTTAACATATTGTTTTTTTGCTCTAACATTTACATTACCTGACCAATTACAATGAAAACAATTATATAAACCTTTTTCTACATTTATACTTAAACATTTGTCTTTGGATTTTTTTCTTGTGTGACTACATTTAGGACAAACTATATGATAATTACCTGAACGATTACCAATATCTATTCCTATATCTAAAAATTTTTCTCTCATTTCTTTTTCTTTCAATAAACTTAATTGTTTTATTCCATATCTTAAAATTTACATTTATATATTTTATGTTTCTTTCCAATTCTATTTAAATATTTTAAAAATTGTTGTGGTTTTATTTTAAGCCATTTTTTATTACTATAAACTTTTGTTACAAAACATAGATGTAATGGTACATCAATTTCTTCATCTCTAAATTTATGTTCAACTTTTAAAATTGCACCAATTCTTCCTGATTCTTCCCAAGCATTAATTATTCTTTCTAACATTATTTTTTGTCCCATTGGAATATCTGTTGCTATAAATTTCATTTCAATTAAAAATAAATATTTATTATCAAATTCTAAAACTCCATCTATATCACTTGGATGTATAGCACGATTTTGTACACCTGTGAAATCCATTGATTGCTTTATTCTTTTACTATTTTTAATTAAACTCATATTTTGCATTTTATCTAATATTATTAAATCAAAAATCATTTTGTATTAAATTGATAGTCTTTAGCAAATTTAGCCCTAAACATATCAATATATTTTACACCATCTTTATTTTTTTTACGCAGCTTTAATATTGAAAAAAAGTTTTCTTTCCAAAAATCATCTGACCTAACTTTTTTAACTATATAATAAATTGCTCTCATATCATAATTATCTATTCTTTCAAGTTTATCTAAACAAATTTTCCAATTTTTAATATCAACCGCTGTTCTTGGTTGAACAGCTAATGGGAATAAATTTATAATATGTGAAAAAGATTTTTCAATTAGCTCATTATATATTAACTCTTTATTATTAGTAATAGTATTATTACTATTATCTTTTAACTTTTCTTTATGGGGTGTTAAAGAAATATTAGATACCTCTTTAACATTACTTATATAGATATTTCTTGATTCAATTTCTTTAGAATTATATTTATAAGTAAAAGAAACTTTAATATATTTTTTTTCTTTTAATTGATTTATCCATTTAGAAATTGATACAGTAGATACTTGATAAAGTTCTGAAAAATATTTATTAGTAGCATAACAATAACCTTTATCATTACTCAAAGCAGTAAGTTCGCCAAACATTAATTTAGCATTAGGTGTTAAATCTTTGTCATATCTAACGTAGGCAGGAATTACTGCATAATATGTTCTTTTCATAATTCTTCATCTGTTATTCTTTTTAATTCACTAATAAAACTAATTAATTTTGTATACATAATTACAATATCTTCAAAAGAAATATATGAATCCTCATAAACTATAAAAATTGATTCAAGTAATATATCAAATTCAGCTAATGTTAATTTGCCAACATAATCAAAATCACTTTCTAATAATTTAGTGTTATTCGTATATTTTAATCTTTGTCTTTTTTCATTCCAAAAAAGCATTTTTTTTTGCATAATAATTATTTAAAATATTCATCTATTATCTGAATAGTTTTTTCATAATCATTAAGCCAATGACATTCCCAATTTCCTCTTTTTAAACTTTCTAATGCTTCGAATTGATTTTTAGTTGGTTTATTATATCCTACTTTTAACTCGATTGCTAAACCACATTTGCCTTTTTTATTTTGATGAAAAATTAATATATCAGGTATCCCTCTTTTACCACCTAAATATTTAAATTTAAATTGCATAAAAGGTGTGCGTTTACCCTCGTTAGGTACGTGAATCGAATAGACATCAGGATATTTAGTCTGTAAATATGTCATTACTTTGTTTTGTAATATATCTTCTTTTCCTAAATATTTTACAAAAGGGTTGTTCATAATTTTTACCACATCAATACATTTATACTTTAAAGTTAAATAATTTTCTTTAGTAATTGCATCATACCTAATTAAGTCCTCTAATCTTTGCGCACCAACTATTACAGTTGAATGGTCAACATTCACAATATCACCTATTGTTTGCACAGGTTCAGATAATAATTCTCTACAAATTTTATAATACATTTTACGAGCATCAGCATATTTACGTACTCTAGTTTTTTTTGATATATCAATATCAAAATGCTTATCACAAGCCTTTTTAATTTTAATTATATCTCTCATATTATAATCGCCCCATCATTAGTTTTATCATAGCCTTCAAAATAAGTTATTTTGTTTTCAGTAACATATTTTTTCCATAGTCTAAATGCTTTTTTCCAACCATCTCTACCAACAGTAATCATATCTTCACTTAAAGCATAATGTTGTACTGTATAAGGTGGATTAGTTTCACAAGCTATAAATCTAAATTTCTTAGGGTCATACCCTAACATATCGCAATAAAATACTGCTTGTACCATATATGAAAATTTCCATATTGTGTTTTTAAATTCCCTTGGTGAACTATCTTGACAAGTTTTTATATCACTTATCCAATCTTCACCCATACAATCAGGTCTAACTCTTACAGGGATGCCTTCATAAGTTCCATAATGACTTATTTCATATTTACCTTGTGTAAAAAATAAAGCATCTTCATAATCATTTATATTAGTATATAGTTTCATTAATATTTTATATTGGTCATTTGATACATTTTCTTTTCCAATATTTTTATTTATTAATACTTTTTTTAATTCTTTATCTTCTTTTTTTCTCATATCTAATTTAGGTAATACAAAATATTCTTCTTCAAATTTTTGTAAACCTTCATATAATAAAATATGAGCTGCATTACCTAAATCCATTGCAGGTGTTTTTTTAAATTCTTTATTTAAATAATGATATATTGACCTTTTATAAATTAATTTCAGACCACTTGCTGAAATGCAATCTTTTGAATGATAATCTGTAATATTATCTTCAACTCTTTTTAAATTCTCTATTTTCATTTCCATCTTTATTAAATTTATTTTTAGTTATTTCTTTAAATCGTTTTATAATTAAATTTTTACACTGTATGATTAAGTTTTTTTTTTCAAGTTCATCTTGCAATGTTTTAATCATAATATCTTTAAATTCTAAATTTTGTTTTTCTCCTTGTGTCATAATTATTTATATTAAAAAAGGGTGCCGTAGCAC
>Ga0208793_1000914_pt1 | contig 18298 bp, 22 predicted proteins | sample 17_taG_FD_184092 | JGI IMG/M metagenome (GOLD analysis project Ga0208793, IMG submission 184092) | Marine viral communities from the Subarctic Pacific Ocean - 17_ETSP_OMZ_AT15314 metaG (SPAdes) (version 2) | ecosystem: Environmental > Aquatic > Marine > Oceanic | place: Pacific Ocean | collected...
CGCAGGTGATGCTTGATCGTGTTTCAGTAGCAGGTATGAGTGGTACAGCAGCCACCTTTGGATTGTCAACAATTGACACATTCCTCGGTATTGCAGTTGGTGCAGTCACTTTGGTCTACATGTCCATCAAACTCTACCAAGAGATAAAGAAGAAATGAGTAGGTATAGGTCATATGGAAAACTTGATGATCAATATAGATCAGATGGTGATACTGCATTTATAAGAATGAATGCAAGGCTTAGACCGTCCCAACTTCAAGCTGGAGAAGTGCAATTGTCACAAAATGGAAGAATGGATCGAGATGGTACATGGCAACCACGAAAAGGTCTTCTAACATTATCAGGTGCAATAACAATAAATGCGGACGCTATACGTTTACCATTTCCAATATTAGCAGCACAAAGAAACACGGATGTTGTAACACTAACTTTGTCTGATACTCCAAACTCTGCATTTGTGCCTGGTAATAATATTTTTATCGAAGGCTTAACAGGTTTTACAACTGACCCAAATGGCGCACACACTTTAGTTTCTGTATCATTCGTTAATAAGCAACTTACTTTTGCTCAAAGTGGAAGTAATGAAAGTTTTAATACATCTGCAACATCGTTAGTTTTTCCTGCATCATCTGCGGTAACAGAATTAGATTTCACACTTAATGATGATGGAGTTAATGAAGTATATGGGTCAGGTGTATTTTCAGATCCCAACTCAGATAATACAGATGATTACATCTTTACTGCCACAAATAATGTATGTGATATCTTGAGACTTCGTGACAGAGTAAAATATAAAGTTAAATATCCAGGTAGTAACACTATTTCTGGCAGGTGTAGTCTGTTACAAGCATTTAATAAAGTTTTCATATTTAGAAATGATAAAACAAGTTTTGAGTCTACACCTGTACTTACATCAAAGTCTATAAGTTCAGCAAGTAGGAGTGGTACAACTATAACTGTAAACTGCACAGGACATGGTAGATCTGTTGGTGATTTTGTTACGCTCGTAGGGTTAGGAAATTATACAAAAGACCCTAATGGAGTTTATAAAGTTGTAACTGCACCAAGTGCTAATCAGTTCACAGTTACATCCACAGACTCAAGTAGTGAGACTTTCAATGTAAGTGGTGCAACTGCACAATACTTTAATGATTTTACTTTAGTTCAATCAGGTGACTATACAGTACCGAGCTACATAATTGATACTGCTATTGAAGCAACCAACGGTCAGGTAACTGTAACCGAAACATCACATGGATTAGATCAAGGTGATGACTTAGAGATAATCAAAGCAGATAGTCCCCTTAATTTATTTGCACAACAATCTGTCAAAGTTGCAGAAGTTACAGACGCAAACACATTTAAGTTTAATCTTGATGTTGAAAATGTATCCCTTGGACAAAGTGTAAATTTAGTTTTATCAAAACCCCAGGCAATAAGTTATTTTGTACATCAACCAGCAACCCCATTTGCAGTTTTAAATCAAAGGCGTTTATGGATGCCATACTTTTACGACTCCTCTGCATCACCACAAAAAAGATCAAACAACGATGAAATAATTGCATCTGATATTTTAGATCCTGATACATTCGATGCGATTGGTGGATCGTTAAAAATTACAGGTGGTTCGTCTGATTTTATCGTAGGATTAGAACCTTTCACAGAAGACAAACTTGTTGTGTTTGCAAGAAGGTCTATACACCAGGTAAATGGTGTGTCAGGTAGTTTATTAGATGTGCGTGTTAATGTTGTAACGCCAGATATTGGATGCTCTGCACGTGGATCGATTGTGCAAATTGCAAATAAAATATTTTTCTTATCAGACCAAGGCGTTTTTGGATTAGAATATTTAGATGCTTACAATCTTAGAGGGTTGGAAACTCCATTATCTGAACCAATACAACCTTATGTTGATCGCATTAATCAAGATTATATAGATAAAGCAGTTGGTGCATATTTCAACAATCGCTATTACCTTGCAGTACCTTTAGATAGTTCTACTGAAAACAATACAATACTTGTATATAATCTAATAAATGGTGGCTGGGAGTCTATTGACTCTGTAAATTCAACAGGCTTTAATGTGCGCGACATGCTTGTTGCTAGAGAGGGTAGTGAAAATGCACTTTACATTACCACATCTCAAGGAGGTGTACATCGAATAGAAGGCTCAGACTCAGGGGATCAGATAAGTGTTCAAGCGGGTGTATCTGTACCCGAAACAATAGATGTAAATTCTATACTTACTACTCGTGAATATGATATTAATACCATAGATAGAAAGTTTTTCGCACGAAGTGAGTTACATTTAAAATCTGATACAGACTCGACATCAGACGCAACTATTTCTTTTACATCATCCGATCCTGATGCCACTCGTACAGGTGCGTCTATATCTGGCACATTTGGATCTGCTCTTGCACAAGATGAAGATGCTTCACTTAGAACATCAGTAAGACTACGTGGATTTTCATGCTCTGCAACTATCACACCATCACAAGGTAGACCATTTGTAAGAGCAGTTAAAATTGATGCTCGATTGGCAGATAGATCACAAACTTCAACTACTTAAATTATGGCTATTTTATCTAAAGGAAACACATACTCTAGTGGAGATCCAGTAACTGCTGATAACTTAAACGCTTTGGTTGACTCAGCAACTTTTGTTAGTGGATCAAATCAAACTACAGATAATTCAACTCTTGAAGTTCATTCTGGTGGATACCTTCAAGTTAAAGACGATGGAATAACAAACGCAAAAATCGCCACAGGTGCAGTAAATGCAGACTCAATAGCCGCAGATGCAGTCGGAAATTCAGAATTGGCAGATAACGCAGTACAGACTGCAAATATAGCAGACTCAACGGGAGCATCTGACGGGGTTACAACTTCTAAGATTGCAACCAATGCAATTACAGCTGCTAAGATAAGTTCGACAGATACTACTTTTAATGTAGGTACTAATGTCGGAATAGGTGCAGTTGCTAGTGCTACTTTTAAATTGGATGTCACGGGGACAGGTAATAACGCTAACTTTCAAGCTGATAATGCTGGAGGTGCTTCTGCTATATTTGTTAGAAATAATAGTACTACAGGTACATCTGCGATTGTTCAATTAGTAGGACAAACAGGAGGGACAAGTTATAGTAAGTCTTTAAATATTGATCTATCTTCTGTTAATAACTATTTACAAATGGTACATGGTGATGGAGATGGAATAGGTGTAAGACTACAAAACTCCAACGGTGGATCAGGTTTAGAATCAGGTGCTTGGTATCCTACATTTGATAATAAGACAGATTTAGGATTATCTTCTAATAGATGGGATACTGTATATGCTGGTACTGGTGCTATCAATACTTCAGATAGAAATGAAAAGGAAGAGATAGAAGAGTTATCTGAAGCTGAAAAAAGGGTAGCGCAAACTTGTAAAGGTTTAGTAAGAAAGTTTAAATTCAAAGGTAAAGTAAGAAAACATATCGGAGTCATTGCCCAGGATGTAAGAGATGCATTTACTGCTGAAGGACTAGATGCACATGAGTATGGATTGTTCTGCTCAGATACTTGGACTGATGAAGAAGGTAATACAGTTACTCGATTAGGTATTAGATACGAAGAACTCTTAGCCTTCATAATCTCAGCACTTTAATGGGAAACCTAAAAACAGAATTGTTAACAAAGTTGGAAGGTTTCGCTCCATACCAGCAAATTGTTGCATTGTACGAGGATAAATCAAAATTTTTTAGTGAACTACACAACTATATGATTGGTGGTTTAGTAATTAGTAATCCTTCTTACTTTATGATGCTTAAAGCAATAGATGGATCTAAAGATGCAAGTGATCAATGGTTCTGCAAAAATCCAGATACTTGGTACATTAGATGGGTTGCTGGTAAAGGATGTATAAAGGATATGATGGATCAAATAAGTCCATTACCTTTTGTGAAATTTAGACGATTAACTACAAACGGAGAAACAAATTTAAGAACCGTTCAATGGAATAAATTATATAAGAAAGTAAGTGTATGAATGATGATCCTTTAAAATTAGCTGCTGATAAACTTAATGCTTCTGCACCCAAAGGTGAAAGGCTTGCATTTGTAAATCCAGCAGAAGAAATGATGCTTAAAAAGATGGGTGGTAGTGGGATGCCAGCCGCTGGTGATGTGCCTAGTTACAAGAAAGGAGATGTTGAAGCACCACCACCTCGCGATTACGGGCAGGAAACAAGGGACACTTTAGAAGCTCAAAGAGATTTAGCGCCTGATATTCTACGAATGGAAAAAGAAACTCGTCCTGAGTATGCTAATCTTGAAAGGCAAATGCTTTTAGAGCAATTAGGTATAGATACAGATAAGGGTTTACTTCAAGCATATGAAGAAGATATTGCACCATCACTTACACGCCAGCGTGCGACAGCAGTTGAAGGTGATATTAATATGCTACGTGAATTTGGTAGTGATTTATTAGAAGCACAAAGAGAAGCCGACCCACTAGCTGATTCACTCCGTCAAGGAATCCTAGAATCTGCCCAAGAAGACTTAGAAGCCGGAATGGGGTTAACTCAAACTGAGCAGAGAGATCTTGAACAGCAAGTTCTTTCGGGTGCAGCCGACCGAGGAATGGAAGGGCAGGCATCCACACTTGCAGATGCAGTAAGTCAAAGACTCTCTGCTAATCGCGCAATTAAACAACAAAGGCTTGCCAATGCAGCAAGCGCATATGGTCTTGCCCCTACTGATCCATTGTTTGCTCTCACAGGGCGTGCAGCACAAGTACCAGGTCAAGTCTCCCAACAGTTTGGAACAAGTGGATTTGCACTTAATGCAAGCCCAGCCATCTTTAACCCAGAATCTAATTATGCAGGTAATTTAGCTACGCAAAACTATCAAGGTATTATGGATGCAAACGCGGCAAGTGCGGCAAATAAGGCGAGTATGACATCGGGACTGTTTCAAGGACTTGGTAGCTTTGGGGGTGGGTTTCTTGGTGGATCGGGAGCGCAAAAGAAAATATTCGGATAAAAATAAGGAGATAACATCATGGCAAGACAACCATTTTTTGGAAGAGGAGCAGGCCCACAAATAGCTCGCATGGATATGAATGCGGCTACAGCACCTGGTCGTGCGTATGGCCAAGCGTTTGCCAACATGGGCAAGCAGATCGGGGGCATGATCGAGCAGTATGGATTGAATAAGGAGAAGCGCCAAAAGGAAGAAGATACTGCAATGGGTAACTTAGCCAACTTTAGTCCAGAAGATTTACTTGCACTAAAAACATCAAATCCAAAACTTGGACAGGCATTAGAAAGAGCGACAACTGAGCAAGCAACTCCAAGGGATTTCCAATTAATAAATTCAGCATCTGCTCCATTTATTGCAGCGAAAGCTAGGGAAAGAGACGCAAGGTTGCAAGAAGCTACTATTAAAGGAAAAGAGTTTGAAAATAAATTTAATCTAGCTAATGAAGAAAATGAACTTTTGAAGTCGAGTCTAGAAAACCAAGCAAGATCGCAAGTTTTAAATTTAAACGATTTGCGAGCAGAGGGAACTAGACTTGATAATGAACTTAAAAAGCTGAACACAGTTAGTAAAGGCACAGAGAATGAGTACCAACTAACCCAAATAAAACAGAAGATAGAGCAAAATAGGTTGGGCATTGAAAGTGCAGAGGAAGGCATTAAAAAACAAATTACTGACAATAGATTTGCAGTTCCAATGTATGAATCGCAACTTTTGCAAAAGCAGTTAGCAGTTGGTGAAATTGCACAGAGAATGGAAAAAAATGCAATGGAAATGGATCAGATACGTGCTGATGAAACTTTAGATAGGTCTATTAAAGAAGAGCGATTAGCAAGCATGCAAGCAGAGCGTGAAAAAATTGAAGCTGAACTTGATACTGCAAAACAGTCAGCAGAAAATTTAGCTAAATTAATACAAGGTACAGACGCAGAAACTCGTGTGAAAGTATCAGACGATGAACTTTTAATTCCTGATACCGCAGCAGGTGGTGATATTGGTGGTTTAATAAAAGATAGTATTACCTATGTCTTTGGGAAATTCGGTGCAGACTCACCGGATATTGGTGGAGATGAATACAGTCCAAAGACTCGTGCTGCACAAAAAGTTAAACTAAAGGCAATCAATACACAATTAAGACCCGTGCTGGTTGGTGCAATTTCTGCACGAGGTAATGTTTATACCCAGCAACAAGTTGATGATTTCTTACCGCAACCAAATGATAGTGATGAGGTACTACGAGATAAGCTAATAGAACTACCTGTAATACTTAGAGGTTCTTTAAATAATGCAGTTCAAACTTTAAGCCAGCCAGGTATTAACCCAGGATCTACAAACTACCTTAAAGCTCAATCTATTCGTAATACAACTCCACGAATAATTGCTATCATTGAGCAATCACTAGGCAACACAGGTAATAATCAAACATCTAGTGAAGAATTAACTGATGATGCTTTAATTGACGACATCCTAAAGTAACATGGCTATTAAAACAAAATCTCAAGCACAAGCAATTGCTCGTGCAGTTAAAGACGGAAAGATAACAGGGCAGGCACGAGAGCGGAGTATGGCACTTTTGCGTGACTATCGTGAAAAGAGTCAACCTTCCACAACAACTCAATTGTTATCTGTACCTGCACAGGGATTTAATACGGCATTTGGTAGTGCAGTTGGTGGAGTTGGTGATATAGCAAATCTTCTAATTAAGGCTGCTGCTGCTGGTCTTGATTTTGTTGGAGTACCAGGCGCAGATACACCTAGACTACTTCCAGGTAGTGCTGATGTAAGGCGTGGATTGCAAGCAGTAAATCTTGGATATGAAAATTACGAAGATTTACCTTTAGATCAACAAGCACTTGCAAGAGGTGGAGAAGCTGTAGGTTTAACAACTGCAATGGCTGCTCCCTTTTTTGGGGCTGCAAGTAGAGTTAATCCAGCACCAGTATTAGCTGCGCAATCTACTCCTGTGGGTGCTGCACGAGCAGTACCAGAGAGTGTTAGAAACCTAGCAAGTAGAATGGTCAAGGATACTGCACGACAACCGGGAAAAATGGCTGCCGTTGAAGGTGTAGGCGCATTAGCAGCCGGAACAGGTCGCACACTTGCAGAGGCAAGTGATCCAGGTAATGAAACACTTGGTATGATGGCAGAAACATTTACACCAATGGCTGCAACATTACCATTGCTAAGAGGTGCAGGTAGAGTAACACAAAATGTTGCTGGTAAAATTTCTGAAGAAGGTAGGGAGCAAGCAGCATCTGAGATATTAAAAAGTAAACTTACTAAAGCTGGGTTTCTTGAAGATGATCAACAAGCATTAGCAAAGCAACTACTTGCAGATAAGAGTTCACAAACACCAGCTCAAGCAACAGGAAACCCTGTGCTGACACAATTGGAAAATACATTAGTTAGAGATGGTAATGAACAATTAAAAACTGCAATATCGACACAAACCAAAAAAGCTGCCGATGAATTAAATACCTCTATAAAACAACTTAGTAAATCATCAAATCCGCTACTTGTCCGAGAAGGGCAAAAACTAAGAATAAATCAATTCAAAGCTAACTTGGATAACAGACTTAATAAAGCACAAGAGCGTGCAGATAATGCAGTTGCAACAATTCTTAGCAAGAACTCAGATGATGCACGTAATGCAAGTGAAGTATCACGCAAGATTCTTGATAATGAATTAAAACAAGCACGAGCTTTAGAAGCACAATTATGGGGCAAGGTTGACAAGAATGTCAATGCAACCACAACTAATACAATGCGTGCATTTAAGGATCTTAGAGGTCAATTGCTACCAAATGAAAAAGTAAAAACTCCACTTGAAGGTTGGGTGCGCGATTTAATGAAGCGTAAGAAAAAAAGTGCAGAGGTAAAACAAACTCGCGGTTTTTTAGCAACAGCACAAAGACTTGGGTTTGAACAACCTTTTACAGTAAAAGCAAAAGAACTATTTCGTGCAAGAAGTCGAGGTCTAGAACTTGCTAGAGATGCACGAGCAAAAAAGGATTTTAGTGGTGCAAAGAAATTACAAAAACTTGCAGATGCTGTGCTTGATGACTTACTGCAAGTAACAGGTGATACTGCAATTGTTGCCCGTGAGTTTTCTAGGGATCTTAATGAAAAGTTTAACAATCAAACCATACGAAATATCCTAGATAAAGAAATGGATGTATCATTGGAGGCTGCAAGCAGAGGAGTGTCAGACACACAACGGGCATTAAACTTTGCAGCAATGAAACGAGCTACTCAGAGAAGCATCGAAACAATGGAATATCCAAGGATGACTAACACCTTGGATCGTATGCAAAAACAGTTCATGCAAAACGCTGCTGCTAAAACAGTTAATGCAGCAACAGGTAAAATAGAACCCAACGCTTTATCCAAGTTTATTAGAGACAATACACAGACAATTAAAGAAGTTGGACTTATAAAAGACCTTACAGATGTAGAGCAAAAAGTAAAACTTGCTGGTATATTAGAAAAGACTCACAAAAGAGGAAAGTTACTAGCTAAAGAAGGTGAAAGCGTTGCGTCAAGATTAGCCTTTGGTAAAGGTACTCCTGAAAATCCAAACAACTTACACGATGCTATCCTACATGCCAAAACTAGTTTAAATCAAGAAGGGGCGTTAAGAGACTTAGTTATTGCAGGCAAGCGAGGTGCAAATCCAAAAGAATTTGAAGCACTACAACATGCTGTCTTTGACGATTTGATTAATAGTGCTAAAAAGACTATTAAATTAAAAGAGGGTGAAATTGAGTTAATATCTGGTGCAAACCTAGAGAGTATCCTTAATAAGAAAACAGGTAAAAATTCCTATCTAGATAACTTGGTAAAGACTAATTTAATAACAAAAGCACAAGCTGATAATTTAACTAATGTTCTCATCCCTGCTAGTAAACAATTTGAGCAGGTAATTCAAGATCCAGCACAAATGGAAAGAATTATTACATATGGGGATGGTTTCATGAACTTACTTGCGAGGTGGAGTGGTTCACAAATTGGAGCATCAAGTGTTGCTGGTCAAGGCGCTCCACTAATGATGGCTGGTGCTGTAAGTCGTAAATTTCAGGATTTGTTTGATAAAATTCCAATGATGAATTTACAACGCACATTAACCAAAGCAATACAGGATAAAAAGTTTACAGCGATGCTGCTAACAAAGCCAAAAAGGCGTGTTGTACAGAGTGGTATAAAAGCAAACCTTGATGATGGTGTGACTCAATATATAAAAGATAAAAGTTCTCAAGTTGTAGATACATTTACAGGTAAGCGCATAAATGCATACCTACTGCAACAAGGAATAATCGAAAGTGATAAAGCATCAGAGTAACTTGACAAAATAAAACAATCCGACTAATTTAATAATTTTTAGGGCCGTAGTAATCCCTAGAGTTGGAGAAGTCATTCTTAGGAATGGCTTCTTTTTTTTGGCGCTTTAATAAGAGTTGACTAAAAAAGTTACAAAGATGCTTGACATGGGCATTTTTTGTTTTAATTGTTTGTCGTATCGAATAGATAAAGACCTAGCATAATTGAGGGGCGAGCAATTCCCTCTAAAAAATGCACACTAAGAACCTAATAAAATAAAAATTAAAATCCAAATAATGAACAATAACGCCACGGTTGAAAATACTTTACACAATAGAGTAGATGAATTAATCACGTATTCCGCTCGTATTAATACCCCTAAATATATGACTGATATCACGATTAATTATACTCCACCAAAATTACGTACTATTCTCATCTCTGATTTGATTTACACATATAAGATGTGTGAGTCTACAGCATTTAAAGTTCCATCTTGGGAAACCAAGAGAAATAGTATTGCATGTTTTCGTTATTGCTTGAAGCACCTCGGCATGACCGAGGATATGGACACACGCTACCTTGGTGGTCGCCATCCGAAGACAGGTCTTCCGCTTGGCAAGCATTTGATCCGCACCATGCCTGAGAGTTTTCAGCGTGTAAAGGTTGCAAAGAGTTTATTTAGTAAAGGCATGGTTGAGTTTTACGAGGAGCAGGGGATTGAGACTTCGTATTTTGCAACATGGACAACCTTAGTTGTCCGTGCAAAGCCCACCAAGCAGTTCATCCCGGATCGCATTATCGAGAATGTTATCGCCAAGTGCGAAGCGGAAAAAGACAACCGCACACATTTTTACCTTGGTTATTTATTATGCTATGGTCTTGGCTTACGCAACTCAGAGATGAGGCGTGCCAAGTGGGATGACATGTATGAGGATCTTGATGGCAATAAACTCATACGAATCCACGCACCCAAGAGCGGTGGTGAGTACCAGGACAGACCATGCGACCCATATTATTGGGACAAGCTCATGGAGATGCGTGACTTTGGGAGTATAGTAAAGGCATCAAGTAAGGAGATGCGTGAAATATTCCCACAGTTCTTAAAGAACGAGTGTGGGATAAAGGAGAGGCGAGCAGTTCATCTTCTTAGAAAATATTGTGGGCATCGATTGATGCGAAGTAATGGTATTTATCCAGCGAGTAAAGCGCTTGGACATGCGGATACCAAGATTACAGACATGATTTACTCTGGTCTGCCCACTCTTAAAGCGACTGCTTAATCAACAAATTTATTACTTGCCCGTAAAAAACATTAAAAATACCAACTACAAATGACTACAATAATTACATCAGTAATCAACGGGATAGAAATTAAAGCAATGGGAGACGGCACGGTAGAGATATTCTCAGACCGTCCAAATATAGTAAGAGTGAGCGACTTAAAGGAGTTGCTTACTTCTTTACCACTTGAAACTTCAGAGGTAAGTTCAGATTGCGATTTTCCTCCTCAATGGCTCGGCACGCAGACCTCAGAAGCAGGTCGTAAATCTGAGCCTGGAGAAGACCCGTTTCGTCCGCAAGGAGCTTAACAGTCTTTCGTACATTAGGACTTAATCTTAGCGATATGGGTTTCGATAGATTTTCTTTACTCATGTGTCACTTAAAGACACGAGTGGCTACATGAGGCAACAATAAAATACAACAAAAACAAAATAAATATATTATGGCATTCTTACCTAGTAATATAAAAGCACCATCTGAAGGTGGTGGTGGAAGTGGAAACTACATGCGATTTGCACAAGGCAAAAATACATTTCGCATAATTGGATCAAGCGATGATAAGCCAACGCCAGGCTTTATTCATGGAACGATAGGGTGGACAACCGATGCGGACGGAAAGCGCAAGCCAATCAGATGGCCAGAAGGTGAGTCTGCACCCATCAAGTTTGAGGATAAACCACGTAACTTTTATGCATTTGTCGTTTATAATTACGATGAGCAGAAAGTGCAAATCCTTGAGTTAACGCAGACAAAACTACAAGCAGAGTTATTGCAACTTGCCAATGATGAGGATTGGGGTGATTGCAGGAAGTATGACATCACAGTTGTGCGGAATGGTGAAGGACTTGAGACTACATACAGCATGAATCCGAAACCAATTAAGAAGATGGATGAGGATATTAAAGCAATCTGCAAAGCTGAATTAAAAGTTATAAATCTTCCGGCATTATTTGATGGTGCAGATCCATTTGCAGAATTTGAACCACCTGCTGCTGAAGCAGATGATGATGGAGAACCGTTCTGATGCTTAGGAGTGGCATAAGTAACGAAGCGTACCATGCCGATCCAGCGTTGGGCAGGAGTGTAGCATATAGCATGCGCACTTCATGCCCAATGAAGGTGAAGCACATGATGGACAAACCAACACCCAGCACACCTGCCTTGGTCAATGGCAGTATGATTCATAGTGGTGCGCTTGAACCTCAAAAACTAGATGAAGAGTTCAAGTGCAAGCCACAAGAGATTGATGGCAACTCACCACGCACAAATGCGTATAAGGAAGCGTTTGCAGTAATGGAAGCTGATAATCCTTGTGTTACATATGTACCACACTCTGATTATGAGAATAACCTGGAAGTGATTGCCAGCGTAAGCGATCATCCGTTGCTCAAGGAATTACTATACCATGAGGATAGTAAGATTGAACATACCGGGTTCTTTGATTTTGAGGGTGTGGCATGTAAGGTCAGACCAGACTTGTACAATACCAGCAATGGGGTAGTCATGGATCTGAAAACTACACAAGATGCAAGTGTGCGTGGATTCACTAAAAGTGTCAGGCAATTTGGGTATGTATTCCAGGCTGCGTGGTACATGACTGCACTTAGGCAGATGGGTGAGAAGCCTAAGAAGTTTATATTCTTGGTGGTTGAGAAAACTGAGCCTTACATTACTGCATGCTACACCTTGGACAACAATGACATTGAGCGTGAAGTTCCCAATGTGATTGATGCCATTAAGGAATATGGTGAGTGCTTAAAGAATGATGTATGGCCTGGTTACACGGATGATATAACCACTCTAAACCTTGGCACTCCATTTACCGAGAACAGACTTAGCATTACCAAAGCTAGTGAAAAGTTTGGGGTCAGTAGGAGCTACATTTACAAGTTAATAAAAAAGCATGGATTAGAAACCTTAAAGGTTAGAAATCGGCAGACTATTAGCATGTATGAATTTAGTAACGCTCTAAGGTGGGAGCATGGAAAGGCAGCATAAATGGCACGCAATAAAGGAAGTGTGGTAAAACTTGTTTCAAGTAAGAAAGCTCTAGAAATGATGGGGTATAAGTCACAGACATCCCTGGATCAATTCCATGATGATGAAGGATTCACTAAATATGAAGTCAGCGGAATCAATGGGCGTGGTGGAGTTGGGTTAGCTTGGGATAAGAAAGAAATTAACAAGTGGTTAAGAACTGAAGGAAGGGACACATCAGAATGGTTGATAGATTAAAATTAAAAGAGATGGATAAAGTTCTAAATTATGCAGAGCAACATATTGAACAGCATAATTTTGATGGCGCGGTTGTGGTACTGCATGCAGCAATTAAGCAATTAGTTGCTACCTTGCAGGGTATGGACTTAGATCATCAGAAAGATCCGCATGTAAACTTGTACGCCAAGGAAGACTGTTGCGATGGGCAAGATCAATAGTCGATCCAAAGGTGCAAGATACGAGCGAGAATTAGCACGCTACTTATCCGAGAATGGGTTTCCTGGTTCACGCAGAGGACAACAGTTCTCTGGTGGATCGGATTCCCCGGATGTGGTGAGTGACTTCCCATTTCATATCGAGGCCAAGCATGTGCAGGCATTGAATTTATATTCTGCAATGACGCAGAGCATACGGGATGCAGGTGATAAACCACCATGCGTAATTCATCGGAAGAATAACACAGAGAGCATGTTTACATGCAAACTTGAAGACCTAATTAAATTATTAAACGAGAAGTCATGGACTTCAAAAACTAACTAACTCAAAAATACTATGATAACAGAACTAGCAAAAACCTACGAAGAATTAACGAACGAATTTAAAGATGCAATTACTAATGGCATTAATGGATTTGTAAAAGCCGGAGAGATATATGTTAAAGCAATAGACCAAAACCCTGAGTATGCAGATAAAATGCAACTTGAATTTAGTGATATTGTACCCAATAAAGCATGGAAACAATTTGAAGCTATTGGCAGAAAATGGATACATCCAAAACTTATCCTTGGTGGCATGTCTGATGCAAAGAAAACAAACATTGTAAAGCGTTTACCTTATAGCTTGCAGAATCGAGTATTTGAGGGTGAGAAGTTTCCATTACTTATTGCTGGTGGAGATGTGCTTGATGTGAGTATACTTGATGCAAGTAGTGAGCAGACCATGCAATTGTGCGGAGATGGTGACATGCGTTCATTGACTGAGCAGAAAGCATATATTGAGAATAGTAAACTTAAAGAAGACTTAAAACCACAGGAACTACCTTACTATGTACAAAAGGGTAAGATTATATTTCGTAAGAACACAGAAATAACCAGAGCAGAACTTAAGCAGTTACTTACTCAGGTATGAGGTCAAAGGCTAATCGAGAAAAAAGTAAGCTGAAGTTTTGGGATAGAACGGGTTTTGATAAACAAGAAATTAAATTTTATGGATTTGTATATCGATTACATAATAATTGTCTAAAGGAATGTGAAATTAAAGCGCTTGGGTATAGGTTAAGAGATGAAAATAGTTGGCTCAAATATTGTTACGATCCATTGGTTTACATTACTCAAGAAAATATAGATCGTCATTTTAGGAACACATTATGGGAGAAAGATGATTATCCATTTAATTGTATTGAAGTATGGGTTAGCGATCCATTTGCATGTCCATACACAGGTCATGGGGCAGTACGTAATAATGCGTGGGTAATTAAAAAACCAGGTTATTACAGAGTTAATATTAAATTAGAACCAAAAGGTAGATCTAATACAATGCGTACTAGGTATAAAATGAAGCATTACAAGGGTATGCCTTTCTTTAATAAGTGGAATGATAGATGTCATAACAACTATGTATCAAGGGCATTTCATGTAGTACTAAAATACTACAAAGAAGTGAGAGAGGGTATACTTGCAGAGAAGCAAGCAATCAAGGATCGCAAAGAAGAAACCTATAATCGTCTCAAGAATAAGCGTGTCATGCAAAATGTAATTGCTCGTCAAAAAGAAAGAGAACGATTGAATCATGTGCGTGGTATTGTGCCAACAAAAGAAACTACTGCATTCTTTCAAGCACTTGCAATTGGATCTGTAATATCTAGAAATGACTCAGGCATTTGACACGAGCTTATCTGTCGGCAAGTTGCGTGAGGCAGAATTAATCGAGTTCTTCCAATCCAAAGGGCATAAGCCCATACCCATACCAGGCAAGTTCTCAGGCTTTGATTTCTTCTTAGCCAATACTAAGCAGGGATATGAGGTAAAGCAGGATTGGAAGGCTCATTATTCTGGTAATCTCGTGGTGGAAGTGGAGATGTATGGCAAGCGTTCTGGCTTGATGGCAACCACCGCAGATTGGTGGATCTTTGATACGAAGACAGAGTTTATATTTATCACGCCAGAAGCATTGAAGGATTTAATTATAGAAACTAATCCACCTCTCAGACAATTCGTTGGCAAGGGAGATATGCACCCCAAAAAGGCATACTTAATCAAAATAGAAACAATAAAAAAATACGCTAAAACATCAGTTTTGCGTTCGAGTAAACTACAAACAAGCACAACGGAATACAATGCAAGCAATTAATAAAATAATGAAAAAGATAATAATTACAGCAATATTTATAGCAGCAATTATCACCTGGTTATGGATGATTTTTGCATGGATTTTAGCAATCTTAGGAGCATAAAAAATGAGTACAGAAAAACAAGATTTGAGGGTCAAGATTAACAACGAAACACACAAACTGTTAGATGCCTACTGCGAGCAGTCTGGTACAACTAAGGGACAAGTTTTGACTGACCTGATTTGGGGCAGTATTCCATCCCGCCTCGCGTGCGCGCAACATATTCTAACGAATATGTATAATAATAATATATATAGTACCCCTGACATTTCTGAGGTCAAAACGAAGACCCGTGGGAAGCATTTATTACCAGCAGATTTTTCCCCATCTCGATCCATAGCGGAAGATGCAGGCATCGATTACGATGGTGCGCTTGAAGCATTTACAGATTGGGCAAAAGCGAGTGGCAAGAGATACCTTGATTGGGATGCTTGTTTTCGTGGTGCGTGCAAGACATGGCTAAAGGAAAGATTTCCACATCTCAGAGTTAGATCTCCAAAGTCAACAACTCATGGCTTAAATTTTGATGACATTGAAACGATCCATCCGTGAGCATTGATTACGATTTAGCAGAACAAGCAGTTCTATCTGCCATGCTCCACGATACGAGTGGCGTGGCAACCGCACAAGCAGGTGAAGCTCTTACCAAGGATGACTTTAGTAGCATGGATCGATCCTCGATCTTCGAGACGTGCTTACAGTTATCACCTGCCAATGAGGTTGATGTAATTATCAAGCATCCAGAACTCCAGGATGAAGTCATGTTCATTTCTGAGAAGTATGGTGGTGGAAGTATTACCCGGTACATTGATTATTTAATTGAGCATAGGAACACACGAGCGGTTGAGCATGCATTATTCCATGCCAATGATGAACTGAAAGCAAACAAGTCAGCAGAAGAAATATCCCAAGGATTCGTAAATCGAATCGCTCGTTCCCTTTCTCAGCGAAAAGGTGTGGTTGCATGTTCAGCTGCAAGTAAGCAGGCACATGCAGACTTTCTCGAAGTGGATGCTGGAGGTACGCAAGCACTCACCACAGGCTTATCCAGATTGGATCTCATTTTACAGGGTGGATTCAAGAAGGGTAGTCTGTATGTACTTGCTGCTCGACCTGGAGTTGGTAAGTCTGCACTTGCAATTCAGTTTACCCATGAATGCGCCAAGCGTGGATTGCGTGCAGCGTATGCTAGTCTTGAAATGACTGCCAATGAGATTGCAGGCAGATTGCTTTCAAGCACGAGTGGAGTGCGTAAACCCGTCAGTAAGGGATTTCTCCAAGCTAACCACAAGCAAAAGCTGGAAGCACAAGTTAAAGCAATGCAGTCATGGCCTATCACGTTTAAGGATGACAATGAAGCAACCCTGCAAAGTATCCAGGCATTTGTTTCCAAGCAAAGGATTGAGGGTGAGCTTGGACTAGTCGTAATCGACTACCTGCAATTACTTAGCGTGCCTGGTGTGGATAGCAGGGTGCAGGAGATAAGCCAGATTTCTCGTCAGTTAAAAGCAATTGCAATGGAATTTGATATTCCCGTGGTTGCTCTTTCTCAGCTTAACCGTGCATTGGAAGCACAAAACAGAAATCCCATGCTTTCGGATCTGCGTGAGTCAGGAAGTATCGAGCAGGATGCAGACTGCGTGATGCTCATGCATCGAGATGAGGTTATTGATCCAACCAAGGATGTAATTATTTGCAATGTTGCTAAGAACCGCAATGGTGAGGAACGGGCAAGCAAGTTTCTCTTTGATAAATCCATTGGTCGATTCTCGACCCACGTTGAAACGCGTCTAAATGATAAAAAGTCTCCCTTTTGACTACATCTGACTTACATTGTGACTCATAGTATGCCATTGCGTTGCGAGCATGGGGGCTAGAAGTCGTCTTTTGACAAAAAGAATGGTAACATACCTGTGTGGGTACTAAAACGCTTTTTAGAGGGGTATAGGGTAAAGATTAAGTTTCTCCTATTTCTATAAACTCTCTGCATCCATTAATTAAATCTTGCCAATCTTTACAATCTGGATCTTCACCATCTCTTTCTCTTTCCTGCATTCGAGTTTCGTATTCATTTAATAAATCGCAAAGTAATTCAACTTTTCTGTCATCTTCAATGTGTTCGTAATTCATGCTCATGCTGGTATTCCATATTTATATGCCACGAAAATGCCATGCATAGATTCCGGATCTATCTCTTTGCCATTCTCCTCAAACAAAGATACCCCACATTTCTCATTGATGTGCTTGGTATCTATATTCCATGCGTGAGTACCTGTTCCATACTCTGCGTCAATATTTTCTACAAGAGATGCAATATGATGTTTTATTAGCAGCTCAGTGTAGTGATGTAAGTAAACTGCATCATCATCAATATTACCATGCCATGTGCCTTCTATAGTATCTTGTGTTGTTTTTGTTATATCAAATTCTAGTTCTATTTTCATTCTATATTTCTCCTTGTTTCTTGTTTCTCCACCAGGCAAGCACTTTCGGCACTAACTTGAGCGCTATGAAGAGCGCCATGCCAAGTGCGAGCTTGGGTAGCATGTCATTGTTGTCTTGTTTGCTCATGTTACTTCCCTTACATGTGAATATTCGTAAGACATCATCTTACTAAACGATTGCCCGGTTTTACCCGCTTCATCTGGCGTGCGTGCTTGTACATCAAGTACTTTCATGCAAGCACGCTGACCTTTTATCTTCTTAAATGCAAAGACCTCAAAGTCTTTGATCCTGGCATGTTTGTTTCTTCTCCAGGTCATGCTGTTGGATTCTCTCTTTGATGTTGCCACAGTAACCTTTCTGCATTGTTACACCTTTTCTTTGCTTCTTCTATTTCCTCGCTGGTGTATCCTTTTTTGATAAGATCCTCATCATTTTTTTTCATACCAACTAAGATGCAAAGCATTAATATTCTATCTTCGTTTAAATCGCTCATACTGTTTCTCCTTCCACCTCTACAGGATAATTTCCCCCGGTAGGCTCACAATTAAAGCGAGTGCCGAAAAACGTAAGTGTTTTAATTTCTCCCATACACCTGAGAACATATTTCTCTTTTTCATCATGAGAA
>Ga0208793_1000916_pt1 | contig 18280 bp, 11 predicted proteins | sample 17_taG_FD_184092 | JGI IMG/M metagenome (GOLD analysis project Ga0208793, IMG submission 184092) | Marine viral communities from the Subarctic Pacific Ocean - 17_ETSP_OMZ_AT15314 metaG (SPAdes) (version 2) | ecosystem: Environmental > Aquatic > Marine > Oceanic | place: Pacific Ocean | collected...
AGCATTTTCTTGCCATAGTCCGGTTAAATCAGTTACTCTTTTTCTAAGTTTGTTTGCCTGATACTTACTAAGAGCTCCTTGCGCTTCTAGTGCAGTTATCTGGTTTATAACATCCTTAGTTTTTCCGTTAGATATGTACTGCATCATTGTACGATCTGCAGTATGGTTTGTAACAAAACGAGACCCTCCTCCTAGTATAGCACCTAAAGCTGCTTCTTCTAAGTGGTTACTCATGTCATACTTTTCCCATTGGAATTTACCTTTACCGTAATCTTTACCTTCTCCTCTTAGCATGTTATACGTTTGCTTTGCACCGTATACAACATGTCCTTGTATGAATTCTTCTGTTGCTTCTTCCAGACCCGATCCAGCACTTCGTAGTAATCTACCTCCAATTCCTTTAGTTGTGTTACCAGTTGCTTCTAAAGCCTTAAACACTCTGTTAAGAATAGGTCCTGTGGCTTTATCTAAAAAAGTCATATCGTCAACTCTCATCCCAGACTTTCTAGCATAGTCTAATATAGTTTTAGATATAGTTCTTCCTCCTCCGGTACCCATTGCTTTGTTAGCTAATGCGTTTGTTCCTACTCCATATTCTATAAGTGAGTTAATAAACCCTGTAGCTAGTGCTAATGCAGCAGCTTCTTCTTCATCTATACCGTCACGTTTTGCTTGCTTGTATACTTCACCAGAGTTGATTACCATACCACCTCCCATGTGACCAATCATACTTGCCATTTTAGCAGAGTAAGCAGTACCAAATAACTTAGCTGCTTTTAGTCCTACAAATCCTACTCCTTTAGCAATAGCGCCTCCAAGTCCCCAGAATTGTACAAGACTTGCAAGACCACTACCTATACCATTAGCCAATGCTTCACCATTAGCAAACATGCTATCTGTATTTGCAGCAGCTGATTTTTGTAGTTTATTAAACTCTTGTGCAAATCTAAAGTCTGATGCAACAGCGTCTGTTTCTCCATCTTGTGCTTCTCCTGTTGTAGCCCACTCATACAAATCAAAAGTCATTTCCTGGAAGTCTAGTACGCTTGAAGCTAAACTTGACATAGTATCACTAAACCCATCTATTCCACTAGCTATTCCTCCTTTACGTGATACTCTAGCTCCGTAAGGATTTAATAGCGCACCTTGAAGATCATAAAAGTTTTTTTCATCAAGCTCAGTTTCTTGTAGTACCCACTCTTCTCTTTCTTCATCAAAGACTGGATAAAAACCGTTTTGTTTATAGGTCCCATCTTGTAGGTATCTTTGTGCTCCATGAAAAAATAAGATTTGATTATCTTTTTCTCTTGTTTTTTGTATTCCTTCTGCTGAAGACATATCTCCCCAAGCTACAACATCCCAGTCAAATTTATCACCAGGTTTTGTTTTAGTAGGATCTGCATAAAAAGAATCAGTAACATTAGTAGTACGTCTTAGTAGTTTACCATCAGTATCAACTCCCATAAGTTTGTCATACCAAGAGGCATTATCAAACTCTCCATTCTCATACTCACCGTCTTTAAAGTCTACGAACTCTCCGTCTATGTTTCTTACCTTACCAATACGTGCTAACTCTAATCCAATTTGTTGTAGCTGTGTATTGACGTCGTCTCCTCCCTGTCTATTATTATAAGTTGTAGAGTCTACGTCTCCTATATTCCAAGACTCTGGTGAATATTCTAAAGGTACCTCATCAGAAAAAACTGTATTACTATTAAAGTTTTCAAAATCAGATTCTGAACGTAGAGGACCATCCAATCTAATTGGATTTAAATTTACGGGTTGTTGCTGCGGATCAGTAACTTGTCCACCACCTTGATACTTTTTTGTTCCTTTCATAATTAATTCATAGGATTGACTGCTTTAGAAGCATCATCTTTAGTGCCTTGCTCAAAAGAAGTTTCTTTAAATACTAAAGGCATAATTTGTTTATCTATCTGTTGTATTTGTGCTTTTTCTGCGCCTGTTAACGTTTTACCGTCTTTAATTTTTTGATTAATAACAGACATAATGTTTTGAGCATACTGTATTGCATTTTGTTGTCCTACCGTTCTTGGTTGAAACATACTTAATCTATTTAATGATACTTCTAAATTTCTACCGTTGTTGTTTTCTTTACCAGTAGAGTCTAACTGTAAGCTACTCCACCCTAAGTCTTCGCCAAATCCTGCATTAGCTGCAATATCCGGAGATACATCTGAATAAATTTGTTCTCCTGTTGCTGCTCCTTCATCATTAACTATATCATAAACACTTTGTGTTTTACTTTCTACAAAAATAGGCTCACCGTCTTTTATAATATATTGTGCAGTTCCAATAATGTCTCTTCCATCTGGTCCTTTACCATAGTTTAGTTTAAGTTCTTGAGGAACAAAGTTTTCTACATCTCCCCATCTGCCTCCACCAAAACCAACTACACCAGATATTTTACCATCGTAAGGCATTTCATCTTTAAACTCGTTTTGTCTTGCTACGTTGTATTTAAAGTCAAGCCCTTTATCTGCAAATGCTTTATTTATAATGTCAGCATTATAACCAGGGTTGTGTCCTACTACAAAAGGAGTTACTACTAGCTCACCAGTACCCATTGTATTAAAAGACTCTGAGTAGCTACCAGATTTTAATCTTTTACCACTTTTTCTATCATTACCTAGTACTACTATGTTACCGTCAAACTTACGCATTCTTGCTTCAGTATCACGATAAGTAGGGTTTGTAGAAGATTTTTGTACGTTAACGCTGAAATTATCATTACCAAAAGTTTCATCTTCCATCTGCTGTCTCATACCAGAACTACCTGCTCTCCATTGTGTAGTATTACCTCCGACTGCAGTTGCTTTTCTTTTAGCAGCTAGTTGAGCATTAAATAATGCACGGTTAGGGTTTCTATCAATTTGGTTGTACACAAATCTTTCTCCTACTGCAGCAAACTCTTGTTTACGTTGTGCATCATATGCAGCTTCATCGAAAGGAACACCAGTATATTGTGCTTGTGCTCTTCTGTTTTGTAGATCTTGTTGGTATGCATCTGTTTGTTTAAGTCCTTGAAAGCCTTTTTCTACAACTTCATTAACACGATCACTACTGACCCCTGTGTTAGTTGTAATATTCATTAGCTCATCTATGTATGTAGACTTGTTTGCTTTAAGATCAGCAAAGAAAGTTTGCATAGTAGGGTCCATATCGACGCCTTTACCTATGTAATAGTCATAGTCATTAAGAGTAGAATTACCATCAGCATCCATACCAGCTGTAGTAAAATTTTTGGGTTTAAAATATTGTGGGTTTAAACCTTTACGCATGTCTTCTTTGTATGCAGCTTCTCCTTCATCGAACTTCTTTTTGTTCTGCATAGCTTTGTATAGCCACTCGTTATTGCCAACATCTCTTGCTAGCCCTCTTACAAAACTATCACCAGTTTCATATGCACCATCTGTATCTTGTGTGAATTGATCAACCTTATCACGTAAGCTTTGTATGTATTGTTGTTTCTTAACATCATCACCTGCCATAACCTCAGCAGAAGCTAATGCAGACTCATACTTATCTTGTAGATCTCTGTTTCTAATGTACTCATTATTAAGGTCAGTCATTGCTGTTTGCATAGCATCGATAGGTATATCCGCATAAACCTTACCTAGCTGTGCTAAGTTCATGTCTCCAAACGGATTACGTCTTTCTCTTCGACCTCTATAGTATTCTCTTTGATATCCCATAGTGTTATTTTATTAAACCTAGAAGTCTTAACAACTCTGTGTTTTGACCGTTGTCTTGGTATTGTCTATCCATGACACCGTATTTATTCCAAGAAGGTTTTAACGCTTCCAGTGCCGCTTCCTGACTCTTTCGATTAGTACGCTGCGTAAGAAGATTCATTGCATCTGCTGTGATTGCAGAAGAGAATCTTGCTTTAGCATCTCTTTTCTGATTGTTAAAATCTAGTAATGCGTTCTCGTTATCAAAGATAATATTATTATTTAATTGATTAGCTTTTGCATTAGCCATTGTTTGCATATTCTGCAATTGAGACTCTTTATTAAACTTATCAGCGTATAGTTGATTAAATGTTCTTTGATTACCCGCTGCTAATCCTGCAAGATTGTTTCTTACATTATTTCTTTTTGTAGAGTTAGCATTTAATCCTCTTGCTAATAAAGCAGTTTGTTCTTCTGCAGCATTAATTTGAGGTGCAATGTTGTATTGTGTATTTAAATAAACCGGGTCTTCTAAATTCTTAGGAGCAGGAGCTTGCATATCACTAATAGCACTTGCTCTATCAAAGTATTCTTTTGCTTTAGATAGACCAGCAAGAGCTCCAGGTAGTTTGTTACCTAATCCTTTTAGTCCTTTCTTTAATCCTTGCCCTTTTACTTTATCAACAGCTGTTACATTAGTAGCATCAGGTACACTGGTTGGTGGTTGAATAATACCAGGTAATGTTGCATTGATAGGAACATTAAAAGGTTGAATTCCTTTAGGTGTAAGCTCAGATAGTCCTTGTTGTCTTAAAGCAGTTAGAGTATCAATACCAAATTTACCATCTACTCCTGCGTTGTTGACAGATCTAACTCCCCCATCGTTTAATATATCTCCTTCTTGACCAGAAAACATAGAAGGCTCTCCGGATCTATTAAGCATAGCAGTTTGTAATGCTTTTACATGCTCAGGATTAGTTGCGTCAAAATCTGATATACCAGATATAGCTCTAGCCTTTGTCATTAAATCTTCAAAATCTCTAGGCGTAACACCATCATATAAACCATTACTAGTAGAAGGTGCAGAAGGTGCAGTAGCCGTAGAAGGTACAGTTTCTTCAACTGCTGGAGTATCAACAGGAGTTATACTAGGCATGTTTAATGCAGCATTTTCTCTACCAAACGGATCTTTCAATATTGGCATAGGAATGTTTGTATTGTCTCGTACAATTTCAGGACGTTTAAACATTTCTTCTCTTGCTTTTTTTCTTCTAAGTTCTAATGCAGCTTGCTCTTGTCTCTTTTTTTCTTCTTCCTCTTTTTTAATTTGCTGTAATAAATCATTTAAACTAATTCCGTCAGGTAAAGTTTGACCTCCTGATTGCATGTAGCCCATCTTATTTCTTACTGATTTTGGTAATTTAGGAAGCCCTTTATTACTACTAGGAATGGGAGATAATCCCCCAAAAGCATAACCATTAGCGGTTCGTGTTCCTATACTAAGATTAGGAGAGTTAGGTGCCTGCTTTTTCATATCCTGTTGGTTAGCTGCTTCCTGGTTCTCTAAAACCAATCCATTCATTCTTTCAGAAACACGTCTAAGCATACGTGTAGCTGAGTTTTTCTCAGCCTCAGTAACCGCATTCTGCAGTTGCTTGTCGTACTTGTTATAAGATTGCGTAAGCTTTTCAGCTATTTCTGCGTATGTAAGTTTTTTTGCCATAATTAAATGTCTTTTATGTAAGGATCACAATCTGTTTTCAATCTGTCAGAGAATACAAAACCAGAATTTAATACTTGATTTGTTTGTGTTGCGAACTGTGTATTACCACCTGCAACTCCTATACCGCCTGATTTAGCGTCATGTGTATCGCCTGTAAATTTAAACATATTTTCACCAATCTGTGTTGCTTTTCCGTGTTTATCTGTCTTTGGTGGATTACCATTAGGTGCCATCATAACCTCTCCTCCTTCTACTGTATAGTCAGCTTCTTCTGTAGGAATATATCCTCCATATTTAGCATAGTATCCAGCGCCTTTAACACCATCCTGTGGATACTGAGCCATAATAGCTGCAGACTTAACTGCGTCATTAGCTCTACCGGCTGCTATTTTAGAATCTATACCTGCTTCTTTTATCTTTCTTTCTTTTTCCATTTGCTTTTTTCGCTGGCTTTTACCTAAAAAGAATCCTCCAACTCCTCCTATAATTGCTCCAACCCCTGCTCCTATAGGACCAAATGCCATACCCATAGATGCTCCTTGTCCTGCCATACTAAGACCCGTAGCTATACCAGCATCTTTAGAATCATAAGTACCGTCGCTCATACCATGTTGAGTAGCAAGTCCTCCTGCTAATTGACCTATTTGTCCCCAAGGTACTGCAGGTCCCCCTGCTCCTTGTGCCGCTGCTGCTGCAGTTTGATTAGCTGTACTAGGATCTATTGGCGGTGTGCCTGCTGCACCCCCACCAAACATATACTTTGGTTTTGTTTTACCTCCATATCCGTAGGTTATGTTAACTTCTGCTCCTTCACCTGGTCCACTTCCTTTGTATTGTGCAAGCTTTCTAAGTTTTTGGTATGTAGTAAGGTCTGGATTTTCTTCTAGCTCTTTTTGAAAAGCTTCCATTCCTCCTTCTTTAGCATTATTAAAGTTATATCTATCTGTATAAGTGTACGTTCCGTCTTCGTTCTTTTTAAATCCTATTTGCCCAAACGTAGTTTTCGCTGAGTAATTAGGATCTAGTAAACGTGCCGCTAGTTTTGCAGTAGTGTCATTATCATCTCCTCCTACATCTCCGTATTGACTATCTGTATCGTAGTCTCCGTACTCTATAAAATTCTTACCTGCTTTTTCTGCTTTTTCTCTTGCACTTTGTAGCGCGTCTTTTTCTGCTTGACTTAAATGTCTTTCATTAATTTCACTATCGTTACCCATTAAATCATTAGCAAACGCTCGTATGTTTAATGGTACCATATTTTGTACAGACTGCGGGATTAAGAAATCTTCCGCATCCATTGAAGTTAAGCCTTTCATTATTTTAGTACCTAGTTTTGTTACACCAGGAAGTAATCCTGTGGATACATTTACCATTCCACCTGCTTGGTAGTTAGGAGCGGGTTGTGCAGCGTATGCAGTAGGCATAAGATCTGTAGGAGAAACACCGACATTGCTTACATATCCAGGTGCATGTTTAACTCCTAGTTTAGCTGTATACTTTGCTGTTGTTTTGTCTAACATAGGCATTGCTTTTCCAGCTACGTTTTTATAAGCATGCATAGCATCGTCTCCATATTGTGCTATAGCATTTGCGGCATCATCTAAATAAGGACTAACTCCTTTCATAGCACTTTGTACTCCTTTTCCAATAGTACCTGCGTAAGGTACTGCTTGTAAAGCACCGTAAGCGGCTTTACCTGCGTCTCCTTTTGCAACTCCTTGAGACAGTTTAGAAACTGCACCTGGTAAGTTTATAAGATCAATAGGCATATCATACGCCTCTCTTGATATTGTACCCGCATCTATGGCAGGACCTATACCATCAGTCCACTCTCCATTATTTTGATACAAACTTTTTGCAACAGTAAAAGGGTTTTGTGCAAAAGCATGTGCTTTATCCATAAAAGAATCTTCCCTAGCTTCACTAATAGTTCCGCCTTGTGGAGGATTACGTGTATACCACGCTTTAATTTCTTCGTTACTTCCTCCCTGTGGAAAAGGATCTGCTGGTGCTAGTCCTCCTCCTTGATATTTAGGTGCCTTATATGAATAAACTTTCTTCATTATTTTTTAATGTTTGTGTATTTTTCAAACCCACGAGATCCGAAATAAGCTACATAAATTGTAACAAGAAGAGTCTTTAATAACTCTACCCAACTCTCATCAATATCAAACGCAATGTCTAAGCTGTCTAGGATGATGTATAACGACGTAACTACTGTTAAGTAGATTAATGTCATAGGTCTTGTATTTTTACTTAACCAGGAGTCTGATTTCATGTCAGAATCCCAACGCTTACTAACCTCTTGTAGTTCTATTTGATCAAGCTCTAGCAGCTTCATTGCCTTTTCTTTATCTTCTGGAGGCAACGTTTCATCTTTATCTATAAGATTTTTTACAATACCAAGAACACCACTATTTGGTAACAGATCACCTACAGTGTCTACAATAGAAGAACCACTACCTAGTAAGAATTTTCCCACCTTAGTGTCTTTAAATTTCTTTTTTGGTTTGCTCATAAGTTCTAAATATTTCCGAACCTTCTTTTAGATTCCCATTGTACTTTTTTACTCTTAGCTAAATATAGCTTTTTAGAAACTAATTTATTATAATTAGTCCTCAGTGAATTTAACTGTGGTCCACTGTTACTACTTACATCACTCATTTCTTTTTCTTTGGTTTTGTTTTTTTAGTAGTAGCTTTTTTCTTTTTTTTAGGAGGTCTTCCTACTTTAGACCCGTATGTTCCTTTACCGTATGGCATAATTAATATATTTAAATTGTTATTTTTTAACGCACTTGTTTACCATTTTAGGTCTACCGCTTTTAGTTTTTTTACCACTAGGTGATTTCTTTTTACCGACTGCTTTATAACCTTTCCAACAGCTGGGTCCTTTTTTTCTTTTTTTTGCCATGTTTATAGTTTTAAGAGCCGCATCCTATACAGTCTATACTTGAGTCTGTAGGCTTTACTCCATTTAATTTCATTTCTATATTATGGATTTCATCAGCAATGCTCATCTGTTCCATAAAATCACTTGTTTTTGTTTTTTTATTTTTTAGCTCTTTTAAAGCTACAAGCATCTTTTCTTTATTCATCGTCTTCGTGATAACCCCATTCATAAATTAATGTCAAAAACCCTAACCTAAGTAGGGCTGTATTCCAATTCTCTCTTTCTGTAGGAGGAAAAAAATCATATGCAAAGCCAAACCCCTCGTGAGGTAACTTTACATTTAAAGCAAACGACCACCAAGAGCCGTCCCCATTATCATTTCTTTGCGCTTCCATTGTTTTTCTTTCTTGGTCTTCCTCTTCGTTTCTTACCTGCCGCTGCAGATCCTACATCTCCTAATTGGTCTCCAACCTCTTTAATGGCTGCACCAACATCTCCTAGCTCTTTCTTTACAGTTTTAGCTCTGCTTTTAACTTCTTTAACAACTTCAATTGCTTTTTCATCTACTGTAGTAAGTCCCCAGAACTTATTCCATAATGAACCAACCCAGGCAGTAGCTTTACATATTTTACATTTTGTACTCATAATTTATTTTATTTATGTTTGTTTACGACTGATTGGATTTCTTTGTATCCAATTGTAGGAACCATTGATAGTCCCGCTTGATATCTGTAAATAACTTTGCCCTGTTTTGTAATAAAGACAGCAGGGACAGATTTGATTTTTTCTTTAAATTCTTCTGGTTGATCTTCTAAGTATCCGTATACATATCGACAACCTCTTAAGTTGTTTAAGTTTTTAATTGAGTTTCGCTCGTTCCAGTCAGAGTTAATTTGATAAACAACAATACCACTGGAAATATCAATCATGGGCGTGCCCTTTTTTGATGTTGAGTTTAGTGGTAGAAGGAACAGGCAGACAAATATTAGAGCGTTTTTCATGACATATTATTTTTTCTTGGTACTTAATTCATAAAGTCTTTCTTCAATCAAATCCAATTTTTTGCCATTCTCTTGTACCTGTGCTCCTGTATTCATTATTTGTTCTCTAATTAACTGGTCCTTTAGATCGTACTCTGATCTAGATACCGGTGGTTTAGGAAGCTCTTTAGCTAATGCAATGTCCGCTTTTAGTGTAAAAAACACAGTTGCAAGACTCATTACAAAGCCAATTATAATTCCTATTGTTTTTAAATCGAGAGTAACGTTTGTTTCTTCGCTTATTTTTGTAGCCATTTGAATTCGTTTAAAGTATAATTAATTTATATTTTGGTTAAAGTCTCTTACTATCTAACCTAATGTGTATTTAACCTAAATAAACACATATACTTTTATTAATCTTTTTCAGATTACATCTATAAAAACTATTATTGGAAGATACAAATCAGTACATTCCGTTGATTAAAATTGTTAATCAAAGAAAGTCAGCCTCTGAAGATACTGGGAGCTGAAGATACTATACTAAAAACTAATATACTTTTAATTCTGATTTGCTATGCTGACTATCTATGATACCTAAAATAAATATTATCTGGCAGATAACCTCATATTAGCACTAACATCATACAAATATAAGCTATTTTGGCTTACATTATCAAATGAAAAGCGAGAAATAATGAATTTATCTATAAATCTTTTTTGTGTATACCAAGGTTTATTGCTGTTAATGTTACTTGATATTACATTTAACTCACTGTCTATGAAAGGATTAGATGTATTATTAACTAAATCCCTAAACTTATTTACACCCCACGTACCTTCTCTATTATACATATTATAATTCAGTGTAGTAGCGTTATTACTAGTCTTAATTGATAAATCTAGGTTACCTGAACACTGATATGAGTTGTATATTAATAGGTCTGTTATAGTCTGCTGGTGTAAATGTGCACCAGATGAGTTTGTTATCTTACTAACCCAATTGACTGTAGAGAATACCTTTGTGTAAACATTCTCAGGATTAAATACAGCGTCAATATAACTAGCATATGTAGCTTGAGAGCTTCCTACTTCATAGTACTTAGCGTATTTACCTTCTACGTTATGTCTATAAAGTTTTTTATAATCACTTGAGAATAAAATGTTTCTTGTGTTAACCATAACAGACGGATAGTAATCATGATAAGAAGCCCATGAGTTAGTATCTAGCGCATACGATAGAGTCCAAGAGTTATCTATAAAATATGTTTCTAGCTCCGATTCTTGTAGCTGTCTTAAATATTTTACTCCTCCAGACTCTTGTACAGTATAATAAGCTCCGTCGTTTAAGACTAAACTACCTACTGCTAAATCCGCTATGTTAGTTATTGCGCTCATATTTATGGTATATTAAATCCGAAGTCTTCTAATACATCTACAACTAATCCTCTAAAGTAAGCAGAGGTTCCGCTAATGTTACCATCATAAGAATAAGTTATATCATCTGCTAGACTACCTTGTGTTGTTGTTAAATCATATGCTACTCCATTATCAGTTCCTATCATTTCAGTAGAAGTACTTGTCTCTACAGCTTGTAAGAAAGGCTTTAACCCGGAGTATGAACTGTTGTTTAAATGAAATACATGTCCATATACATTTGTTCCTGACGGCGTTCCTGATATAGCAGACTTGTATGCATCTAAATCAGCTTTATGTGTAGCACCACCAGTAGTGTCTCTATAACCAGATATTGACCAGCTACTAGACGCTGCGTATGGAGACGACTCATCTTGGAAAACCATTGTTATAATGTTGTCTGCATCTTCAAAGTCTGAACCAGAGCTTATACTAAAGCCTGTTCTAGAGCTACCTAATAAAGTATCCGAACTGTCTCTAAAAGATAGACTAGAAGAGTTAGCAAGCATAGCCCAAGTTTTCTCAGAGTTCTCTATAAGTAAATATACATGACTATCATAAGCATCTGCTCCGTTTGTAGTACTGTCTGTATTTCCTTGTAACTCTGTTTGTCCTGTAGCATAAAAGTCTTGTAAAACAGCTCTAAGCGTATTAGGATTTTTTACAGTAGTACTTCCGCTTTGGAAATAGGACCCTCCAGCCATTGTTTGTAAGTTTGGTACTGCAGCATCCATAGATCCTGATCCATCAAATACAAGCATTATATACGTGTCTGGAGTAATAAACTGACCTGCTAAAGAAACAGTTGCTGTATCTATACATATACTTTTAGAAACAGAATAACTAAAAGAATCTGTTAGTGACTGAGCCGCTGATAAAGATGTTTCTGAATATTGAATACCGGGGTTATACCAAGTCTTACCTGAAGCAGGTGTTCTTGTTACGCTATTATAATCAGTATGAGAGTTAATATCAATTCCTTGTGCAGATTGTACAGATGTATTATCAACACAATAAAATATTCCTGAAGTGTTTGAAACTCTATTTACTCTACCTAATCCAGATCCGTCCCACCACCAGCTGTTATTAATAGCATTTGATGTTTGTTGTAAACATGTACTACCTAACCAAGTACCATTTAAAGAAGTAGTGTTATGTATTACAGTGCTAAATCTATAAGTACCGTTAGCGTCTTTTGGCATATAGTGGTACTTTTCAATGTATCCAGGAGTTTGTCCAATTGAGTTGCTAGAGCTCCACTCAACAATTATATCATAATTAGCAGTAGTATTTGTGCTACCATTGTAAACGTATTCTAAATATACATTGTCTTTAGCACCATCTGCTGGTGTATATATATTAGAGTTAACTACTAAAGCACTTGTTTCCCCCGGCTTTCTTAAATAACCTGACGTAGGTACAGATGTTAAAGCTGCAGTTGTTGGATACAAAGATGCATTAGCACCAGAAAAGGTAGTTCCAAAGTTATCATTAATAAAAGGATATACATTTGTAACCGCTCCATAGTTTACTTGTATGGTGTTTCCGCTATTAACCTTTAAAACTTGATCATCACTAGGACTTCCTTCCTGTAATAATATAGAAAGTTTAAAAGATATTAAGTCTGTACTTGTACTAAGTATTTTTAACTCTGGGTATACTACTGCCCCTGAAGTTGCAGGAGTTGGATCTGATATCCAATTTCTAGTAGCGCTTGTAGTTTGACCAATACCAGTTGCCCCAGTAGCACTGTCTAACAACTCATTTGTTAAACTGTTTCTAAGCTCTACTTTTATAACAGAGTTAGTTGGATACACTTCTGTAAATGCATATACAATATTACTAACTGCTCCTTGTACTCTTCTATAATGTTGGGTTGTTCCTGAAGTAGTTAATATTCTTTTTTCATTTGGGTAGTCTGGTTGTGTTGCATCTTCTGCTACTTGTATACCATATAAAGTATCAATAGCGAAAGACATAGGTGCTGTACCGTTTAAAGTTACATCTGTTACAGAATCATTAGCAAGTACTGGACAATCATATACATTATATGTAGCTGAGGCTACAGTAATAATAGCAGCATTAGGAACATTGCTTTGATTTCCTGAACTGTCTTCACTATATTTTTCAATATTAGTTAGAGTAGCAATTATAGTTTCTGTTCCTTCTATTGTATCATCTGATATCGTTGTACCTGAAACAGCTACTGTTGTGTAACCCTGTGGTATAGTTATAGAAGTTGCAGGTAATGTACCATCAGCAGGTGCTGTAAACGTTCCTGAATAAGCTACAGTTGCATAAAAATCTACTTCTTGTATTTCACTTAGTGTTACATTTAAAGTAGGCGCTGCTCCTTCAAAAGCCCCAGCTGCATTCCAAGAAAGCGCTATGTTAGGTTTACCTGGACACAGGGTTGTATTAATTACAGGCGCAACGTATCCTACATGTGATGAAGAATTAGATATCTGACCAATAAGCTGACCCCACTGATCATAAACATTTAAATGTGTGTAACCTACATAACCTGTATTGTTGCCATCTGAATCTACAACACAATAAGGAGTAGCTTCTTTGTATGTTGTAGGCACAGAAACATCTGTGTAAAGAGTCGTGTTTAATTTAAGATCCTTTTTACTTAGTATAAGTCTATTATTATCCTCATCAAAAGCAGTAGTATAACCAGATCCTCCTAAATTAAAAGCAGTATCATAACTTGCTTGTTGTGTATTTTCAAAGTCTAGATTGTTTTGGAACCAATTTCTCATTCCTCTATTAGATATCTCTTCTAGTTTATCTGAGACTATAAATACTTTACCCTGCTCTCTATCAACAAAACTATACCCGGCTTTACTTACAAGTATAGAAGATAAATTTTGTGTTCCTGCGTATCCATTTTCTGCAGTTAGAAGCTCTGTAGGTGCAAACTGGAATATGTCTCCAGTACCTAAAGATGCTTGCGCAGTATCGGTAGCAATTACATCTTGTGTTGTTGTTCTAAACAATGCAAACTCATGGTGTATTAATAAGTGTTTACCTAAACCTTCTAAGTTTGTAATACTACCCCTGTCTTTAGGCATCTCATAGTAGTCATTTGTTTTAAATACTTTGAGAGTCATTGTTTTATTTTCCTGACCGTATGCTTGTGATCTAATTACACGATAAGGAAACTTGTCTAAAAACTTATTTCTGTTATCGTAAGTAGTAGTAGTATTATACAAGTTTATAGAAGTATAGTCCTCATTATAGTGTAATGCATTTGTGTTTGTTGCATCTACAGCACGAGCCCTATAGTTATGTAACGCTTGTTTTTTCTGATCTAAAACAGTGTTAACTGTAGTTTCAGTGTTACCGTTTGCCATAGATCCTACACTACACTTAGGGTAGTATGAATCTATAAACGAGTCTTTATCATTACGTAATGAAGTATTTGAAGAACTATATCTAGGGAAATAGAATATGTTTTTTACCGCATTAAATTTATTATCAGAATAGTACCACGTATTTGTGCTTTTACCTTCAGAATAAAACAAAGGTGCAGTAAGTCTAACCCCATACATTCCTACAAACGTATCACCACCAAAGATTACTCCGGTGTTTTTAATAATACTGTTTTGTGTTAGTAACCTTGCTTTATCAGAAAGAGAAAGTTTGTTATAACCTAAAGTAGAAACTAAAGTTTGATCGTAGAAGCTATTATAAACATCTGTTTTATAAGATAAAAGATCTACAAGATTATACGCAGGTCCTACAGTGGATCCTTCAAACGTACTATCTGTACCATTATCTTCATTGTAATAGTGTGATTTAATTTTACGCCAGCCGGCAGGAGTTTTATAACCTTCTTTTGATACAGTCTGACCTAATACAACTACGTCTTTATCTTCCTGTGTCATAAAACCTGTGTGGTGATCTATCTCACTCCAGTACTCTTCTTTGTCATAGTGTACAATTTGAGCATGAAAGCACTCTTCACCCCAAGTGTTGTTTACAGTAATAGAGTTTTTAGTTATAATACCGTCACCTGGTAAATAAGAAGGACTCTGTAACTGTCTTAAAATATTAAAGTCATTATCTACTAATGCAAACCCTACGTTGTTTTCTATACTAGTAGAAGTACCTGCTCTATTCCAAATTTGATTATAAGAAGCTTGTACAGTTGTATCAATAGTAGAGTTTTTACCAAGTAGCGTAGTGTATTTACCAAGCGCTCCTTCGTTTGCAGTATCCTCACTAAAAGAAGTACTATCATTTAATCCATCTGCATTAGATATAGCATCATGTGTATTGTGATTAATAGTACGTACGTCTGTAAACTCTGCTCCAGATAATCTAGATACAATGTTCATGTAAGCGCTCTGTACTGTTGGTTTTGTATTTAATACATCAAAGCCGTGGAATCGTAACGAGTTAGGATTTATTTTATGCTGCTTACCTAAGTCATTTTCATTTAAATCAAAAGAAGTTTGGTGCCAATGACTTCCACTGTAAGCTGCAGTAGTTCCTACAGAGTTATGTTTATTAGTAGCCTCTAAATTTAAATTACCTAACGGTATTAAATGACCCGCATAAGATCCTTCTTCATTAGGATGTAAAGCATGAGGCGCCCCGTGAAAAGCAATAGACTGATCATATACTCTTGTATTACGCTCATCTCTACGAGCATAAAAGAATTGATAACCTTGTACTCTGTCTTTTAACTCTCTAGGTATTTCTATATTAGAAAAACGAACACCACATATAGAAGCATACATAGAATATGGTCCGTATACAGGTTCTGGATACATGTAAGGATAAGATAAAATCTGTATATCTAAGTCGTAAGTAATTCTATTTGATAACGTAGTATTACTTGGAACATTGGTATTAACCTCACCATCTACAATACACGTTGTTTCATGATAGAATTGTATAACATCACCAACTTGTAAAGAGATAGCAGTTGTAAAGTCCGGTCTAAAAACCTCGTTAACATCTAAACTTGTAAAGTCTCCACCTTTAGTAGAAGTAATTAATTTAAAATCACCTTCGTATGCAGTGTCATTAACTTGTGCGTTATGCTCTGCCTCTGTAACTAGTTTTCTAGAGTTAGTTTCTTTATTTCTAAATACATCCGTTCTAGTCCATGTAGACTCGTCTGTAATATCCTGCTTCGTAATTTTTCGAATACCTGAAATACAAACCTGATCTACTGTAGGGCTATTAGAAATATTAATATTTTTAGTAAGCAACTCTACACCAAACTTACCTTTCATTAGTAAGGTATGTGCTTCAGTAGCTTTATACGTATAGTTACCATTAGACCAAACACCATAAGGAGTTGTTCCAGTAACAGACGTTGCAAATAAAGTAGATCCACTAAGTGCTGAAATAGCAACTTGATTATCTAAAGACCCGGTACTGTTGTAATGGAAATCGTCAAATGTTTTAGGAGACAATCCTGAACTTGTAATATCAGGAACAGATCCTGTTTGTTTCAAAGAAGCAACACCTTCAGCATCATAAGGTTGAGAGCTAATAAAACTAGGAGTAGTATAGTTACCTAAACTAGCGCTATAGTTATAATCTACAGCAGCTCTAATAGTTTTAATACCATTTCCGTTATTACTTCCTACTTGATTGCTGCTGTCATTCCACCAAGAAACAAAAACAGAAGGCTGTATCATTTCTGTAAACACTGCTACATCTCTATGTCTATAGTCAACCCAGCTATGTACACGACCACATCCTTTCTTGTATTTACCTTCTCCCCATCTTCTACCCCATAGTCCAGAGTGGTGAGCACTGCTTAAACACCAAGGTTTTTTATACCATTTCCAATAGTAGTGTCCTACAATTTTTCCATTGTAGTTGCTAATCTGATTACCATATACGTATTCAAACTTTTGTGATGTACGTAAAGGCAGTTCCGGAATTGGTGTATTTAAACCAGATCCCATACCCGCTCCTTGGTACTCTTGTTCTAAACCATCAGCAAGCTTATTAGTATTTTTCATTGTAAGCAGGTTAGGATACAATGCTTTCAAATCAGCTAAAGTACCTGCACTTACTTGTTGAGGTGTCATAGGATTATGTTCGTATCCTCCTCTTCTCATATTACCAGCGATGTCTATATCGTTAGTTAAAAAATGAGCATACGGTCCATTTGCATCTGTAAACTCTCTTGGATCGTAAGTTTCAGCTAAAAAGTAGTACCCTGCAGGCACTGTAGGCGATGCTGTACCTACGTATAAATATAAATGGTGTTTTACCGTCTGTCTATTATATCTAACATTGTGAGCTGTGTTCTTTTTGTTATTAGACCAAAACGACATTTGACCTTTTGTAGGCATACTTGGTCTTGTGTCTATTTCACAGTCATCCATAAATGCAATAACTACTAAGTCTCCCGTACCTGCAGCAGGTCCAGAGAAATCTCCTGCATCACTTTCATCAGGAAAAGAAGTGTTTACTCCATTTAGTGTAGCATAGTTTGGCATTTTATGATGACGCACAGGTTGACCGGCGTTTGTTTCTCCCCAGGTTTCTGGATCTAAAGGATACTTTTCATTTTCATTTTGCCAAAATCCAAGTCTTCCATCTACTCTTGCAGTCTCACGAGTTTGAAAATATCGTGTGTCTGGGTTAATACCAATGTCATGGTTAAAAATTCTTTCGTATTTAGTTCTATCACCAGCAGTAATTACACCCTGACTAACATCCCCAAGAACAATATCTTTGAGTGGAATTGTTTCATCAATAGATATAGGGTTTAAATATTTATTGTTTTGATCTTTTAACGTAACTGTTACAAGCATTTTATCACGACCTGGAATGTGATAAGCACCAGACCATGTACCGTCATTGTATAAAAAAGAAATATAGAAAGCATATACCTCATCTGGTCTAAACCCTCTTTTATTAAATACAAGTAGTTCGTTTTTATAAGACCCTTTAACAGAATTAATATCTACGTAATCTCTTTCCCAGTGTGCCTTGATGTTCATTGCATAAGGCTGGTAATTAAAATCAGGATTACTGGTAACGTTACCTAAAAACAGTTTACTATCAAAGTAAGTGATAGTCTTAGCTGTTTGATATGTATCATTACCTACAGTAATGTCTTCTAATAAAAGAGTACTTGATGTTTCTTTCCCTGTATACGTTATTTCAAAATTGTTTTCGCTTGATACATTAGTGTCGTTAGAAGTTTCAATAGAAGTATCGTCTGTAATTTCTTCATTTATAAAAGAAGCTATTTCAATTCTTTTAACAAACTCACTAGTAACTACACCTCCTATTTTTTTATAAACAGAAAAGTGTACGTATTTGTATCTTGTATCAATGTCTGTCAATATAAACTTAATAGACTTTGATGTAGGTGTATCTGGTTCACACCCGTCGTATTCAGAAGTAAGATCAAAGTTGCTTTGTTGATCTTGTCTGTAACTTCCTGACAATTCTAGAGTAGAATTTGTTACAATAAAAGGTCCTTCTAAAGGAGTATAGTTTGTTACACTACCGTCCTCTAGTTCGTATGCAAATGATAAAAAGTAAGCTCCAGATCTTAGAGCTCCTCCATTATCAAGTATAGTATTATA
>Ga0208793_1000919_pt1 | contig 18249 bp, 20 predicted proteins | sample 17_taG_FD_184092 | JGI IMG/M metagenome (GOLD analysis project Ga0208793, IMG submission 184092) | Marine viral communities from the Subarctic Pacific Ocean - 17_ETSP_OMZ_AT15314 metaG (SPAdes) (version 2) | ecosystem: Environmental > Aquatic > Marine > Oceanic | place: Pacific Ocean | collected...
TTGCCATCGGTTACTACGGCTACGCCAGAACTGCTTTAGCCTGTCCATCTTACTCTCCTAATTCTGGGCGAGTGTCTGGGAACGATTCTGTGCTGGGCCAATCACGCAATGCAGTTCGATACGCCATGTAATCATCACGTTGTGGATGGTCGGTCACAGGCAAAATGTAATCGGTAGCGGCTAGTTCTTGGTCACGCCATCTACGTGCTTTCTGCTCTGGTGTTAATAAATCTTCTAATACTATTAAAGCCATTATTTGACCCTCACGTAGTTTTGGCCTTCGCCATATTGACTGTAGTTGCCCTGTGCGCTAGCACTGTTAAATGAGATAGACTCTATGCCATTTGCGTCCTCCATTTTATAAACGGTATTTAGGGATGGGTCAGCGCCTCTGAAATGAGTACCATCCCATGCGATGACTCCGTCAATACCCCAGCTAGCATTGAACTCTACGCCAAAATCGGCTCCCGAGTTGGAGAACTTTCTTACCAAGTAATACAAATATCCGCTATATACATAAATGTGTGTACCATCAGAGGTTATACCGTCAACATAATTAGTGCTACCAGACACACCCCACACTACATTTGCATACGTCCAGTCAGAGTTCATTTTATGTACCTGACGATTATAATCTAGCACGTAAAAATGAGTGCCGTCCCACGCAATACCTTCTATAGCCGAGCCACCAGTTCGCGAAGACAAATTGTAGAGAGGGTTTGAGGAATCTGCATTAAACGACGAATCAAATTTATAAAGATAAGTACCGTGTGATGCTATCCAAAAATTTGTGCCGTCCCACTCTATTGCCTTTAATGTCCCGTTCCCTGCGCTGATACTATATTGAGCAACATACGCACCTGCCTTTGTGTATTTATATACCTTGTTGTCGTGTTGATTAAGAAGGTAAAGATGTGTGCCATCAGAACACATTGCGTCACAATGAGCAGTAGTCATATCAGCCGCAAAATTAAAATTGTTACCTGCGTTAACTCGTTCAATAGTAGCGTCAGGGTAAAGAGCTAAGTCTGTCTCATATACTCCGCCTTTTAAGTACACTCTACCATCATCAGTTGTAATGACATTAGCCGTATCATGTAGAAATACTACCTCGTTTACTTGTGAGGCACTTCCACCACCGCCACCTAATTTAATAGCCATTTACAGTTCCCTCCATCCGATTGCTGAATCAACGTACACCAAGGTTGCACCTGCATCTGTTGCCAGTTCACCATCGTCTGCTGTTGAATTAATTTTTGAGCCGTTACGAGCAACAGTGACTGTGCCTGCTCCGGCGTTTTCGATAAATACTATGTTTCCTGCGCTGGGACTTGCAGGTAATGTAATGGTTACTGCGCTTCCAGAGTTCACAATTAACTGGTCTCGCGTGACTGCTGTGTAGTTTGCAGTCTTAACAAGGAAGTTATTGAACGCCCCGCCTACGCCTGTACCAAGCTTTGAAGCTGTTATAGTTCCATCTGTAATCGCAGCGGCTGTAATGGCGTTGTCTGCAATCGCAGCGGTTCCTATAGCATCATCAGCTACAAGAGCAGCAGTAATAGCATTGTCTGCTATAGACGCAGTTATAACTGCATCGTCTGCAATAAGCGCAGATGTAATAGCGTCGTCTGCAATACCAGTGGTTTTAATCTTTGTTACTGGCATATTATTCTCCTAAAGTTGGACGAGTGTCTGGGAAGTCTTGAGTAGACGGCCAGTCTCTTAAATCTTGGCGATACACTAGAATGTTTGCTCTATTAGGCCAGTCAGGTATCTTTGCCGCTTCATCAGTAGAGGCTAGTTCTGAATCTCTCCACGAACGAGCAGTCTCTTCTGCTGTAGGCTCTGGAGGTGTAGGTTCAACCCACTCTTCATAGTGTTCAAAGTTAGCTTCAACAAACTCTGCATCAGCGTTGATGGTATTTGTAATGTTACCATCAGCATCTTTAATTATATATTTCATTTAATTCTCCTTACGGTATGTACTGAATAACAACACAGCCTTGACCACCACGCCCTGAGTGTATACGTACAACATTACCTGCAAAAGTAAAGCCACCACCACCACCTATTGAAGCGTGTCCAGCTATGGAAGCGTTTGCGCCAGTCATAGTCATTCCTCCTGCCCCTGCTAACGGCCCTGCTTCAGATTCTCCTGCCGCATTGTCTTGACTGCTATGCATATAGATACCCTTGCCACCACTACTTCCAGATAATTGACCTAAACTAGAGGAATAAAAATCACCCAGTATGTCGCACCGCCCACCAAAAGTAGTACCATAATCACCTGCACTGCCACCATCAATACCTGTTCCTGACAATCCAACAGCACCACCGCCTATCTTATAGCCGCCTCGTCCACCTGTCGTATTTAAGTCGCCATTTGAACCAACACCAGCAGTAGTATAAGTGCCGTTAGATAAAGCTCCACCTGCGCCACCAGTAGCTGTTAGTGTAGAACTTAAACCTGTACCTGCAACAGATGTAGTGCCTCCCGCCGCTCCTGCACCTGCGGCTCCAATAACAGACGCGCCACCTGCTCCAATAGTTACAGTAAATGAACCCGAAGTGGTAACAGCCAGAGAGTTCTTTCTGCAATAGCCACCTGCCGCACCACTTTGAATAGTAGTGTCAACAGTGCTACCACAACCACTACCACCTGCCCCAATAACGTGAATCATTATGTTGCCGTCTTGTGGAGGAACCCAAGTCTGGGAATTGTGCAAAAAGATTGTGGGGAATGAACCGCCACCGCCTCCGCCACCTATAAAATCTGAAAAATTACTCATGCTATTGCCCACCCTACTGTAGAGTTTGTATATATAAATTGAATTGAAAGATATGCTTTGTCTAATGTCATGTCGGTTCCGCTAGACATAATGTTGCTGCTGTTTCGTCCGATTACTGTATCCTCAAAGTTTCCAACAGTGACCAAAACTCTTTGGCCGATTGTAGGACTAGCAGGAAGCGTAATAGTTTTAGTTGCAGTATCTACAAAGACATGTGTGTTTACCGTAGCCGTCATAGATGCAGAAGTAACTACAGTTGTTATGCCTACTGCTACAGGCTCTGAAGCTATCTTAGCTGCTGTTACTGCATCATCAACTATTGAAGCTGTGACTACTGCGCTTGAAGCTAATTGGTCAGCGCCGACAGCATCATCTGCTATCTTAGCTTGTGTTATGTTATCATCAACTATTGAAGCTGTTACTACCGCACTAGCGGCTAACTGGTCAGCGCCTACAGCATCATCAGCTATTTTAGCTTGTGTAACTGCATCATCTGTAATCTTAGCAGTTGTAACTGCATTGCCTGCTAGTTTAGCGGTGGTTACTGTACCATCTCCGGGAGTAGTTGAAGCAGCAACAGTAGAAATAATAAGAACTTCAACATCGACTCCTGTAGCTGGAGCAGTACTAAAAGTAAGTGTAGTTCCGCTAAAGCTAAAAGTATCTTTATGCTGATATACACCATCAAAATAAACTTGAATAGAGTTTTCAGAAGCAGGTGTAACAGACATAGTAAGCGTAGTAGTGCTATTGTCGCCTGTCATTGTGTCTAACGTAAACTGAGCTTCGCCGCCTCCAATGTCTCCCCACTCAGTAGTATAACCTTCAAACTTTCCGGTTGTGCTGTTATATCTAAACTGGCCCGCTGACGCTGTAGGACGTTGTGCTGTAGTACCAACAGGTATTTTTACAGCCCCTGTAGTACCAATGGTAGTTGTAACCGCTGTAGCGTAGTTACCCATGTAAGAATGTGAACTACACTCGTAGTACAAGATATTAGGCGTATCAGCCGTTACAGCTATTGTAGTATGAGCGCCAGAGCTTCCGGGAGTTCCTGAAGTTGTTACGCCTGTTGTGTATGCTGTGGTCTTAGCCGCATCATAATAAAAACGTAGTGGATGACCGCTGTTAGAGCCGTCAGCTTGGTCAAACTTGTAGTAGTAACCCGTAGAGCTTGTGATGCCGTCTACGCCTGAGAACTGAATTGCCGGAGACTCAACACCGTTTAAGAAGTATGCGCTGCTAGAGCCGTCACCGTTGTAAGGGTGCGCTGAAGTCTTTGAAGCTACTGTGACTGTGAAGACTACAGGGCTTGAAGAACTTCCGTAGATTCCACCCACAGTATCAGCAGATAAAATACCTACATCTGTAATGTCTTTACCTTGTGAATCTAAGTCGCCACCAAGTTGAGGTGTGGTGTCTTCTACAACATTTGCAATAGCATTAGATGCTGCTAGACCTTGTACTACTGTACTACGTGCTACTTTCTTTAAGCCACCACCTGAAGTGTCAATAGCTAAGAATACGTCATCGGCTGCGATTGAAGTTAGTTCTGTTAAACTACCGATTGTAGTTGGGCTAAAGTTAGTGCCGTCTGCAATTAACAATGCATCTGCGGTATTAGTACCCATTGTAATATCGTCGCCCGAAACAGTCAAGTCTACAAACGTAGGACTGTCGGTAGTTGCCAAGCCCTGATTGATAGCCTTAACGCTTGCAAGGGCAGTTAGCTCACTGTCCATTAGTGCGCCAGCAGCCGTCACATTAGCTGTGTCTGTTACATCTGCACTAGCCTCAATACCATCTAATTTAGTTCCATCTGTTGCTACATCACGGCCATCAACTGTACCGCCAACAATTATGTTTCCAGCTACAGTTACGTTTGTTTCGAGCATTGAGCTAACAATAGCTCCAGCGCCAATTACAAAGTCTAAGGTGTTGTCATTATCATCGTATGTAACTGTAATGCCTGTTTCAGTGTTGCTTGTTACCATTGCACCTACAGTGTCTGCAATAGTTTCTGAAAGTGTAATCCCAGCAATAGTAATCGCATCAGCTTCTAATGTGCCGTTGATGTATGCGTCTTTAAACTGTAGTGAGCTTGTACCTAAATCAATATCGTTGTCTGTTACAGGTACAATTGCGCCGTCTTGTATGCGTATCTGTTCTACTGCCGCACCACCAACCTGTACATAAAAACCCCAACGGTTGTTAGTGGTGTCTACTGCAATCTTATTGAAAAAGTCTTGGTCTCCGATAATACCTATATTACCGCCTTGACCTGCGCTTCCATCGTGTTGGTGTCCGGTAGTACCAGTAGTTGTATACGCAAAAGCGTTTAGTAACTGGTTAAATTCATTGTTAAACAATCCGGCGGTTATTACGTCACCATCATCAAAAGTGCTTTGTCTTGTATAATTCGTTCCTGCCATTTCTTATCTCCTGCCTGATGGCACGTAGTTTACGTATAAACCGTTTATTGAGTATGGGGGGCTTTGGTCTTCTGTTCTAATCTGGAAGCTTACTGTGTGACCGCTTCCTACTATTACTTCTCGTGCCATTGGGTCGTTAGTACCCTCAAAAATAGCATTTCCAAATATAGCACTTCCAAATACAGGAGGCACTGGAATTCCTGTCAGTGTAATATCTTCGGGCTGTGCAACGTCTGAGTCTGTAAAATCAAACTGAGTTCTAAGTATTGGAGCTAATTCACCTTCGGGAGAAACTGAAAGCTTAATATACTTCATTGTCTTTCTTGTTCCTGCATCACCAAAGTCTAAGAACGGGGTTGTATACTTAGCATCAATATTAAAATTAGCACCATTAGCAGAAAAAGCTCCACCTACATCGTGGTTGTAAATGTAGCCTGAGTTGTCCCCGTGATATATTTTTTCAATTCCAGACGAGTTAAAATCTGAAACTATAGACGCTGCTTGAATTCCTTTAGTTTCTGACCACTCAAAACCGTTACGAGTTAGCGTACCTATGATTCCTCGTGATTCTGTAGGCTGTTCAGCAGCCGTAGAATAATACAGTCGATACTGTGAGCGTCTGCGTAATACGCAACTGCTAATGTTATAATCATCAATATCTCTAGATATTAAAGATGTTATAGCTTGTATTTGTCTGCTTACAGAACCTAACTCAACGTCACCAATACGCGCTGTACCTGCGACTGTACGAACACCGTCAGGCGAAAGAAACACTAAGTCACCACCAATTTCTTGAATGCTGTAATGGCTTAAACAGCCTACGTTTTTAGCAATTGGTACGACAGCAATATTTTGAGAGTCGTTAATGTTAATAAGCTTGTATATACTGTTTTTACAGAATATAAACAAATCTGTTCGGAAGCTTTTAAGACCTACTACTTGGTCATCAATTGAAACACTTCCTGCTCCAGCGCCTGTAAAGTTATCAGGCTCAAGAGTGTGACTATAATAAATAGTGTTCTTTTCTGTTGGAGCGCCTGCGACTACAAAGTGCTTGTCGTGAATAACACCTACAGACGGAGATACTGTTCCGCTTATTGTGACTTCTTCTACAAAGAAAGTTCTAGTAGTTAAAGCTCCTGTTCCAGACATTTTAAACAACAAGGGTTTGTTTTCGCCGTCACATATTAAGAGTTGTCCGTATGCTTCGTTACCTTCAAATATAGTGATGGAGCATTTCTTTTGATTTGTTCTTGTAAGTACAGAACGGCCTGTAAAAGTAGTATAGTTGTCACCGTTACCATGAACTCCCGTTTTGTTTATCTGAAGCCATGTAGCTCCATCAGTTGTAAAGAAAACATCAGTACCCGAACATGCAACAAGGCCGTCTGCATATACAGCTAAACCCAAAAGCTTTTCACCGCCATTGGGTCGGGCTGTGCCTAAAGACGTATAGCCATTTATTCGTCTATATCCGCCATCAGGGTCTACTTCAAAGTTTAAAAGCTCTGTAGCAAATCCCGGCTGTCCAAGCATTTCAAGCTGGTTGAGGTTAGTGTTTAACCCGCCCTTGCATGAAATACCAAAAGGTTGTGAAGCTGCCATATTATACGAATCTCACTCGGTCATCTGTGATATATGTTGGTACAGGTTCTATTAAGTTTGATTTCATGCTACGCAATCCTTTCTTGTAGTCGTCTAGAGCAAAAGCGGCTGACTGAGGATTGTCTTTAAACTGCCACATGTAATATCTGGCCTTAGCGATTAATACAGGGGTGTATACGTCTGGAAATAATAATGTGTCTGAGTGTGCGCTAAGTCTTGTTGGAAGGTTCCAAGCAAAAAACCAAACACGATATGTCTTGTCCGGTATTGGACTTAATCCAAACTTCCGTGAGTCTGGACTGCGGATAACGCGAGAAGGCTCACCAAAGGCTTGCGAATCTGCATCATCTAAATTTTCTGGGACTCTGTAAAAAGTTTTCCACTCTTCGGTGGTAATGAACTTCAAGTTTCCCGCTGTGTGTGGGGCTGTTTCCCCTGATACTCCTACTGTAGTGAAGTAGAAGTTATCCCAATCTATTGACCCGTAGTCTGTTGTTATGTCAGAGCTTGAGGCTTTTAGCTCATACCATCTTGTGCCTGCTGTAGTTTCTACGTATACGTTTCCGTACATAGGGTCTGTTTGACCGCTTTCAGCAACTGATAAAAAAGGCCATTGCGGTTCATCATTTATGATGTCAAAATAAGCTCTATTGATGTTGTCTTTAGCGTGTTGCTGTACACTTTTAGCTTGTGCAAAGTTACTAGCTGTAAGCGTGACTTCATTCAACTCACGTAAAAGTTCATTTGTTAAATCTAAGTAAGTTGTAGACATACAATGTTTAGCCTTTTAATTTGTTAAAGATTGGGGGCCTTTTACAGCCCCCGCACTTATTTAGATACAGCTTATACGTTGTAGAACGCACCAACGAGTGCTTCGTCACGGAGGACTTTAACACCGAATACGTGCAAACCACGACAGATGTCACCGAAGCTATCTGGGTCACGAATGACTTCAGTGCTGGTGATAGTCTGTGCAGTACAAATAGCTGACATGTGTCCAGCTAGAATCTTGCCATCAGCGTTGCTTGGAGAAGCTACGTTGTTAGACTTGTACATGCTGAAGCCACGAAGCTTACCAGAAGTAACGAGACCGTTACGGATGGAGCCTTGACCAGCATTGAAGTCAACAGACAATAGCTTAGAGCCGGACTGAGACAGTTCTTCGTAGAAGCTAGGAGGTGCAACTACCCAACGACCTTCTTCTGGTACGTTCTGCTCGTCAAGAAGACGGGCGAACTTAGCCAGCAAATCGAGAGGGTCAGTTACGTCTAAGCCAACTGCTCCTGAACCGTCATATACGCCAGCACCGAGGTGAGTTGCGCTATCAGTACCTAGAGTATGGTCAGGGCTAGAAGTAGATAGACCAGAGAATCCAGCAGCGATTACAGCAGTGTCAAATGCGTCACGCAAAGCGTAAGCAGCAGATGAAGCAGCAACTTCTTTGAAGTTTACGTGAGACATAGAAGTTTCAATGTCGTCTACGATGAACTTGAAAGCGTTGGCTGTATCAACAACCAGATTGATTTCTTGGTCAGTTAGCTTAGTAGCAGTAGTGTCGCTACCACGAGTATAGGCGCTAACGCTAATTACTGGCTCTTTAATGATTCGTACAGAATCACCGAAGGCAGAGATTTCACCTTCATAGTCAGTGTTAGTAATAGCTTCTGCAACCGATGCTTTACGGAAGAAGTTAAGAACTTTCTTCGAGTAAACGGCAGGCAAGAAGTACGAATTAGTCTGTCCAGCGACAGAGTTCGCAAAGTTAGCATTTGTATCTGTTGAAGGTTCAAAATATTGAGCCATGTTATGTTTTCCTTATTAAAAGACAATTATAAATTTAAGCTACTACTCTGCCTTCTATAATGGCCGAATCAATTTCTTTTTCATACTTATCGTAATCAGCCATAGACAGGGCAGCAATTTCCCGTTGTGACCATACTTTAGCTTCTTTAGCATCAACAGCAGTTGTTTTAGTTGACACCATATCAGCCGCCGAAGCTTTGGTCGAAGTTTGTGACTTTTGCGAAGTACCTTTAGAAACTTGAATACCGCTTTCTAATTTATATAAATCAATAGCTTTGACTGCTAACTCTACGTTATCTGGATTATTGTACACCCACTCCTGAATAGTTTCCGGCTGTGACTTAGCCCACGAATGGAATTCATCACTTTGTCGAATATCTGAAAAGTCAGGATGTGCGGAGTAAAGAGTTTGTTCTGCTTCTTTACGTGCAATCTTGGCTTCACGTTCTTCAAGTGCTGAGAGTCTATCATCAGTCTCTACAGCGGGTGTCGGTTCTACATACTCGTCTTGAACTTGTTCTGCTTCAACTGCATCCTCGTGACGAACGGCCTGTTCAGTTTGCTGTGTCATTCGAGCTTCGGCTTGAAGTTCTTGTTCTTTCTGTTTAAACTCGTTAATCTTAGTATCGTAGTGTTTTTTTAAGTCGTCGTATCGCTTTTTATAATTAGCATTTTCTTCATCAGGGGCTGCTTTAGAGGTGGCCTGACTAGGTTCGTGGTAAACTCCATCAGCACTTTGAAAAGGAGCGTCTTGTTTGCCGCCATAGTCTTTTCTCATGTTGTATGGATTTGCCGTTTCTTCTTGTTGTGTTTCTTGTACTTCACTCATTGTCACTGCTCCTTTTGGGGCTTGTCGTCTTTTCAAGGTAGCTACTTAACTCGCGACTGCTAAATAGGGCTTGATACTACAAGGTGGCCTCTAGGTTAAAGGTTGTGATAAGGGGCCTTTCGGGTGGCCTTATCTATTTTTTCGTACACTAGGCATTGCATTCGCTGCAAGCATTTGGTCGTGGACTGCCTTATCAGGGTCTGTCATCTCGTCCTGCATGCCGCTAAGAATGCTTCCGCCCATGTACTTTTGCATTAGACCTCCATCATAAGCACGTTCAGCATCATCCATCATAGTTTGAAGCTGTTCTGTGCCTATTTGGTCTGTTGCTTTTTTGGTGAAGACAAATTCACCATCCGATAGCCTTGCAGGTATCGAATCTGATGTGCCTGTTCCGGGGCCTTCTACGGCTCCGTCACCTGCAAACTCTCCGGCTATATCCATGACTTTATCAAAGATGTCGCCTAAACGCTCATCACCTTCTAGAGCGTTCAATAAATATTCTTGGTCTTCAATGCTTAGGGCTTCGTCTAATACAAAGCCTGCATACTCATCTTCCATCTCATCGTCTGGTAGCTGTGAAGCTTCTACAGCAGCCATCTCTTCGGGTGGAATGTTGTCATATGTATCTACTGGCATGTCAGGGGCCATTAACGAACCGCCTTCTGCATATCCTGTATTTGTAATAGGAGCGTTGTTGCTTGGCTCAATGGGGTCAGGGCCTTCTAGGTTACTTATGCTTGCCTCTGGTTCTTGACCTAAAGGGTCGCTAGTAGAAACAGCTTCTTTCGCAGAAGCCATTTTAGATGCCACTGCTCCAAGCAAACCTCCATCTAAAACTTTTTCTATTGCGCCGCCTAAGAACTTGCCGTCACGGTCTTCGTTCTCAGCATCCATTTTTTGTAGGGCTTCAGAGATTGTGCTTCCCTCAAAGCCTCTTTCGACTTCTTGCCATCGTCCCATTATTCTTTGTTTGTCTTTGTCGGTTTCAGCTTTGTCCATAGACTCTTCCATAGCTTTATAAAGGCTTATGTATTTGTCAGCGTCTGAAATTTCTCCGCCCTCTTTCTTTTCTACTCTTTCTTCCATGCTTGCAAACTTAGTTAGCTTCTTAAAATCTTTTGGCGATAATAAAGGCTTAGACTCTTGTTCAAGCTGTACTCTGTGTAGGTCAGTAATAAACTCAGCAATGGTCTCTTTAGAATCTACAATAGGCGAGTCAGCAACTTCGCTTAGAGATTCCATGATGAATTGCTTGTCCATCTTTTTGTTTCCGCCCTGAAAATCGAAAGAGTTTACAAGCTTTGTAGTATCTTTTAAATTTTCTACTGCTACTACAGATTCCTGTGTCTCTGTCTCTGGCTTTACTTTGGATACGGCATCTGCCATCTCTTCCATTTCCACGGGGGTAGTTCGCTCTGGACTACGCGCAGCTACGACATCTTTACGTGCTTCGGATAGTAATGAATCTGCACCCTCTGCTGCTGCTTGAGCTACTGAGCCTACTGCATATTTTAGTTTAGGTACTTTCATTTCACTTCCTCTATTTTTTTTAGCTCTTTCTAAAACTTTTTTATTTTTAATTTTTATAACTTTAGGGTCGTAAACCGTGTATTCTATTTTACCGCCCACTTGTTTTAACTTAGAATCTCGTGCATCTTTTAGTGCAGCTTTAATTCCATATTTAGTGAATAGCTTATCTGCATCTTGGTTTGTTAAGTTTAGTATTTGTCTCCAAAACTTAGGCTTGTTTAAATCTAACTTTTCTAGATTTAATCCTTCTGCGTCTATTAGTTTTTTTAATTTTTCTTGAACTTCTTTATTTTGTTCATTGAAATTCTTGCGAGTAACTAAAACTTCACTATCTTTTACATTTGCTTCAACTTCATATAAAATAGGAGTGCCGCCCCTTTTTCTCTCAATAGCTTCTTCTACATATTGTTTGCCATAAAGCTTTCTAAGTTTTGCCGGAGTAATGTTAGCATAACCTTCTGCTATGTCCTGCTCGGGAGTAAATGAAAAACCTTTTCCAAAAGCCGTTTCAGATGCAAACTCAGGCTCGAAAGAATCAAAATTTTTCTTAGCTCCATGAAAAAGTTTCATTGCTCCTTTTGATAACAAGCTTACTGCTGACATTATTTTTCCTTTACTCTTTGACGAGCTTCAATAGCCTGTTCTTTAAGATTCATTAAGTTAGCCAGTGAACTCGCTTTCCCCTGCTTGCGGTACATTTCCAGTTCCGATGTTGCCACCGCCAGTCCCTGTAGCTCCAAGTTCCGGAGGTTGTTCAGGTGTTCCTTCAACGCCCCCCATAGCTCCTGATTGTTGACCAGAGGCCCCAGCCTGTTCGCCATTTCCTTGTCCAGCATTTTGCGCTCCTATGATTTGTGCCATGATTGCAGCTTCTTCAGGGTCATTAAGAATCTCGTCAGGGTCGAGGTCAAGGCTATAGGCCAACTCGCTAACAATCTTAGAGATTTTAACAAACGGAGCAATCGCAGGGTTCTGTGCGGTTTGGAGGAACATTGTCAAACGCTGACTACGTACTTCTTTCTGCATCAAGCTGTTTGTACCCATAGCTCGTACTTCGAGGTCTCCTTGAATATCTAACTCTCCCTCAAAGAACTGCATGTTCCATTGGTAGTAAGCTTCGCCTAGAGGCTTGAGTAAGAAGTCATCAATGTTCTTAATAACTGTTTTGATGTTTAAAGACGCTGCGCCTAATAGCATTGACATACCAGATGCAGTACGGGTCATGCTCTGTACGCCTGTCTGTCCATGTGAGTAGCTTGGAATACCTGTTTGTTCGTCTGCAAGCTGACGGAACTTGTCAAACATCATCATGTTTTCTTGTGATGTATTGGGGAACTTAACGCCGTGAATAGCCTGTCCCGGCATTCCAGCCTGTCGGCGGAATACTTTTCCGGGATAGATGTCCATGCTTTGACCACCAACGAGTGCAGACTCATCTACGTCAAATACTAACGAGCCTGATAGCGCAAGGTTGTCAATTGCCATACGTGCGTGGCCATTCATTATTTGTTGAGAGTCGTCCATATTCTCTGCAACACCAATACCAAAGAAAGAATAAGGATTACGTTCGTAAGGAAAGGCGTTGTAGGGTAATCTGTAAGGAGTAAATGGATTAACGACACCCCTAAGAAGCTTTCCATTGCTAACCCAAGCATTAACTTGAACTTCATCTAAGTCATCCACTTCATCGGGGAGTTCCATCCCAACTTCTCTTGCATATTCAGCATCCATGATTCCCCAATATTCTAACACTTCAAACTGTCCAGACCCAAAATCTTCTGTTCGATTGTCATCCTTAAGCTCAGACTCATAATCTTTTTCGGTATAGTTCGGCCCCATCTGCAAGCAACCACGTATTGCGTCTTTGTTGAAGAAAGGCATTTTAGCTAATGCACGTAGTTGAGACTTATTCATTTTGTGTCTATGAACAATGTACTCACAATCTTCTATGCTTGTGGCGCTAGGGTCTGGGAAGAAATCCCATATGCTTACAAACTCAATGCGTGGGACTCGGACTTCAAGAGGCTCGTAAGTTCGAGAGCCTTCTTCGTCTGATGTCCATCGACTTAAAGTCTTGTTGTAGTTGAAAGGGCCTTTAACGATTCCAGTTCCAAATAAAGCTGACTCTAGCAAAGCGTTACGCAATTCACTTGAGCCTCCTGATTCTTCAATCTGGTCATGGATTAAAGTCTGCATGTTTCGTGCTGCTTCTTTGGCCGGAGAACGCTCAAGTGCTTGAGGGTCTGGGGAAGCTCCTTCTTTAAAGATTAACTTGGCTTGTTCAATAGCTTCAGTCAGTGTATCTTTAGTTGCTGAAAGGGTAGCTCCCGGCCCTAATACTTGTCCGTCCCCTTCGTAACCTACATCGTAAGGACTGCTTGGCTTTTGGTCTTCTTGAGGCTCTTGGTAGCTAGGCGCACTTGTTTCTATACTGCCTGCTCCGCCTTCTAGATGTGTATACTTTGCAATTCCTTCGGGCAGTCGAGTTTCTCTTACGCCTATTGGGAATTGACCTGTACCAAAAATAACGTCGATTAGTTGACCAAAGGCTGCTAATACTTTTGTTTTTGTTACCTTTACGAATACTTTAGATTTTTCAGATGTTCTGAACTTTATGTTTTTGTTGTACATTCCACGGAAGTTATGGTAGGCCGTAAGCCATCTTCTCTCGTCTGCGCTTCGTGCTTGTTCTGCAGAAGCATAACGGTCTTGTACTAAACCCACAAAACGATTACGGACATCTTCTTCTAGGTCTAATTCTAGGCCACCAGCAGTTTCTTCTTCTGCGAAGTAGATTTCGTTGGCTGTTCCGTACTCTTCGTTTTCTTCATTCATTTATTAATATCCAAATGTCGAGTCAGACGGCGTAAAGTGTGATTCTTTTCTAAACTGCCTGAGTTGCTGTATCGTATCGTTGATACGGGGCCTAGCCATTATTAAGTATCTTAGTGCATCGTATGCGTGGTCTGATGCGTTTGTGTCTACGTCTTCTGGCTTGGACTTATCTAAAGGAATACTCTGTAGCTCTCTGATTAGATTGGGGCAAGTGTTAAATATTTGTATCTTGGGCCTACCACTTGCTTTTAATCTTAAGTATTCGTGTATCTGTATTTTACCCTGTATTCTGTTCTTGTCTGCCCTTCTGAGCTTGTGTCCGGCTTTCTGGAGCGTTTCACCTACAGTTGGGCCTGTAGTACCTGTTCGACTCCAACACGCTGTATCAAGCACTCCGGCCACGCTAAAGGGGTCTTCGTATTCCATCTCTGTTAGCATGTTAGCTAAGTCAGTGCCTAGAAGACCTTTGCGGTACAACTCACGATAGATTATTAGTGTTCCATCGCTAGGGTCTACTGCACCCCAAACACAAGCACTTTCTGAAGCATACCCGTAATCTATTCCCTTGCTTCGTTCCCAGTGTATAGGAATCTCAAAAGGCGTTATTACATGGTCAAACGGATTAAACTCTGTAAACGCTGCGCCTTCTGCAACATCCCAATTACCGTCCAACAACTGTTTGCGTTGTGTGGGCGGTAGAGCATTAAGCATCTGCTCGTATCGTCCGTCTTTAGCTAGATAAGGATTATCCTGTAACCTAGCGGGTATAAACTTCCTTGTTAAACCATCAGAGCCTCTAAAACTTGCATTGGGGGGCGCTGGGTCTATGTATCTTTTCTTTACCCAGTTTGCTCCCGAACCTCCGGGATTTGCTGTACAGCGCATGTACGTTTCAATTTCTGGGTCAGTAGTACGTAGTCGTGAAGCTAAATAATTCCAAGCAAACTCTGTGGGGAGATGTGTAATCTCGTCAAAGCCTATGAAGCTGTAGGCTTGTCCTTGGTAGCGATAGACATCTGCGTCACGCTCCAAGAAACCAAACTCCATCTTTGCTCCGCTTGGAAAGTTCCAGAGCTTTTCTACTTCTTTGTACTTACATCCGGGAAATGCCTTTGGATACAGTTCTCGGCTTTTGTCTATTAGTTCTCTCAGTTCTGGCATAGAGCGCCTGAGTATTAAGGCTCTGTGTGCTGACCTGTGTGCAAAACGAAGGGGGTCAATAATCATAGCATATGACTTACCACCCCCTGCTGCTCCGCCGTACAAGACATCCGTTTCACCAGCGGCCAAAAAATCTTCCTGCGGCCCTACATTAGCCTTAAAGATTACATCCTCTTGTGCTGCAGCTTGCAATGCTGGTGGGATGTTTTCCAACTCTTCGGCGCTTACGAGTTTTGGTGCTTTCTCGTTTTCGAGTTTGTCGAGAGTCTTTTTAGTTTTGCTTATAGACTTCTTGTAATTATCTATTTTGTTTTGCGCTGCTTTTAGTTTCTTTTCTTTTTCTTTTACGCTGCGCTTTGCACTTTGTTTAGCTTTTGTTTCCGAGTGGTAGGTATAACCTCTACCCTGTGAACCTAATGGCCTTCCTCCTTTCTTTCGCGGAGTTCCATCAACCTTAAGTTTAAAATTCCCTTCTTCATCGGTTAAGTAGTTTTCGGGGTTTATGTCCCAATCATTCTTTTCGCTGTTCGGCAATTTTCTTTAACCCCATGTGTGAGATTGAGCGTCCAGTCTCGTGAGTCAACCACATGCTGCCTTCTCTTAGGCTTAGTGTCTTGTCTCTAATCATCGGTAGCACTTTATTCAACACGCTTAGTTCTGCGGGTATTGCTTCTAACATTTGGTTATTGGACTCGCTTAGCTTATAACCAAACGGAATAGTGCTACTCGACCTCCGAATATTCTCCATCTATCACTACCTCTTTCTTGGCGGGTATAATAAATAAACCTCCACCTGCGTTTACGTTTACATCGAGGCGTTCTGTTTTACCTAAGCCTACACGGTCTAGGATTTGCTGTGCAGCTTGTATACGCATGTTAGCTTGTGGTACTGGTTCTGTGCTATCCATTATCTGGATTAGCTTAGAAGCTGCTTTAGGTGCATTGAGAGCTAGTATGTTTGTAGCTATATCTAGTATCTCAGACTTTAATGCTTTTACTACAGCGTAATGTGTACCTTCTGCATAACCAGCTAGTTCTGCTGCATGCTTAACATCTCCACCACAAGAAGTAAGATTATCCAAGAAGGATTGTTGTTTTGTGGTGAGTTGTTTGTCAGGCATTCAGACTTCCTAGTCTTTTAAACTGTATATACTATAGTATACCCGTAATATGGGGGTTTGTCAAGTTTTTTATTACTTATTTTTATAAAAAAAACTTGACAAGTGGTCGATTTACGGGTATAATAGACATTAAGCCCCCAGGGTTTATAGCATATGTATACTGCATACCTCCCTTTAAAGCCTTGATAGCCGCCCAACTACCCCGCTTCCCTCCCCCTTTGAAGACTTTTAAGCTGCGGGGCTATCTGGTTTACATGGCATATCTTCGTAAAATGTATATGATTGTATATATATCCCAGTACCCCCCCATGGCAGCTTGCCCACCCTCTGAAGTCTCTCAAGACTTCAAAAGTTCTAAGTCTTAAGAGACTTAGAAAATCTTCCTAGTCTTTTAAAAGCTCCATAGAGCTTCTTAAAAGACTAGGAGTTCTGTGAAGCAGCTCCCAAGACTTTAAAAGTCTTCAATGCCCGCCCCTCTGAAGACTTTTAAAGTCTTTAAAGTTCTAACAAGTTTTCTAGTTTACAAAACTAGAGAGAGATGCAAAAGTTTTTAAAGCTTTAGCTTTACTCCAAAGACTTCCAAGCATTTCAATGACTTACAAGCTTTTTAGTCTACGACTAATCAACCCCTCCTGAGACTTTAAAAGTCTCCTAAGTCTTTCGAGCTGCAAGGAAAATCCCGAAAGGGATTCGCGCTGCTTTGAAGACTTTAAAAGTCTTAGCCAATTTTACCCTATCTCCATAACCTATAAAAGGTTATGGAGATAGGGTAGGAACTTCTCCGTTATTATTTATTTAAAAGGAGTGTCGAAGACACGGTCACTTTAGTGACCTTTTAAATAAATAATAACGGAGAAGTTACCATGGCAAAATCAAATTTCAACTCAATCGACGCCAACCGAATTGCTACAGCTAGACAAGTCTTTGCAGTGGCTAGCCACTTTGCTTCAATTCAAGCTTCCTCTCCATCGGAGAGATACGGATTGACCAAAGTCTTTAATGCGGTGCTTAATAAGCACTATAAAGACTCCGATAGCTTTATGACCCATTCTGATGTCTCAGAATGGTTTGAATGGGATTGTGTTCCAGAGCAGTTCCTCCACATGATTTCTACCAAGAAATCAAAAGCGAAAGCCAAGCCAAAGGCTTCCAAGAAAGTTAAAGTTAAAGCTTCAGCGAAGCCAAAGGCTTCCAAGGCTCCAAAGAAAGAATCAACTTTGACTCAACGAGTTGAGGCAATGGAAGCTACTCAAGCTAAAATCTTGAAGCTTCTAGAAGCTATCGCTAAATAAAATCTATTTAGTTAATTTATATAGCCTATTACGAAGTAGTAGGCTTTATTAAATTAACTCTGAAACAAAAGGCTCGAAGATTATGTATAAAGTTATATTTGATGGTAATGTAATGCTCTGCAAAGATTTAGAAGATGCTACTGAAACTGCCATGCATTTAAGAAATGCTGAATATAGTTTGGTGGAGGTTATTCCTGCAGAGCCAACTGACATAGATTCTTTTATCGAAGTGGAGGTATGAATGTTTATTCTTGACTTGTCTTTTATAATAGTGTTATCATTATCTGGACTTATAATTTATTTAGTTGGTAAGGAGATAGACTTATGAATAAATATACAGTTTGGGCAGGAGGTATTGAAGTAAATCAATACTACATCACCAAAGGTGAGGCAGAAAAATTGGCAGCTATTTATAAAGCTGAAGGTTATAGTGACGTTTACATTGAAAAGGTATAGAGTTATGAAGAAAGTTGATTTGTTTTACACCCCGACTAGCATGAAAGACTTAGAAGATAGACTTGAAAGCTATTCAGGTTCAGAATTCGATATAAAAACGATGTATACATTGTTGACATCTGTCAATGTATAAGATTAGAATGGATACCACACACACAGAGAGGTAATACAACATGACAAATTTAGACATCCGAGAGAACATAAATGGTTTTATTTATGACCTGCTAGACGGTGGCGATATATGCGACGTATGCGGCAAACACTACCATAATTGTGACAAGCATACTGAAGAAGAAATAAACGCGGCTGATGCCTGTTATATAACTATTTAAACAAAGGTTATAGTGACGTTTACATTGAAAAGGTATAGAGTTATGAAGAAAGTTGATTTGT
>Ga0208793_1000921_pt1 | contig 18243 bp, 18 predicted proteins | sample 17_taG_FD_184092 | JGI IMG/M metagenome (GOLD analysis project Ga0208793, IMG submission 184092) | Marine viral communities from the Subarctic Pacific Ocean - 17_ETSP_OMZ_AT15314 metaG (SPAdes) (version 2) | ecosystem: Environmental > Aquatic > Marine > Oceanic | place: Pacific Ocean | collected...
AGGATGGAATACATGCAGCGAGGGCCATACTACCCAAATGTTACTTTGAGAAGACGAACACAAAGGATGGCTTACAAGCACTCAGAAGGTATAGGAAGGAATTCGATGAGAAGAAGGGTATATACAAGCCCCACCCACTCCACGATTGGTCAAGTCACTACGCAGATGCCTTCAGATACTTTGCCATTGCCTTTAGAGACAGAAGCAAACAACAAAGAATAGGACAACCACAAGCAAACATATCATGGCTGACAGCATAAAACTTGATTACTTTATAGCCTTTGGAGATTCAGACGTTCCGCATTTCTGGGATGTATTTACTCGTAAAGGGTTTAGGCATTGCTGTGTCTTTAAATGGGATGGCTTCAATTGGATATTGGTTGACCCATTAGGACAATGCTTAGATATTAATGTTATGCCATATACAAGCGAAGATGATGTGCCACATTTGTTTGAGTCTACTGGATGGAAAGTAATCAGATACAAGAAAAACATTAAACCAAAGTTTATCTTCAGGGGGATGCTTACATGCGTAACAGTATGCAAGCAAGTCTTGGGAATAAAAGCATGCTGGGTAGTAACACCTTGGCAATTACACAACTATTTAAAAAGGAGAAGTACATGAAAGTATTGCCTAGCTACAATTTAGCATGGCTGGAAAACAAACTGACATTTGGATTTGGTGGTAAATCATCAATGCCAGCTGGCCCACAATCTAAAGCAGATATAGCAGCAGGAGGTTTTAGACCAAAAGGTTATATTGCACCAAGAAAACAGGTGAACGCTGCCAATCCACATAGTGATGCTGCAACACCGCAAGGTCAAAGGTCAGCCGTTACCAGTAAACAAACAGCTGACCGTAACACAATGAGAAGAGCTGATGCTGCTATAAGAAGGCGAAGAACTAAACCTTCTTTGTTGAATGATAATTCATATTCAAGCACATTAGGATAACAATTAAACAAGGAGAAATACATGAAATATTTATTACCTAGCTTTAACAGGGAATGGCTAGAAAACAAACTAACATTTGGCTTTAGAAGTAGGTCATCAGCACCAGCACCAGCACCAAAGCCTGAGAAATCAAAAGTTGAAGTGGATGCTGACAACAGAAGAGACTCTGAGCTTAGAGAAGAAAAAGCTTATGAGAAAAAATCTACAAGTCGTGCAAAACAAAGAAGACGTGGTAGACGCTCTTTAATAAGTAAAGACAATGATGAAAGAGGGCTTTCAGACACACTAGGATAATATTATGCCAACATATAAGAAAAGCTCAGAGCGTACTGATGCTTTAGTTAAGCGATATGAAGTCGCTAAACAACATCGTAGCTCATGGGAATCACACTGGAAAGAGTGTTATGAGTACGCACTACCTCAAAGGGAAGTGTTTAGTCAACATACCGAAGGTGCAAAAAAGAATAACAAAATATACGACTCAACAGCATTGATAGGTACACAGCGTTTTGCATCAAGACTACAGTCTACTTTAGTTCCTCCATTTAAGAAGTGGGCTAAGTTGTCTGCTGGAACTGCAATGCCTAAAGAGTATGAACACAGGATTAACAAAGGTTTAGAGTTGATGACCGATAGACTGTTTAGTTATATAAATCAATCTAACTTAGCTACTGAGGTTCATGAAGCATTTCTGGACTTAGCAGTAGGAACAGGAGCATTACTGCTTGATGAAGGTGAAGGTGATGACTTACTGAAGTTTACAGCAGTGCCATTAAAAGAGTTACTTGTTGAAGATGGCCCTCATGGAACGATTGAGACTGTTTTCAGATTACACAAACATCCAGCACGCAACATTAAACAAGTCTGGAAGAAGGGTAAATGCTCTGAAGCTGTTAACGAGATGATGAAGACTAAGCCAGATGAGCTTGTTCCTATCATTGAAGCCACTGTTTACAATCCTGACAAGAAGGTTTATGAGTATGTCATTATAGAAGAAGGCACTAAGCACGTCATCTTTGAAGACTACTTTGAGGTTTCTCCTTGGATTGTGTTTCGTTGGTCTAAGGTGGCTGGTGAAAGATATGGTCGTGGGCCTATCATGACAGCACTGCCTGACATCAAGACAGCCAATGAGGTTGTTAAGTTTGTACTCAAGAACGCTGAGAAAGAGATTGTCGGTGTTTATACAGCTGTGGATGATGGAGTTCTTAATCCTTGGACAGTAAACATTAAGTCTGGAGCAGTGATACCAGTTGCAGCTGAAGGTTCTTTATCGCCTTTACAGTCTGGTGGTAACTTTAATGTCAGTGAGTTAGTGTTACAAGACTTACGTGAAAACATTAAGAAGGCATTGTTTCATGACCAGCTTGGCCCAATAGAAGGCCCAACAAAGTCAGCTACTGAAGTTTCAATCAGACAACAAGAGCTTATGTCAGACATTGGTTCATCGTTTGGTCGATTACAAATGGAATTCATTAACAAGCTTATAAAAAGAGCTATAGATATTCTTGTACGAAACGGAAAGCTCAAACCAATCAAGGTTGGTAATCAAGAAGTTGAGATTAAAGTTGTGTCACCATTAGCACAGCAACAAGATATGGATGAGGTTAACAAGTTAGCTCAGTTCGTTCAGTTTGCAATGATGGTTGGTGAAGATGCTGTAAGAGTTGGTCTTGACCTTGAAGCGTTCCCAGAGCATATCGCTAAACTGCTTGGTGTTGACCCTGACTTAGTAAGAGACAAACAAGAACGTGAAGCAATGAAGCAGCAAATGCAAGAAGAGGCAGCAATGGCTCAAGCAGCAGAAGCAGCAACTAAGAACCCTGAGTTAGCTCAACAAGCCATGGAGCAAATGGGTGGATAAAGACTTTGACGCAATGATAGCTCGGTTATTTAAAACTCCTGATGGTAAGAAAGTTTTAAGCCATTGGGAGGAGCGTTATATCAAAGCTCCTGTCTGTGTTCCTACTCAGCCAGCTGAACAAGGATATTACAGAGAGGGGCAAAACAGTGTGATTCGCACTATACAAAATGCCATTAAACGTAGAACTAATGGCGATTACTTACCACAAGGAGACAATGATGAGTGAAGAGACAATACTAAGTGAACAGGAAGTAGCACCTGAAGCTGAAGCTACAACAGAAGCTACAACAGAAGCTACGACAGAAACAACTGAAGCTGTTAGTGAAGGTTGGATGATGTCAGAAGATGTTAAAGGAGAGGGAGATGTTCCTGAATGGTTTAAGTCTAGTAAATACAAAACTGTTGCTGACCAAGCTAAAGCTTATGCTGGACTAGAATCTAAGCTAGGTGCATTTACTGGCACACCTGAAGATGGATATAAAGTAGAGCTGCCTGAAGGCATTGACGCTGAGATAGATGCTGAAGACCCAATGCTTGTTAGTTTTAATGAGTGGGCTACTGAAGCTGGACTATCACAGGAAGCTCATAGCAAGCTAATGGAAATCTATGTCAATGGTTTGATGGAAGCACAGCCAGCAATTGAAGATGAAATTAAGCGTATGGGTAAAGATGCTCCTCAACGTATTAATGACTTCACATCTTGGGCCAAGGCTAACTTCGATGAGTCTGAGTATCAAACATTAGAAGGTTTAGCCACTACAGCTGAAGGCTTTGGCATTCTTGAAAAGATGCGTGGCATGTTAAGAGAGACCGATGTGTCAGCTCCTGATAATGTTAAATCAGTAGACAACACTACTAAAGAAGCATTAGATGAATTAGTTAAAGACCCAAGATACTATGAGTCACCAGCGTTTAGAAAAGATGTTGAGAAGAAGTTTGCAGACTTCTATGGAACACAACCACAAAACCAGATAAGACAGTGAAGTATGAAATAGATGAGGTAATAGACGCTGTTCATCACGTTCTTAAAGAATGTAATAACACAAACAGTTTTATGCACCATCATGCAACCCTTGTGACTTTAGAGTTAATGAAGTCATGGGGGTTAGCACATATTTCAGTTGCTGGAGTTAAAATAAAAAATACAAATAAATAATACAATTTTAATTTGTATATATGTTAAAATATCCCTAACGGACACTCTTGTCTTAAAGACCCGTATTCTAAAAGATAGCAACTTGTAAACATGCTAGATTCAGCCCAGAATACGGAAACCTGAATTGAAAAAGAACAATTTAATTTAATTTAGGAGAAGACAGAATGTCTATCAATCTTTCTAGTGCAGCTTCAGCGATTTTTGATTCTGAAGTAAAGCACGCTTTCCAGACCGCTGGAAAACTCCGTGGTGCAGTTCGTTTAAGAACTGGTGTAGTTGGTGATACATACAACTTCCGTACTATGGGTAAAGGTTTGGCTAATCAAAAAGCTAGTCAAACAGACGTAACACCAATGGACATCTCACACGCTAAAGTAGCAGCAACCCTAGAAAACTGGGTAGCTGGTGAATATACTGACGTGTTTGATGCTCAAGAAGTAAACTTCGATGAGCGTAGAGAACTTGCAGAGACTATTGCTGGTGCAATGGGTCGTAGAGCTGACCAATTAATCATTGACGCTTTATCAGCTGGTTCAACAATTGCTCATGGTTCTGCTGGACTAACATTAGCAAAACTAACAACAGCTGCAAGAACATTGAATGATAACGGAGTACCATCAAGTGACCGTATTCTTTTGACTTCAGCTGAAGGTATCGAAGACTTACTAGGTGATTCTACAATTACATCAGCAGATTACAACACTGTTAGAGCGTTAGTGTCTGGTGAGATTAACAGCTTCATGGGTTTCAACATTATTATGATGGAAACACGTGCTGAAGGTGGCCTAGCTAAAGCAAGCACTACTCGTGACTGCTTCGCTTTCCACAAATCAGCTATTGGCTGTGCAATCGGTCTTGATATTTCAACGGAAGTTAACTACATTCCTGAGAAGACATCATGGCTTTCTTTAGGCAAATACAAAGCTGGTGCTGTCACTATTGACACTGCTGGTATTGTTAAAGTCGAAATCACTGAATAAGGAGTATATAAATGGCTTTTGATAAAAGTAAATGGTCACGCATGACTACTTCAGCAAACAGTGCTATTCCTACAATGTGGGGATATTCAACAGCTGATGCGACAGCAACAGTGGACTCTTCTGGTTACTTCAATGATGTAGCTGGACAAGTTCAAGTTGGCGATATGATTATGGCGAACACTTCAACAGGTGGTACATTGGCAGCTGGGTTTTACCTAGTATCTGCTAATAGTGGCACTGTCGTTGACGTTAATGACGCTTTAGTTGTAACAGCAACTGACTCTGACTAAATAGGTTAAGCCCCTTCGGGGGCTTTTCTTACTTTATGAGTAAAGAAGAAGAGAGACATCCACCTCAACCTCCTAAATCACCTTTTAGTTTATGTCTTCAGTAAAAAATTACACATCCATTGACCTAGCATCCAATGCGTTGCTACTGATTGGTGAAGAAACAATATCATCATTTACAGATGATTCTACAGCAGCTCTAGTAGCTGCAAATTTATATGAGCCTACTTATGAATCCTTACTAACACTTCATCCTTGGAGATTTGCTTCAAGTAAAGCTACATTGTCCAGACTAACAGCTACACCTGTTAACGAATGGGCATACGCATATCAATTACCAGCTGACTTTTTAGTCGCTCAACACATTGATGATGCAAACGAGAAATACCAAATTTATGGTAGTAAGTTATATTCAGACAATACATCAGTTGTGCTTGATTACACGTACAAGCCTGATGAGTCATTACTACCAGCATACTTTGCTGAGTTGCTTGAATACAGATTAGCTTCTGTGTTTGCTATTCCAATCACAGAGAGTGCAACAAAAGGGGAGTATTATGCGTCTTTGGCAGAAAAGCAACTTGCTAAATGTAAGACCATAGATTCGCAAATGTCTCCTTCTTCAGCACCAGCTGGCAACTCACCACTCATAAACGCTAGAGGGTAAATGGCAAGAGTCAACATCTCTCAAACACAGTTTACATCAGGAGAGCTAGACCCTAGGTTAGCAGCACGTCATGACTATGATGGCTATTACAAAGGTGCTGAGACTTTAGAGAACGTCATTTGTTTGGGCCAAGGTGGAGTTAAAAGAAGAGGAGGGATGAAATACATTGATACCCTCACCGACACTGCTGTTCGATTTGTTAAATTTGAGTTTAATATCACACAGACATACCTATTGGTCTTTGCTAATGCAAAAATGTATGTTTACAAAGATGGTGTTAAACAAACTGGCTTAAATGGTACAGGTAATGACTACATAACAACACCATACAACGCAACACAGATTAGTGAAATTGGTGTTACTCAGTCAGCAGACACTTTAATTGTTTGTCATCATTCACATGCTCCTAGAAAAATTGTAAGAGGTGGTTCACATTCTACTTGGACAATGTCAACCATTACATTTCCATACTATCCTACATTTGACTTTAACGCAGACTACGATAGTGCTACCTTTGCTATAGGCAGCAATTGGAACTCAGTAGGCTCAGACGTTACTGTAACGTGTAACACAGCTTCAAAGATAACCTCAGACCATGTAGGTGGCATATTTGAAGGTAATGATGGTGTAATAAGAATTGAATCAGTCAATACTGGCTCACGAACACTTACTGGTGAACTATTAAAAGAGTTTACAAATAACAATACATTAGATGGAACAGACGTTAGTTTAGAAGAGCCTGTATGGTCAGCAACCCATGGTTATCCACAAACAGTAACTTTCCATGAATCAAGGTTATGGATGGGTAACTCTACAGCTAGACCTCAAACATTATGGGGTAGCGTTATTGGTGATTTCTTTAACTTTGATAGAGGTATAGGTGGTGATGATGAGTCAGTAGACATCACGCTTGATACTGACAGCGTTAATGCGATACATCATATTATTTCAGGTAGGCACTTACAAGTCTTTACATCAGGTGGTGAATTCTACATTCCAGAGTCACCAATCAAACCATCAGCAGTTCGCATATCAAGACAAACTAGATTTGGAGTTTTACAAAAGGTCAAGCCAATTAACGTAGATGGTGCGACCATGTTTATACAAAGGAACGGTAAGCAAGTGCGTGAGTTTATATTCACATACACTGAAGCGTCTTATGTCTCCTCTGAGGTGAACTTGCTTGCCCCTCACATAACCAATGCCCCAGTAGCTATGGCTAGTCAAACAGGAGATGTAGATAACGAAGGAAACTATCTATACGTTGTTAATGGTGATGGCTCTATGGGAGTCTTTATTACTAACCGAGCTGAGAAAGTTATGGCTTGGACAAAGTACACAACGTCTGGAGATATTCTAGATGTTGCAGTTGTAGAAGATATTGTTTACCTGTACGTTAAAAGAACGATTAATAGTTCAACTGTTTATCACGTTGAGGCATTAGACAATAGCTATTACACAGATGCTTCTATTCAAGTAACACAATCATCATCAACAGCAGTTTCAGGCTTATCACATCTTAATGGTCAAGCTTGTCGTGTGCGAGCTGACTCATCAGTTATGGATAACGCTACACCTTCTGGCGGTTCAATTACCCTCAGTAGAGCAGCAACTAACATTGAAGTAGGTCTTAACTTTGACGTAACGATTAAAACAATGCCTTCTTCAATTGCTTTGCAAAGTGGGCCAATCAATGTTAAGAAAAGAAGAATTAATAGAGTGTCAGCTCAGCTTCATGAGTCTAGTGGTTTAAAGATTAATGGCAAAGCTGTACCTAATAAAAGTTTTGGTTCTAGTGTGTTAGGACAAGCACCAGAATCATTTACAGGAATTAAAACGCTCCCAATATTAGGATATTCAAAGACAGCACAGGTCACAGTGACACAGACCGACCCATTGCCTTTGACTTTATTGGGTTTAACAATTGAACTACAGGTAACAGGATAATGCAATTAATCGGAGTAATGGCTCAAGTAGCAGCCTCACAACAAGCAGCAAAAGCGCATGAGCAATCTGGAGAAGCGCAAGCTCAAGCATATAGAGACCAAGCTGAACAAGCAGAAAGCAAAGCTAAAGATGAAGAGTTAATTAGATTAAAAAACTTACGTCAAGCGTTAGCATCACAAAGAGCATATTGGGCTGCTGCTGGTATTGATTCAGCTACGGGTTCTCCAACAACAATACGTGCAACGTCAAAAGAAAACTTTGAGTTAGACCAAGGAGCTGCTCTCATTAATACAAGACAGCAAGTTCGTTCATTAAATAATTCAGCAGACGCAGCAATAAGAACAGGACAAATTAAAGCAAGAGGGAGTCTACTTAGTGGGGTTGCTTCTGCTGCTAACACTTATAACAGCTACAACTAACAGCATGGCATTTGAACAATACAAATTTACTCAGACTAGGCAAGTACAGCCAGCCGATATGAGTGAAGCTCGTGTTTGGGAGACCCTAGCCAATACTATGGATAGGTTCGCAGCTCAAATGGGGTCTATTAATAATGCAAACGCAGCTAGGGCTAAAGGTGTTAGAAATGCTCAAGACTCATTAGATGGCATGCAAGCTGGAACAATTGCTGGCAGTGAAGGCCCTTTAGAATTTATGGATGCTGGTATTCCGTTTAATGACGCATACAATAGAGGCATACTTGCTTCTTATGAAGCTGGCATAACTAATCAAATTGAAAATACGTTATCTACTGCTTTACAAAATTATCCGTTAGACCCTGATGGTTTTGCTACTGAGGCTTTAGCTTTAGATAAAGTTTTAACTGAAGGTAAGTCTGATTATGAAACAGCTTTAATAAGAAATACATTAGAGCGAATTTCTAAGAAAGCACAAATTAAAATTAATGGCAATGTTCAAGTTAAAGTTAAGGAAGGTCAAGTAGCTGAAATTGCTACAGCTAACAGTAACAATATTACAGAAATGGAAGACATGGCATATCTCGGTGAGCCTACCGATGAAGTCATGGCAAATTACAAAATAAGAAATCTAAATGCAGTCGATGCTGGATTAATTAGTGCTGCTTCTTTTGCAGAACAACAATCTTTATTAGAAGATAAGTTACAACTTAGAATAACAGAAGGTGCATTTGACAGGTTGTTAGAAACTGATGGTATTGCAGCAGCAAACTCAGCATTACAAGAATATAAAGATGACCCAACAAGTATAGACGCACCATTAGCTCAAAATCAAAAACTTATAAATGAGTTAGACCGTAAAGTAACTAATAGCCAAGCAACAGCTAAAATTGCAGTAGAGTCAGCAATAAAAGAATTAGAAGCTGGCAACTCTGACCTTGATATTACAGCATTACTAGGAACAGTCAAAGGTACATCATTAGAAGCACCACTTGTTAATGCACAAGCTATTTCAGTAGACTCAGATGCGTTTAAAGGTTACAACTTTATTCAAATGGATATGGCTGAGCAAAAAGCTTTAAAGCTTCCAGAGGGTACTGTTAAAGAAGCATTGCTTAATAATTATGCTGAAATACGCAAGCACACTAAAGAGATGTTAGATAAAGACCCATACGCTTTAGCATTAGAAACTGGTGTTGTAAGTGGTAGCCCGTTTAATTTATCTGACCCTAAAACTTTACAAGCTAGAGTAGCAGAGGCAGAAGCAGCTTCTCAATTTTATGGCGTTAAAGTTCCTCCAATGTCTCAAGCTGAAGCAGATGGCTTACGCTTTATTATTAATGAAGGTAATGTAGAAGATAACATGGCAGTCTTTCAACAGTTAGGAGAAGGATTTGGTGCTAAAACAGATGAAGTCTATAAGTTAATGTTTAAAGAGGGTGGAGGAGCATTCGCTGCTGCTAGTGGCATGATGCTTCAAGGTGACAAAAACACAACACAATTAATACTAAAAGGTCAAGATTTACTTAAAAATAACATTTATCCTGACATAGCTAAAGTATCAGATAAAGACCAGCCAACAATAAATGAAGTTATTGATACTGCTTTTGCTGGTGCGTATGTAGAAACACCAAATCATGTTGACATTTTAAGAAGTGGTATTAAATCTGTTTATGCTCAATTGATGGTTGAAAGTGGAAACTATTCTAGTGCTGAAGGTCATGACCCTAAACTTTTACAACAAGCAATAGATAAAGTTACTGGAGGTCATGTTCAATTAGAATGGCAAGAATCATCAGGGCTTGTTGCTGGGCTATTAGACCAAGACTATGTTATTGAAGTACCAAGAGCTGGCATGAATGCTGGTGATGTTGAAAATTGGATGAAGTCTATTACAGCAGAAGACATTGACTCTATGGGTGGTGTTTCTGAAATGGAATCAGCTGAAGTTGCAAAAATTATTAACAGTGGCAGAGCTAAATTACATTCTGTTGGTCATGGTGAATACACACTTAAAAACATGACAGGAAATTGGTTTACAACAACAAGTGAAGATGGAGAGATTAAGCCATTTGTATTAACTTATGTTCCTCCTCCACCAGAGCAAGCTAAATTAACAACTGATTTACGTTCTGATATACAACCAGCAAAATCAATTGGAGAGCAAATATCAAACAGTCTTACGTTAGGCACTGAAGTTATAGAAGATGACCCAATAGATGACATGGAAGCTGACATTATTGGTGATGAAGGTTTTTTAAATTTAAGAGACCAAGCTGGTGAACTTGAAGAGCAGTTTCAAGGTGGAGCAACAGACACAACATCTTTTATTAAAGCATTTGAGGGCTTAGAATTAACAGCTTATTACGCTACACCAGCAGAGAAAGAGAAAGGTACAGTTTCAATAGGATATGGTTCAACAAGAAGAGCTAAAGAAGGTGAAACAATTACAGAAGAACAAGCTGAACAATACCTTAAATTAGATATAGCAGTAGCAGAAAAAGCAATTAGTAAGTTAGTGAAGGTTGACTTAACTCCAAAACAGCATACAGCTTTAACATCACTGGTATTTAACATTGGTGCTGGTAACTTTAAAAGGTCTAAAGCTTTAAAAGAATTAAACAAAGGAAACATTGAAGGTTTCTTGTTTGAGGCATTTGACTCTAAGCAAGGCTTCGTTAAGCAAGGTAACAAAATATTAAAAGGTCTTGTTAAAAGAAGAGCTAAAGAAAGAAAGTTATTTGAGAGTGGAACAGCCTAATGATTAATTTTGACCAAGTAGGGCTTAAAAACAACTCAGACAAAGTTTTAGCTTCAGCAGCTAGAGCTGAGACAGACAACATAGCTAACATGGGCGAAGTGTTGTCAGCCAAACTTAAATTTATATTGAATGAAGAATTAGGTATATCAAAATTTGTTAGTGAAACTGCTGGAAGAAGAGACCAGTTTAAAAAATTATATGATGTTACTGGTGATGAAAAATGGAATGTTAGTTGGATGAGTGAAAACTATTCAAATGTAACATATGACAGTGAACTAGATTTAACGCCAATTAAAACTAGAAAAAACCAAGATACTTATGAAGCAGCAGTAGACGATATAAAAGCATTACAAAAAGAATATCCTGAAGCTGGCATATTAACACCTGATGAGTTAGCATTTTCTATTGCAGAAAGAGCAAGATTAAACAGAGAAGAAGTATCTCGATTAGTAGCAAGGTCATCAAGTAATGTTGATTTAGTTTCTAATATTGTCAGTATGGGTGCTTATTTTCTTGACCCCGTAGTTTTAGCTACGCTTCCTATTACTGGAGGAGCAAGTGTTGGTCGTGGAGTTGTAGGTAATGCTTGGAGAAGTTTTAAGATTGAAGCTGCTGTAGCTGGTGCTGCTGAAGTTGCAATTACTCCTCAAGTAGCTGATTGGAAAAAAGAAATTAACAGCCCATTCACATTACAAGACGCAGCATTTAGAATTATTGGAGCATCAGCTGGAGCTGGAGTTATTCGTGGCACTGGTAGTGTTGTTTTAGACTCAACACAATTATTCAGAGCATCAAGATTATTAAAGAAACAAGGCAAAGCAGAAGACGCTGCTGTAGTAGAGAATTATGCCAAAGTAGTAGATGGTGTAGAGCCTGAAGCACATAACGCTCACATTCAAGCATATCAAGCTGCTAGACAAGCATTAGAGGAAGGTCGTGTATTAGACAATGCTGAGATTGAACGTATCTACGCAGCTCATGATGTAGCTGTTCCAGAAGTAGTTAGAACATATCATGGCTCTGGAGCTAAATTTGAAAAGTTTGAAAACGAATTTATGAGTAGTGGTTCTGGAGGACAGGCTTTTGGATATGGACATTATGTAGCTCAATTTAAAAAAGAAGCAGAATTTTATGTTCCATCAAAAAGTAAAAATAGAAATGATGTACTTAGAGGAAAAGATATAGAACGCACTGATTTAGATACATCAGGTGATTATTTGTATGAAATAGATATACCTGAATCTTCAATTGAAAAAATGATTGATTTAGATATTGGAATTGCTGGACAAAAACCTTTTGTTAAAGACGTATTAGAAGATGTAAGACAAGAGATGGAATTAGAGCAATGGATTGGTAATGGACAAGACATTTATAAAAAAATTAGCCAAAACATTCAAAAAATTCGTGATGGTGTAAACAATAAAAATGCAGACAGATTAACGTCTGAATATTTATTAAGTAAAGGTATAAAAGGTAATAAACACATAGATGGCCCTAGTAAAAAATTAGAAGATGGAGGGTCTCGTAATTTTGTTTTATTTGACCCTGAAGATGCCATTATAGTTACAAGAAATGATGAGATTTTAAAACAAACACAGCCACGCAATGTTGAGCTTCGTTTAGATAAAGCAGAGCAAGATGACTTAGCTAAATCACAAATACAAGATGTCCAAGAAATGATAGATGCTGACGATGGTCTGTTTATGGAAGTGCCTACATTTAAAACAGATGATGTAACTGGAGAGCTAGAAGTATCTACTAGGCCAGCTAAAGAAGTCTTTGAAGAAATAGACAATCAAGACAAAGCAATGGATGACATATTTTCTTGTGTTATGGGAGCAGCTGCGTAATGGATAAGTGTATATCACAAGCATTAGACGCTGGAAAGATTTCTAAAGAAGTGGCTCAAGAGTTAGAAAAAAATATTGATATGTTTGTTGAACACATGAATACAGGTGTTGGTGTTAACTCAAGAGCTGCAAGAAAGCACGCTATTAAAAAGACATTAGAGCAAAAGAAAATACAGCTGGCTAAAGATAAAGCAAGAGCAGCAAGCAATGCTTTAAAAAGAGCTGACAATTTGAGACAAGTTAATGCTCACGAAGATAGTAAAGCAATGGGCCTTATTACAATGTTAGTTAAAGACCTAAAAGGTAGAGTGGCTTCTGACAATGTTTACTACAAAGCTAGAGGTTTAGTTGGTGGCTTCCATTCTCAAATTGCTGATGTAATGAATGACCTTAGAACTAAAAAAGCTGGTCTTACACAAGATACAGAATTAGCTAGAAATACAGTTTTAGAAATTCAAGGCAAAAGCACTGGCGATGCTGTAGCTAAAAAACATGCACAATCAGTTACTAAGATGTTTGACTCAGTAAGAGAAATGTCAAATGCAGCTGGTTCAGATATTAAAAGATTAGACAATTGGTTTCCACACAAATGGAATGCTGAAAGAACAGCAGCTATTTCAAAAGAAGATTGGGTTGAAGAGATGTTTCCTTTAATGGATAGAGCTAAGATGAAAAATGACTTAGAGCTTCCACTAAATGATACTGAGCTACGTGATTTGTTAGCAGCTTCTTATGACACTATTACTACTAATGGCATGAATAAGATAGAAGCTGGAACTATGGGTAAAAGGTCATTTGCTAATAGACATCAAGAACATCGAGTTTTGTTATTTAAAGACCCAGATATGTGGATGAAGGTCAATGATAAGTATGGTGAAAATAACTTTTATACGACTATAACAGACCACATAGAAAGCATGTCTTTAGAAATTGCTTTACTTGAAAAGATGGGTACTAATCCTGAAGTTGAATTTAGATACTTTATGGACTTAGCAAGAGCAGAAGAAAAGATACGTAACAGAGGTAAAGTAAAATTTAAAGATGGTTTAGACACAGGTTTTGCAGAAGCTATTTGGAGCGTTACAACTGGAAAAGTAAATCAAGCTGGTCAGCCATGGTTAGGACTTAAATTACAACAAGCTAGGGCAATTCAAGTAGCAACTGATTTAGGAAGTGCTATGTTGTCTTCTATTGCTGACTTACCTTCTGTAGCTATAACTGCTAAATTTAATGGCTTGCCAGTATCTAGGGTTATGAAAAAAGCTGTCAAGGTTATGGCTTCAAATAAACAAAAAGTTCAAGCTATTAGAATGGGCTTAGTTGCTGATGCTTTTACTTCAAGAGCTGGTGGTGCAAATCGTTTTGCAGATATTAATGGTGAAGATTGGACAACTACAGCTGCTGATTTTACATTACGAGCTTCAGGGTTAGCACCTTGGACAGATTCATTAAGAACAGCATACGGAATGGTTGCATTTGAAATGATTGCTGATATGTCTTCTAAATCTTATGCTCAACTTCCAAAAAGTTTTAAAGCTGGTTTAAAGCGTTACGATATTAGTCCTGAAGATTGGAATGTTATACGTGACACAGGTATGGCAAAGTTTGAAGGTGAAGATTATTTTGCTCTAACTAATATGACAGATAGAACTGATATTAGTGCTGATGTTGCAAACAAATTAAACGCTAAAGTTCAAAGAATGATTAACACTGAAACAGATTACGCTGTGTTAATGCCTGATGACAGAATGAGAGCAATTGTGACAGGTGGTCGTGCTAAAGGTACAGCTGGTGGTGAAATATTTAGGAATGTTTTTATGTACAAAACTTTTCCCATGTTAGTTATTGCTAATCACCTTTATAGAGGTTTTACACAAGAAGGTTTGAAATCAAGAGTTTCATATTTAGCACAATTAACTGTTGGCTCAATTATCTTTGGTGCAATGGCACTACAACTTAAAGATTTAAGTAGAGGTCGTGAGTTAAGAGATATGTCTACTAAAGAATTTTGGGGGGCAGCATATATGCAAGGTGGTGGTGCTGGAATTTATGGTGACTTTTTGTTTGAAGACCAAAACAGATATGGTGGTGGTTTATGGCAAACATTAGCGAGTCCTATGATTGGAACTATTGAGGACTTACTTAAATTAACAGTGGGTCAGGTACAAGAAATGTCACAAGGAAAAGACACAAACGTAGGCAGAGATATAAGTGAATTTGTCTCAAGACACACACCAGTAGCTTCATCTCTTTGGTACACCAGAGCTTTACTTGAGCATGGTTTGTTTGAAACTTTACAAAAAATGATAGACCCTAAAGCACAAAAAAGCTGGAAAAGAAAGATGAAATCTAGGAAGAAAAACTATGACCAAGGGTATTGGTGGAAGATGGGAGAACTTACTCCTGAATTTATGCAATGAGAAATATAGGAATATAGTATGGCAACAATAAGTGTAGGTGATTTAACACCTCGTAACCAATATACAGCGACAAATGGGCAGACTGTATTCGCCTACTCGTTCCCCATTTTTGCTGATGCAGATATTAAAGTTTATATAGGGTCAACTTTAAAAACCCTTACAACACATTACACCGTATCTGGAGCTGGAACAGATAATGGTGGAAATGTAACTCTAGGTACTGGAGCTACTACTGGAGACATCGTCACAATCTATCGTGATATGCCAGTAGCAAGAACATCAGACTACCAGACCAACGGTGACTTACTTGCTGAGACTCTTAACGATGACCTCGATAAGCTGGCAATGATGATTCAGCAAATTGAGTATGACCTTAACTCAAGGACTCTAAGATTTGGACAGTTCACAACAGGCATACCATTATCTGAGTTTACTGAAAATGCTTCAGACAGAGCTAACAAAGTATTATCGTTCTCGTCTACTGGAGACCCAACAATTACACAGGAACTTGGAGAGTGGACAGGAAACTGGGCAGCTTCGACAACTTATGCTATTAGAGACTTAATTAAAGATACATCAAACAGTAACGTCTATATATGTACAACAGCTCATACGTCTTCAGGTTCACAACCAATCAGTTCAAACACTGATGTAGCAAAATGGGCTTTATTAATAGACTCGGCAGCAGCAGCAACGTCAGCTACAGCAGCAGCCACATCGGCTACAGCAGCTGCAACTTCTGCAACAGCAGCAGCCAGTTCAGCTTCAGCAGCAGCTACTTCTAAAACTGGAGCAGATACAGCTAAGACAGCAGCAGAAACTGCAAAGACAGCAGCTGAGACAGCAGAGACTAACGCAGAGACAGCTGAAACAAATGCTGAAACAGCTGAAACTAACGCAGAGACAGCAGAGACCAACGCAGCGTCTAGTGCAACAGCAGCAGCAACAAGTGCTACCTCTGCTTCAACGAGTGCATCAACTGCTACGACAAAAGCAACAGCAGCAGCTTCTAGTGCGACAGCAGCAGCTTCATCAGCTTCTACTGCTTCGGGTCACGCAACAACTGCTACGACACAAGCTACAGCAGCTGCTTCGTCAGCAACAGGTGCAGCAAGCTCGGCTACTACAGCGACAACACAAGCTACTAATTCAGCGTCTAGTGCCACAGCAGCAGCAGCGAGTGCAGCAGCAGCAGCAGCGTCAGCAGATAACTTTGATGATGTTTACCTAGGGGCTAAGTCAAGCGACCCTACAGTGGATAACGATGGTGATGCTTTAACAGCTGGCGATATGTACTTCAACACAGGCAATAACAGAATGAGAGTTTACTCTGGAAGTGCTTGGGCAGATGTAGCTATAGATTCATCAACAGTAGTTACTAAGACATCAGCTACAGGCTCTGGTGCTTTACCAGCTGGAACGACAGGTCAAAGAGATGGTTCACCTTCTGCTGGTTTTATTAGGTTTAACACAACAGATACCAGTGCTGAGATTTACGATGGTTCAGCTTGGTCTCCAGTAGGCGGTGGTAACACTACAGACGAAGGTCTATACGAACACGCACACACCATAGCAGCTAACTATAGCATAACAAGTGGCAACAATGCTTTAACTGCTGGGCCAATTACAATCAATTCAGGGGTATCAGTCACAATACCTACTGGTTCAACTTGGGTGATAGCATAATGAGTAAAGTAAAAATACAAGGCAACGCTTCAGGAACAGGAGTCATAACTCTAACTGCTCCAAATACTTCGACAGATAGGACAGTTACTCTTCCTGATGAGGATATTACATTAGGTGGTGGTGTTGATGGAATCGTAAGCACTGCTGATGGAACTGCTATTACTATTGATAGTGCTGAAAATGTAGGTATTGGAGTTGTTCCTGAAACTTGGCTTCCAGCGAAAACAGCACTTCAACTAGGTGGAAATGCAGCACTATATGCTCATACAGAACAAGCTGCTGGTAAATGGTTAGAAATAGGTCAAAATACATATCAACAAGCAGATTCAGATATAGCATATATTTCAACTGATGAAGCTAGTGCTTATCGTCAGCATAATGGTACTCACACATTTAAAGTAGCACCTTCAGGTTCAGCAGACGCAGCGATTAGTTTTACTACTGGATTTGAAGTCTTAAACGATGGCAAGGCAAGAGCAAAGAATGGATTGTTATTTGGCACAGACACAGCAGCAGCCAATACTTTAGACGATTATGAGGAAGGCGATTGGACTCCAGTTGGAAAATTTGGTGGTTCTGCTGGCCCAACTGGAAGTTTTACTGGCACTTATGTCAAGATTGGTAAGCAAGTTACTGCTGCTTTTAATCTCCCTGTATCAAGTTTAGGAAGTAATACAGGAGCTTTTACATTAACAGGATTACCATTTGCTCCAACTCACGGAAACAGACATAGTACGGGATGGGGTTATCTACATAGAATAGCTGGCTCAACTCACGAAGAAATGTTTTGCTATTTGGCATCAGGTTTAATTGGGTTTCAAGAAAAAGGTGTCAACGGTAATAATAGCTCTGGTTTTACGAACAGTAGTTTTACAGCTAGTACACATATTGCTGGCTCAGTTACATATGAAACAAATTCTTAATTATTCTAAGTGGATTCTTAGAACGGACATTTAACAACAGGAGAAAGCAATGGCTCTCACGAAAGAAACAGTAATAGACAAAATCGAAGTTTTAGAAAGAGGTGAAATACAAGTACGAACAGCTATCAGAATTAAAGAGGATGGCGTTCAACTAAGTCAATCTTATCTTAGAACCATTTTTGTACCTTGTGAAAAAATAGATGGCACTTGGACTGATACAGATATATCTGGTGAAGATTCTGAAGTACAAGCACAGGCAAATGCAAAATGGACACCAGCAGTCAAAACAGCTTTTAAAGCGTTTGAAGATGCAAGAGCAACATAGGAGTAAC
>Ga0208793_1000922_pt1 | contig 18235 bp, 38 predicted proteins | sample 17_taG_FD_184092 | JGI IMG/M metagenome (GOLD analysis project Ga0208793, IMG submission 184092) | Marine viral communities from the Subarctic Pacific Ocean - 17_ETSP_OMZ_AT15314 metaG (SPAdes) (version 2) | ecosystem: Environmental > Aquatic > Marine > Oceanic | place: Pacific Ocean | collected...
TTGTGAATCCACAGCATCCATAGTTAAAATGCGGAAAATACGGTCCATTGTGAATCCACAGCATCCATAGTTAAAATGCGGAAAATACGGTTGACTAAAATGCGGAAAATACGGTTGACTAAAATGCGGAAAATACGGTTGACGCACGCACGCGGCGTGCCAGCGTGCAAATGTCAAGGGATTGTCATATAAGCGTAAAACTTTTTTGACAGTTTGATAGTTGGCATGGTTCTTTCCCGAAAGGTTTTAATACTTCGTGGGGCAAAAAATTGTATAGCATTTTTCCTTGCACTATCTAGAGGTGTAAGGGGCAAAAGATTAACCGCCCCGGAAAGGTCCTCAAGTCAAATGGCTCAAATGGCTACCTTGAACCCTGGTAAGGTGATGGAGATTACCGCACAGTTCATCGCCCGCAAGGCGGGCGGCGTGGACTGCGGCACGTCCCGCAGCGCCAGCATCCTCTCTGCCTACGCCGGCGAGGCGGGCGTCGAGTTCCGTCCTACCGACGAAGAGACGGCGAAGTTCCGCAAGACTCAGATTTTCACGCCGGATGGTCAGCGGGTCAACCCCGGTCGCGGAGAGATGATGTTTGACGCCCATATGCCTGCCGGTGGATTCCTTGTCCCCGTCAGTCTGAAGGGCGGAGACTCGCGCGACCTGACGACGGCTGTCTCTCTGGTGCGTGCCTGGGTTGACGCTGGCCTGCCCATCTGGGTCTACTGTTTGAGCGGCGAGGCCGAGAAGTTCAAGGGCAAGGCTGGCATCATGGAGTACGCCACGGGGCTGACCATGCGCCGAATCGACGCCACGCCCGTCATCCGAGACTTCCTGGCCTCCTGGGAAATCTCGCCCGAAGCCTCCACGGTTCGTGTCCGCGCGAACAAGGTCGGCAAGTATTTGTACCCCCGACTCAACATCAACTGGAAGAAGGTCCCCGCCTCCTACTGGCTCGACGCGGAGCCCATCCCCTTCGACCCGACGCTGCCCCTCCCCCGCCCCTGGTAGGCGGGGGCCAAGGCCCCGAGGAACCCCGGCTGCTCAGGCAGCCGGGGTTTTCTGCGTTCGTTTTCTGGCGCAGGCGCACGTCCGTTAAAATCATAAATAATATTAGGGTCCGTTTAATTGGCACTACTCTTGCAAGTAAGCGGCTTTCGTTTTTCCGGGAACCCTGGCCTACAAAACGAAGGGGCAAAAGATTGACAACTAAAGTTGGCATAGTTTGTGCATGTGTGTGCCCATGTGATAGTTGGCACACTAAGTGCATGTGGTTGCATCATCCGGGCAAAAGATACACATACGCGTTTCTGTATAGCATTTTTCCTTGCACTATCTATAGGCGTAAGAGGGAATCATCCCGACTACCACAAAAGAGGTTACTTACCATGTCCGAGTCCAGCACGCGCGTCACCAACAACGATTTCGCCTCCTCCAACCCTCAGTTCCGCGCCGCGTGCGAGGCTGTTGGAATCCCCGCCACCCGCCGGCAGGCGGGCAAGTACCGCACGCGGAGGGGACTCGCGTACACCAGCGGTCGCCCGAGCGTGACAGACCTGTCGAGCCTGACCAACGCCGTCCTCCGGCAGAGGTGCACCCAGGCCGGGCTGGCCTTCAAGTCGAAGGACGTCAAGGCCACTCTGGTCGCCATTCTCCGGGGCGAGTAGCCTCCCCTCTGCCCTGGCCGAAGCCCCCCCGGAGAAATCCGGGGGGGGCTTTCCGGGTGCAAGCTGCGACCGTCACTTGCGAATCTTTTGCCCCAGGGGAATCAGAATGAGCGACCGACCCGAAGTCCGCACCGAGCACTGTGGCCCGACCAGTACGGACGGAAACAGGATTTACTGTCAAATCAATCGGGTCCTTCGCCCGTTGGTAATCGACCTGATTGACCAGGGCTTTCAGCCCTACGAAGTCGTGGGCTTGCTCGCGGAAGAGGCCATGACTCTCGCGGCCCATGAGGCGATTACTCGCCGCCTCTCTGCCCACCGAGCCAGCAAGTAGACGCGCGGACACTTCCAAACTTTTTGCCCAGGAGAAGCCATGTCTGAGTCCCGTTCCTTCCCCGCCTTCATCGGCTGTACCATTCTCGCCGTCCAGTCGGACGCCGAGGAAATCTCATTTGAGACTAACCGTGGCACCTGGGTCATGAATCACTCACAGGATTGCTGCGAGTCCGTGTACGTCGAGGACGTCAACGGCGACATGGCCGACCTCATCGGCGGCACGGTCGTGCTCGCGGAGGAGCGAACGAGCAGGGACACGCCCGAAGGTGTCGAGCCGTGCGGGTACTCGTGGACCTCCGAAACGTGGACCTTCTATACCATCCGAACCACACACGGTGATGTGGACATTCGGTGGTGCGGAAGCTCCAACGGTTACTATTCCGAGTCGGTTGACTTCTTCAGCCTGGAAACGGGGCGCTGGTAGTCCGCTGGCAAAGCCCCGGAGCAATCCGGGGCTTTCGCCGTCCTATGATGTCAACTTTTTGCCCATGCGAGGTGGCATGTTACTTGCAAGTAATATGCCAAGTCTCCGCCGCAGAGCCGGGGCAAAAGATTAACAACCACTGCTCTTGCTAAAGTTGTGCCAACTTCAAACTTTTATTTGAAATAAAAGTTTTGTTCTGGCATAAAGCTTGCAGTGGTAAAAAGCGCCACCAGTCGGGGCAAAAACTTGACATTGTTTGGACTGAGAAAGCCAACCCAGGGAACATGCTCCTAGGTTGGTTCTCAGATAGGTTGGCTGCTATCGACTCTGCTCTTTGTTTGCGAAACCCAGGAGGCCCAACTCATTGGCAATCTAACGATTCTAGACTCGTCAGGTGCCGTGAAGGCTCCGGGTGGTTTCTTTTGGCTTTGTCGGCGGCTCTCCTTACACCTATCTATAGTGCAAGGAAAAATGCTAACCAGAAATTCTGTCAAGCTTTTGCCCCGCCTGCCTCTGAGGTTTATATTAACTGGCTCAGTTAATATAACATGGGGCAAAAGATTGACATCTGTTTTCTCTATAGCATTTTTCCTTGCACTATCTCTGTGTGAGGGGAAGACCCCCTAATGGAGGCTGAGAATGTTCGACAATCTTTCCGATGCCCAGGTCGCTTACCTCGCAAACCTCGCGGGGAAGGAAGCAAAGAAGCGCCGCGCGACCCTGGCCCCCGGAACCTACTCGCTTCCTGCTCGCTCGATTGACATTCCGATGGGTGTCGTGAACGTCGGAGAAGACGGGGATAAGACCCCGACTGTCGCAATCCCTCTCTTGGGGACTCTGACGGTCGCTCTGCATCGGGCAGGCTTCCAGCGGGAAGGGATTCTGAAACTGGTCATCGAAGCGGCGAACGAAGCAATCGCAAACAAGGACCGAGTCGGAACGGAACTCGACACGACGGTGATGTATCTCGAAAAGGAGATGAAGATTCTCAAGGCACGGCTCGCCAGTGACCTGACCCGCACCCCGGTCAAGGGGAAGGTCACTGTGAAGGTGGGACGTTAAAGCCAACCAATAGGACTGGGGCGGCAGAGGAGTCTATCCTCTGCCGTCTTTGGGCGTTTATTATGTCAATTTATTGCCCCGGATAAGTCGCTGACTTATCCGCACGCGGGCAAAAGAATAACATAAGTTGGCATGGTTTTTGATAAGAGATATAGAACAGACTGGGCAAAAGATTGACATCTGTTTTCTGTATAGCATTTTTCCTTGCACTATCCCTATGTGCAGAGACACTCACATGGAGACGCGAACATGGCCCGCACGCTGGAAGAGACAGAGGCAGAGACCGCTCAGGCGTTCATTGACGCGATTGATGATGCGGAGAAGTCTGGCAAATGGAAGATGTCGTGGGACAGTGCCGACGGTGCGCCCACGAACGCCACCACAAACCGTGCCTACTCGGGTGGCTTCAACTATTTTGTGCTCATGCTCGCGGGTATGACTCATGGTGACTCTCGCTGGGCTGGCGCCGGTCAGTGGAAGAAGGCAAGGAATTACGTCCGCAAGGGTGAAAAGGGTGTTGGAATCTTCTTCCCCCGGTTTAAGTGTGCGACGTGTGGCGTGGGTGTGGGCCGAGGACAGAAGTGCCGAAACGGCCACAGCATCATCGCAAAGGCGAATAAGAATTTCTCCGGTTGGGGGTCGAGCTACGTGTTCAACAATCAGCAGACCGAGAACCCTTTGCCTTCCCGAGAGGTTCGGGATGTGGACCCGACTGTCGGGTTTGAAGCGGCGGCAAAGATTGTCGCCAACATGAAGTCCGATGTTCGACACGGTGGCGCGCGTGCTTTCTACAGTGTCAAGCAGGATTTCATCCAGCTTCCCGAAGCGGGCGTGTTCAACACGACGGCTGACTACTGGGCGATAAACCTGCACGAGCACGCCCATTGGTCCGGGGCAAAGAACCGGCTCAATCGAGACGGTATCGTGAAGTTCACGAGCTTTGGCACCGAAGAGTATGCCTACGAGGAATTGGTGGCTGAGATGGGTTCGGCGTTCGTCTGCACGCACATCGGTGTCGAGCGAGAGGGGTTGTTCGATAACCATGTGGCCTACCTCAAAAGCTGGAAAAAGAAGCTGACCGAGGACCCCGGAGCAATCCGGCGAGCGGCAAACGAGGCGGGTGCAGTCATGCGCTACCTGCTCAAGTAAGGACGCGCACATGCAAGTAAACTGCCAGAGCTTGAGGTAGGGAGCAATCTGCTAAGGTTCGATTTCGAAATGTAGTCCATCCTTCCTACGGTGAAAGTCTCTATCCAATAGTTGGGTGGGGACTTTTGCTTATAGATAATGTAAACTTTTTGCCCGTGCGTGTATGTGGTATAAACATATAATCTCATTGAGATTATATGCCGAGATTCCGGGGCAAAACTTTAACATAGTTTTCTGTATAGCATTTTTCCTTGCACTATCTCTCATCGTAGAGAGAACCCCGGAGATAGCAAGATGCCCGAATTCGCTTGGCCCGACCTTCCCGACCGTACCGCAGACCCGAATGACTACTTGGCTCAAAATCCGCTGGTCCGCAAGTGGTGTGATGCCTTTGAGGGCTGGGAGTTTGACCTTCCGGGTGCCGAGCGAATCAAAGTGGTTCCCTCGCAGAGTTTCTACAGCGACCATAGCGGCGGTGTCCAGCTTTACACCTACATCTGGATTGAGGATAAGTGGCTGGCCTACGCAAAGGGTGTGCCTTCCGAGCTTCGCCGGTCTGCCCGAAACTTCAAGCTGACTGATTCCTGGCAGGACGGCGAGTAAACCGCCTCCGCCGAGTTCGAGAACAAAAAGGGAGACTAAGATGCCCTATAACATGGAGGAGGATTAAAATGCTCCGAATTTCCCTGACTGACTTTGCCCGAAACCGTCACTTTGACCCCGAGTTTGCGGGTACGCATGTGCCCTGCACTCCCCAGGAGTTTGGGAAGGCGGTTAACAAGTTTTTGCCCAGCGAGGCACATGGTGGCGGTGCCGTGTTGCTTGAGCCTGGATACGCAGATTTCTGCAAGCATCTGTTCATTCCAAACTGGTGGGGAGCAAAGGCCGGCGTGGTTCTGGTCACTCCCGAGAATGAGCATCTTTTGCGGACAGAGTATGTCGCCCGTCGAGAAGGCGAGCTTCCGATTCTGACTCGCTACTTCCCGCACGGAAGTGTGGACGTGGAACCGTCGGCTTACCTCGATGTGATTCTGTACTCTTCGGAGCAGTTGGAATCCGAGGGGATTGAGATTCTGGGTGATTGGGGAGTCGTCTCAATCAACTCTTGCGAGGAGGCAAGGGAAAACCCTATGAAGCCAATCACAATGATGCGGAATGCTCTGGGCAAGCGTGAAGGTGGAAGCGGTGTCCCGTTGGATATCGTGGCTTACGGTCGGGCGGTTGCCTACTGGACTCGATGGGCAACCGTTAAGTAGGTTTCTGACTACCATTTTCCCCTGGACTATAGAGAACCGAATCGGGCCAAAGTGGCCCGATTCTTGGCCGTTAAATGTAAAGTTATTGCCCGAGTTGTTGATAAGAAGTTGGCACGAATCTTGCATATACTATTAAAGCCGAGTAACGGGCAAAAGTTTCACATAGTTTTCTCTATAGCATTTTTCCTTGGACTATAGAGATACGAAGGGAGAGTGAACCATGGCAAAGTCAAATCGAGAAGCCCGCCGTCGCAAGGCTCGGCAGGCAAAGCGAAATGAGAAAGCCGCTGGAAAGGCTGAGAGGATTATCGTCTCTCGCCCAAAGGTTCGGGTTCCCCTGGATTTCGTTCTTCGTCGCGCTGGCAACGAGGGCAACATAAAGAAGAGGCAGAACAAGGCGGCTTGTCGCCAGAAAGTGACGGAAGAGTAATGGCCGAAGAGCTGAAAACTGTTACCCTCGATTTCCACGGCTTGATGGACCTTATCGGTTGCTTCTCTGAGGACCGATGGAACAAAAAGTGGATGTTCGGCATCCAGCCGAAAGAAAACTACTTCGATGTCAATCAAAATGAGGACGGAACCTTTACGGTTCAGGGGACTCCCGAATCTTTCGGCCCGCTCGGTCCAAAGTACGATGAAGAGGAGGAGTAAAATGACTGCATCTGAACTCATTGAGAAACTCTCAGCCCTTGACCCAAACATGAGAATGCTTGTCAAGCATAGCAACGGAAGATTCTTCGACCTCAACCACTTTGAGTCCCTGGAAATCATTGTGGAGGAAAAGCACAATATTTCCTATTACGGTGGACACGAAGAATATCGAGACACGCTCGCGCGTCACGAAGATGAGGAAGCTACCCCGGCAGTTTTCGTAACTGGATTCCCTCCATTTTAGTGATTGCTGAGAGGCTTTCTTGTTAAGGAATAAGTTACCAGCCTAAAGCGGGCTGGCAACTTTAATTCTCAAAAATGTCAAACTTTTGCCCCTTGGTTAAGTTCAACTTAACCAAGCTGATTAACTACTGAGGATAAAGGCCCTGAGCTTCAGCTAGCAGCAGCGCACGGACAAGAGCATGGTTGCAATGCCCCGCCATGAGGAGGTTTTGTGCTCCGCGCAGTCCTGACTGGTATTCTGGACCTTCCGACCCATAGCGAGCGATGACAGTAGGGATTGTGCCCTGCTCGCAAAAGTAAAGGTCATGGTCGTTCTCATGCCCCAGGAAGGTACAACAGGCATAATCGTGCAAAAACTTTGGATTCTTCATTTCTATCCCTCGGGCAAAAGGTTGTAATCTACATGATTACCAATCCTCATGGAGAATCTTCCAGATATACCAGTCGCGGTTAAAGACGGGTATGGATTCTTGTACGGCATCTTCCTACTCCTCGATTGCTTCGACCTTGAGGCCGAAGTTGAGGATTGCGACGTGGATATCGGCATCCCTCTCCTCATCGTAGACCGCAAGAAGCTCACCTTCCGGGGTCTGGATGTAGTGGCCGATGCCGTCTGTCCCGAAGCCGTCTCTGAGGTGTACCACTGAAAACATCTTAGTCTCCTTCGGGGTTAGATAGTGCAGGGAAAAATGCTATACAGAAATTGGATTACTAATCGGGCAAAAGATTAACACTTGCAAGATCTGTGCCATAATGAAACTTTTATTTCAAAACAAATAATAATCTTTTCAAATAAAATAGAGATCTGGCATGGTTTTTATTGGAGGAGTGAAGCTCTGGGGCAAAAGATTAACAAGCCTCGTTTTCTCTATAGCATTTTTCCTTGCACTATACCTATGCGTGAGAGAGACTGAGAGAGACGGAACGGGAGAGCGAAGCGGCTGAGTTTTTCAGTTAGCATTTTTCCTCCAACTATAAAACGGTGCGGCACCGACAACCAACCTGCCGCGAAGAAAGAGAGTTTGAATCATGTCCGAGTCCATTTTTGCCTCCGAGAACGACGAGTCCCCCATCCAGACCATTCGCCAGACGATGAGCGTCAGCACCAACGATGACGGTGTTGCCGTGGTCAGCTTCGCGACGAATCGCGGGAAGGGTTCGGGTGCCCAGGTGATGCCGGTTGACCAGTTCGGTGACTACGTTACCGCGCTGGAGGAGATTGCCGAGTCTGGCATCCCCGAGGCTTCCGAGCAGACCCTGAGCGCCGCTGAGTCGCTTCGTCAGACGGTGAAGCAGGAGGATGGTATTGTTTCTTTCCGGGTCCGAAGCGGTAAGGGCGCAAAGCCCGCTAAGGTTCCCGCCGGGGACCTGACCGAAGTCGCCGCGCTGCTTCGCGGATCGGTGGACGCTGTGACCGCCGCTGGCCTCAAGCTGGCTCCCCCGGCGCCTGCCGCTGACGGCGCGCCGGCTGCCGATGAGGCGCCCGCCGCAGACGGCGAGTAACGAGAACGAGCAGGGAAACGGACGGGCGCAAGCCCGTCCGTTTCCTGCATCCAGGGATGTAAAGTTTTTGCCCGGTTGCCGCTGCCGAATTTCTGATTATCATTTTTCCCTGCACTATAGAGTGACGTAAGAACACCACAAACGGAGACGCGCATGACTCATCTTTATTTGGTTCGCGGTTTGCCCGGTTCGGGAAAGACCACATTCGCAAAGACACTCGCGGACCATCGCGGCCCGCTGTACGCGGCTGACGACTTTTTCGAGACGGATGACGGATACGTCTTTGATGCTGCGAAGCTTGCCGAGGCACATGCGGCTTGTCAGGCGAACACACGCTTGGCTCTGGAGCGTGGATGGAGCCGGAGCGTCGTCGTCCATAACACGTTTGTCCATCGCTGGGAGATGGAAGATTACATCCAAATGGCGCTGGAAACCTGCTCGCTGTTTACGGTCGTGTCTGTATACGATGGTGGGCTGACTGACGAGGAATTGTGCGCCCGAAACTCCCACGGTGTTCCTGCCCATGTAATCACGCGAATGAGGGCACAGTGGGAGCACGACTGGAAGAACGGTGACACCCGCGCACCTTGGGAGCGTAAGTAATGCCTTGGGAAATCATTGAAAAGCCTTCGGGGGAATCCGAAGGAAAGATGAAAGTCTGGATGTGTACCTCTCCTGTCCGTCACTTTACGGTTGGAAAGTTGTACCAACAGGCATTGTGGTCAACTGCTCCCGAGCACATTCTCATGTGCGAGCGTACAGACAACGGTCGTCCTTACTGGGCGAAGAAGAATCACTTTCGAGAAATGGAGCTTGTGTGATGGATGAGCTTGCCCGCATTCTCTACGATGTTTGGATGGATGAAATGGTGAGAAAGAATCTCATTGCCGAGGTTCCTTGGTGGAATGCTCATCCGACAGTCAAGGCAATCTGGCATGAAGTTGCCGCACGCGTACGCCGGGAGAAGTGATGACTGAGTTTAATCAGGTTCCCCGGTTTTCGCCGGGGAACCCGGGCAAAAGATTTACATCCCTTATTACTTGTTTTTTAATACCATCTTTACATTGACTATATTGAGACGCGGGGAGAAACCCGCCAAACGGAGGTTACGATGGTTACTGTGGATTTCGAAGGCAATAGCTACCTCTACTCAAAGGGCGATACTCGCGGCGTGTGGCTCGGCAACGGTGGCGCAAATCAGGGTCGTTACCCCGGTCTGAACATCGCCGCTCCAACCATCATGTATCCTGCAATGATTCTTGCTGCAATCGAGCAGGGAGCGGACCGGGCAGAGTTTCTCTTTGAGAAGAAGGAAAAGCGGCCTTCAGTGCGACGTACATCGAAGCCAAAGAAGAACTCAATCTCAATCTTCTGATTGAAGGGAATAGAAATGAGCAACTTCTGGATAGTTACGATTGTATACGACGAAGAGCATGAAGTAGAGGCGTGCTTCGCAACTGCCCTTTCTGCAAAGAAGTTTGCGAAGACTTTGAGTCGTAACTATCCTCATTTTGAGACGTGTGTAGTCTTTTGGCCGCTTCAGTGGGCACGCATGTTCTTGGATGGAACAGAACTCAAGACCGTTTTGGTATAATGTCCCCGAGGTAAGCAGTGCTAAACGTAAATGACTTTCGAGAAGCAGCGGAGCAGGGACTACTCAAGAGAACCGTTCTTGGCCCTTTTGAACTTTTTAACTACACTCAGGAGTGTACTGTTACGGGCGCGTGGACGCCTGTAACAATGGAGGCACGAGGAATCGTGTTTCAGGATGGACAGATCGTCTGTCGTCCGATGAGAAAGTTCTTCAATTCGCATGAGACAGGCGCGGGTGAAGTTTTTGCCCCGCAGCTTGCGCTCGTCAAGCTGGATGGGACACTGATTAACATCTGGTTTGACTTGAGCGGAGAGATGCATATCTCTACTCGTGGAAGCCTCTCCAATGAATACATCGACGGGGCATGGAAGATTGTCCGCGAAAGAAACCTTGAAGAGTTGCTGTCGCTTCACACTGATGTGACGTGGAGTTTCGAGTACACATATCCTCAGAACCTTTTCGGATTCCCCTCGGTGATTCCGCATGATATGGAGCGACTGACTCTCTTGAACATGCGGACCCGAGAAGGCTGGGAAGTTGACGCGGCTCTGATTCCTGAGCATAACGTTGCTCTCTATCCTGATTCAAACCATTACTACAGTCTGAATGTGACAGACAGTGGTGAAGGTGACATCGTTGAGAGAATGGTGGAGCTTGCGAAGAACTTGCCTTGGTCTGACGAGGGCTGGGTCCTGTCTGTCTTTGATGGAACGACGAACAATCGAATCAAGGTCAAGGGTGGACAATATGTCGCAATGCATCGAGTCATTCACGGAATGACTCCGCGCGGTGTGGCTGACGCTTGGTACGCCCGAGTGGAAAATGATTTGATTGAGATGCTTTATGAGCCTCACTGCTCGTTGCTTCGGAGTTCATTTTCGAAGTATGATGCAGAATGTCTGCGGACAATGACTGCTGTTAAGGAATGGGTAGCAGGACACTTGGTTACTGCGAAAGACCCGACTGACCGCAAGAGTTTTGTGCTCCAGGCTCAGGAGGAATTGCCGGAATACTGGCAGCTTGCAATCACTGAGCAGTTCTCTGACCATGATCCGGATTATCGGTTGTTTGTTGTGAAGAGAGTTGTTGGAAAGAATCCCCGAGTCTGGAAGCTTCCAGTAACTGATGATGTGAATGAAGAACAAGAGAAGGCTATCAGAATGATGGCAAGCCGGGTAGTGACCGGACGCGCTGTAGGATAAAGTTCTTACAGCATGGGCAGCGCACGCTGTGTGAAGAGGCCGCTGGTAATCGGTTCCAGTGATTCTAACCAGTGATAGTCTTCTCTTGTGCCCTTCGGGGGCAAAATTTTGACAATGGTTCTTGGCACGGTTCTTGCATTAGCAAGATTCATGCCAGATAAAAAATCGTGCCAAGTCAGCAGGCCATATTTAACACTACGAGTTGGCATAGTGTTTGATAAGAATTTACAGTTAACTGATTATTTATTATTTAACATTAATTTAGCCCCAACTATATAGAGGTACAGAATAACCCGCCGAACAGCCGGGGGTTTCGGAATTTTCAAGAAAGGAAAAGAAAAATGTCAAAGCGCGATGTAAACAAGGCGGTTGAAGACTTCATTAACAGTGGTGGCAAGGTCACGAAGCTTCGGTATGCTTCCGACAAGGATGTTCGGAAGTCGTCAAGACTTGTCCATCACAAGGACCGTGTCATCATGGGCTCTGAGGCATCGGAGAAGTACGTCGAAAAGAAGGAAAAGAAGGAAGCTTCCCTCATCTTCTCTCGCGAAGACCGCTGGAAGGCTTAAGGGTGAGTCTGCTTGCAAAATATGAGATTGACAAGGCTACGTATGGAGATTTGTGGTTTGAGTTTGACATTCAGACCGAGCACAGCGGTTCATTTAGAGTCTTAGCGGCAAACAAGTACCATGCAAAGGAAGTTGCTCGCCTGTATGTTTGCCGACCTTTTTTGTCAATTGATCCGGTCGATTCTGAGGCTTATTCCGCTTTTGAAGAAAAGGCCAACTTCTTCTTTAAAAAGAAACAAAAACAATAGGAAGAAAATGATTTTTTACGCTGGAGACACACACGGACGCACACTTGGCATCATTGCGATTGACAATGCTGCTCGCCGTCTCGGAGTTCAAGTTGTCGTCCAGACGGGTGACTTTGGAGCCTTTTTTCAAGAGGAGAATGAAGGCTGTCAGGTCGTTAACTACTTCAATCAAAGGCGTCCCGGTGGTCCCGTTTGGTACACTTGTGGTGGAAACCATGACAATTGGCCTTACTGGAACTACCTTGCCGCCGGAAGTAATGAGCCGGTAGAGCTTGCAAAGGATTGTTACTTTGTTCCGCGCGGAGGATGTATCGAGCTTGACGGTGTGAAGCACGTCTTCTTCGGCGGAGCAGAGTCGACTGATGAGCCCAGCAGAGTCGAAGGTCTTGATTGGCATCGGGAGGAGACTCCAACTGTTGCCGAGACTAACCGATTCTTTGCTAACATCGATACTTACCAGCCGGAAGTGGTTGTGACTCATGAGGCTCCGCTTCGTATCCAGATTCGAAAGATGAATCGGGATAGCAATCCGACTCCTCGCAATCTTGAGAACGTGTGTAAGCACATGACACACAAGCCTCGCGCTTGGTTCTTTGGTCATCACCACATGGTCGAGAAGTGGACTGTGGATGGTGTTGACTTTTACTGTACTGGACTTGAGGGCGCATACGTCGCCCGATAAAGGAGACTTGATATGATTGATATGAGCGAAATCTCTTGGGGAATCATTCTTACCCTGCTTGCTTTTTTTGTAATCATGATGGTAGGAGCCGCAATGGTGGATGTTCGAACAGCTACTATCACAGATAGTTGTGAGTCGATGGAAATGTTCCGAATCGATGAGAAGGTTTACGACTGCACTCTGCGTGTGGAGGAATAATGGAACAGAATATTCGCACGGGGCTTATGTTTTGCGCCACGGTTGCAATCGCGTACATCCTTCTAAGTAGCATGTGTTAGGAAAAGAAATGACAAAGATTATTGTTCTTGATAGTAATCTCCATTATTCAATTAAGGAGAATAGAGGCGCTCTCTCCTTAGTTGAATATGGAGAGGAGTGTCCACACGAAGGCCACATTCACGGGAAGGGAATGATTGTGGAAACGTGGGAGTATGGAGAGGAAGTTGATTTCCTTCTTACCGTTGGGAAATTCCGAGTTACTGAGCCTCAGGACATTGAGTGTGGAGACGACTTCATCTGGAGCCTTCGGAGTTATGAGGAACGCTGGCCTCTGAGCTAGATAGGCTTGATCAACTCAGCGAGCAATTCTTCTTGGAGCATCCAGAAACTGAGGACCCTACCTCTGTACGTCTTCAGTGTGCTCCATACTCTCAAGAGTTTTCGCGCTTGCTTCTTGAGAATCACTCTTCTCGAAATAAAGTATAGGGATAAAGATTAGCGTGTGTACGGCTAAGCCATATGCAGCAAATGCCACAACAGCCCTATGAGTTACTTCGGGAGGAGCAACGCCAGAAGTTGCTAGATAAAATCCTACAAAGACTTCTAAGAAGACCAAAAGGATCGAGATAACTAAAGCTTGTAAAAAAGTTCTTGACATAAATTGAGGCGTACTTATAATTGTACTTGAAGGAAGGAGAAGATGAAGGTATTATTCTTAGATAATGATGGAGTTATCTGTCTCTTCAATAATTGGGGCGGACGCTTCCGAAAGCAGAAGAAGTATGAGGGCGACCTAACCACACCCAACTGTCCGGTGGAGGCTCGATTTGACGACTTTGATAAGAAGGCTATCAAAGTCCTGAACCGAATCCTTGAGGAAACTGGTGCGGAGATTGTTGTTTCTTCCGATTGGAGAAAGAAGGCAACTCTCGAAGAGTTGGGCCAATACTATTTGGACCAGGGAATCACCAAGGCTCCGATTGACTTCACTCCTGAGTATAAAGACATTGATGATGAAGGCCTCCGCTTCCGGTGGAGAAGGGACCGGTACTCAGAACAAGAGAGGGCTGCTGAGATTAAGTCATGGCTGAAGGACCATCCGGAAATTACTCATTGGGTTGCTGTTGATGACTTAAATATGGGAGAGCTTAGCCTGTGGGGAGACAAGAGAGATTGGGGCCTTACGAATTTCGTTCTCACTCCAATTGATACCGAGGGCATCAAGCAGACTGGTAAAGCTAAAAAGATTATTGAGTTTTTGGAGGGGTGATGAAGGACGACTTGACTCTTCCAATTATGATTGGTCTCGCGGCATTGATAACCCTATTGTCAATGAGCAGCTGCTAGCCGGGCAAAAGATTTACAGCTATTAGATAGTTTTTTAATACAATCCGCCCCTTAACTATATAGGGCTGAGAGAGAAAAAAGGATACCACCGGAGTCTGTGATGAGGTTGCTTTGCATTGATGATGAGCCGATTCGGTTCGCCAAGTTAGCTAGCTTTGCTGATTGCTTCGTGACTGACCGACCGGAAGTGGTTTCTTTCTATCTCAAGGCTTATGATTTTGATGCTGTGTTGCTCGACCATGACATGCCGCTTTGGACGGGAGTCGAGGTTGCTCGGAACCATTTGATTTGGCGAGGCATTCCGGTCGTTGTTCATAGTGCCAATGAGGACGGAGCAAAGGCTATCATGCGACTCCTTGAGGAGTATGCTGTTCCTTGTTATCGTCTCAATGTTCTTTCGGTCAATTGGGAGACGAGGCTTTCCAGCGTCGTTCATAAGCTGGTCAGCATCAGGGGAAAAGGATGGCAATAATTCTCGTTCTGCTCTTGGCACACATTGTACTTGCCACGCACTTTGCGTGGATGACGCCCGACGCAGGGCCAATCTGTACGGGCTGGGCACACCCACACTCGTAAACGCACAGGAGTAAGTAATGGGCTACCGACCTCATGACCAAGAGATTGAGCCTTCTCTGGAGAAAATGGCAGAGTGTATTGGGGAAAATCTTCCGATTCTTTCTGCTGCGGTTCTACGGCGAACCCAATCTAGAGATTGGAGAGAGGGCCATATTGATGAGCTTACTGAGCTTCAAAAGGACCTTCTTGACATGCACAGGCGTTTGAGTAAACTTGCATCGGAGAACTGGTAAGATGTCTGATACACGTTTCTATGATCCGAACACCGCTCATTACTTCAACGACTCCTCGCAATCTTGGGCTGGGTGGGATACCTCTTACAAGGAGGTAAATGTCGAAGGTGGATACTTTGGCAGGAAGATTTACACGGCTTACATTGGCTCCCCCGAGGAGCAGGGGTTTGTGGACGTGTACACGTCTAATCATCCAGATGCATTGAAGTGGTGCAAGGGAGTCTTTGAGGCTCGACAGGCAGGACTTAAGAAGGAGCTTGCGGCTGTGGAAGAAAAACTAGGAGGTTATGAATAGTGGGAGTTAGCAGTACAGGAATCCTCTATTGGGGATTAGAATTTGGAGAACACCCTCCGTGGGATGAGGAAGTTCCGGAGGATGGAGATTTTGACAGTGATTACGATGACTGCCTAGACCCGAATGATTTGATTTGGAAGGCGAACGGAGCCAAAGAGTCAGATTCTTATGCGGTAAAGCGGGAGGCGGCAAAGGACCTTGGCGTTGAGATCATTCTCCACTGCTCCTATGACTATTCTATGTGGGGACTCGGGGTGTCTGAGTCTGTAAGTAGAGCCAGCAGAGGCTATCCCATCGCAATCAAAGAGCTTATCATTAAACCCGAGTGGGAAGTGATGCTTTGGATTGCACGAGAGAAGCTTGGCTGGACCGATGGTGACCCAAGTTGGCACCTTACGAGTGTTTACGGATAGGAAGTTAGAATGCCGCCCCGAACAGAGTCACCTGAGTTTGTCGTCTGTGCCGCTAACTATATCGACACAACTTCGAAGGGAACAAGAAAGAAGACGAAGGGAAGATTTCGATTTTCTAATACGAATTTCTGCCCAACTATAAACTGGCGTAGGACGCGAACTTCACCATCGGAGGTAAGATGAAATATTACTTGACGCTTTACGTCGGAGAAATCCACCCTTACGAGGTCGAGGCTCCCTCTAGAAAGCAGGCGCGGACGCGTGCAGTATCGCACCTTAAGCTTAACACGCCCTTTAACTTCAATGAAGAAATGGGCGATGAAATCGCCTTTTACGATGGTGACAAGCCGTGGACAACTAGGAAGCAGGTTTCTCCTAGTAAGATTGGTGGACCTGTTATTTCACAGGTTAATGGTGTGATTTCCTTTCACACCAGTCCCGTTCAGCAGAATCGGGTTACTAATGACTTCACGCACTTGAGCCACTTTGCAGTAACCTTGAGTTAGGAGAACTAAGATGTGTTCCTACCGTAGATTTCCGCTACGAAAAGGCGACCCGGTAAGCGTAAGACTTGGCCTGGATGGGGTGGGCGATTACAACGGTCTTCACGGAAAGGTCAAGGGCTTCTACAAAGCGGAAGTTCTCACAGTTCACAAGAACACTTCTCTAGTCCGATTTAAGGACCGCATTTCTCCCGATTACTCAGAGGCCACTTGGAACTCATTCCTTAAGACGAATCCTGAACTCTCTGATTCTGACCGATGCCATGTTGACGAAGTGATGAACTCTCAACTCATTTACACTGGACTGTAGAATGACTTACGAAAAGATTCTTTCAATTCTAGATGAACATCCTACCTACCTGATTAAGGTTGAAGTCGGAAGGCTTTACTTGACTGTAGCGCGAGATAACTTCATCTATGAGCTTGATTACAATGGAGACTCTTCTGGTATCTCCATTTACATTGACCATTCTTGCAACCATCTTGTTGTAGAAAAGGCCTGATGCCCATGAAAAATATGATTAAGTTTTGGATGGTTGCTATGGGAGAGCAGCATGAGGGAATCGGGGAGATGGCCTTTTATCATAGCTTCGATGATGCAAAGGCCAAGGCTGAAGAGTGGATTGCCAGATCCACTTTCACCGACTGGGAGTGGGAAGATAAGTATGCTGCAACTGGAGGATGTGACTTCATCGTAATCTCAGAGAATGTAATCTGGTGAAGAAAAGCTCTTCTCGCCACGGCACTTCGCGCGCGCATGGCCGTCTGAACGGCCTTACTACGAATGATAGAGTACATCATGGAACACAAGTTTGTCCAGAACGTCACGTGAGAGAAGAACCCTGTTGAATAGGAGATAGAGATGGGACTTGATCAATATGCTTTCGCTCGAAAGAGCGGCGAAGAAGATACCGAAATTATGTACTGGCGTAAGCACGCAAATCTTGAAGGTTGGATGGCCGATCTTTATGCTCGGCGCGGTGGCAAGTGGGATTTCAACTGTATTGAGTTGAGGCTTACCAGGGCAGACCTCGATAAGTTGACCGATGAATATCTCGGCTTGACCAAAGCCGCAGGGTTTTTCTGGGGCGAATCGCGTCCTGAGCAGAACGAAGATACTTGGGATTTTCTGTCCAAGGCCGAAAAGTATCTCCAAGATGGATATGAGATTATCTATTCATCGTCGTGGTAGGGAAAGTTTGAGTAGTGAACTCAGCCCTTCGGGGCAAAAACTTCACAAGCTTTATAAGGCGAAACAGCAAAGGCAAAATCACCTTGCTGTTTCGCCTTTCGAACCGCTGAGACTCTTCAGTCAGAATCTCTTCCTGGCGGATGTGTCATGCCTCTACCATCGCCAAGTCGCCAGAGATAAGTGCGATACAAACCTCCAGCATATTTTCCATTCCGAATTCGGAAGGCTTAACGACGCTGCCCCAGTTACACTGCTTTAGATCACCATTGACAAAGATTCCGCTGTAGTTAACAGGACCAAGAATGGTAAAGGTTTCGCTATGAGATTTAGGGACCGTTACCCTGATGCGGCCTCCGTTATGAGGCCTATCATAGGTGAGTCCAACTCGGGTCATCTGTAGGTCGGACTTAGAGAACCCATGCTTCTTAAGCTGGGCAAAAAACTTGCGACGGTTCATTGTGCTTCCTTCTTTGTTTCTACTTTATCAAGGTCGGGGTAATGGTATGTTGCTCGTTCCCATGCTTCGCGCCAATGGCGAGCCGCAAAAATCCAGGTTGTTCCATCCTTGTAATGCGCGACGTAACTTCCCCAGTTATCCATAATCTTATAGCCCAACGCGGATGAGTGAATCGTTCGTAACTTCGTCCACATAGCCTCGGTCTGAATCGACAAAGTGGTAGCCAAGGTCTGGGTTCCAAGTGTCGTCTGGATAGTCCGGAGCAATCTTATCTTCAAAGCGAACCAGAGAAGTATTCTTAAATACGCTAAGGATTGTTTTAATCACATGGATATTAACGAAAATTACAATCCTGAAATGACTGGTATGTGGGGTATAATAAATCCACCGGGATCACGAAACAATGTGCATACACACCCA
>Ga0208793_1000928_pt1 | contig 18155 bp, 29 predicted proteins | sample 17_taG_FD_184092 | JGI IMG/M metagenome (GOLD analysis project Ga0208793, IMG submission 184092) | Marine viral communities from the Subarctic Pacific Ocean - 17_ETSP_OMZ_AT15314 metaG (SPAdes) (version 2) | ecosystem: Environmental > Aquatic > Marine > Oceanic | place: Pacific Ocean | collected...
TTAAGCTTAGCTAAATCGTCAACAATAGTTTCAGTATTAACAAATAAATACTTATCAGTAACTTTTGGATTAGTAGGAGCCTTAGCGAATACTAGAGGAGCCTGAGCGTTAATTTGATCCTTTGTAAGGTAAGAACCTAAACCTTTTTGAAAATTCATTAGAATGTCTGCCATAACCTTTATTTTTATTTGATTGATTAATATACCTTAATATAAGAAGAATATATCAGAAAAGCAACTAGTTACTAAGTTATTTCCAGTAATTCAGTGACTTTTTTAATATGTTTACACTTTTTATGCGCTATATAACCCCAACAGTCACAAAATAACCATTTACCTTGGGTAACTGTATAAGTTTTATTAGAACTAGCTGATTCAAACGTCCAAGTCTTTCTTTCGTCGTTAAATAATTCTTCGAAAGGTTCCATTATGCTTTAACAGCTTCTAATAGTTTCCAAGTATCTATAGCTTCATCTGTATGCTCATTCTCATGATAGAAATTTAAGCAAGACTCTAAAGCTGTCTCCCATATAGCTTCTGGAAGAGTAATCTCATAAGCATCATCAGCATCAGCAAAGGTTAATTGAAATAGTTCAGCAGTCTTCTTTCTATTCATCATAGCATTCTCTACTCCTATTCGAATTGCATCAGATACTTCTTTATTTTTTTCTCTAAATAATGTTGTGAACTCTTCTAAGTTCTCGAAATGTAAGTTTGTCATATTATTTTCTGCTTTGAGATTCCATTAATCTACTTTCGTAGTAAGGACTAGTAACCATCTTTTGATTAAAAGTCTTATATACTTCTTTATTAGTACCGTACATATATAGAGGACCAGTATAGTCTACAGTAATAAACTCTAAGTTCTCTACATCAGGCATACCTATACCTGGTTGCTGTACTGGAACGCTATACCTCCTATCACTATCGAATGATCTAAATTCTCTAGAAGTTACTCTGTACCATTTACCTTTGATCATGACTTCCAATACTCCCTCAGTAGGAAAGTCATATACCATTTTCTCTAAATCACCTGTTTTTTCTCCACTCATATTATATTAATTTAGTTTTTTCTATTCCAATACTACCTGCTATTACTATTCTATCTACATTACTATCCTTTGCAAGATTAACAGCATGAGGTACAAACCCGTTAAAAATTATAGTATCACCCTCTGCTGGAAGAAGAGAGTATACTTTATCATCTATATCTTTAAAAAGTAACTTACCTTCTTGTTCTTTAACTACATCAGGCATCTGAATATAAGATACAAACGTATATAAAGGAGCCGGTAAGCCATCACCAGCATTAGTATCTACATGATTATGGTAAATAAACTTATTGATATAAGATGGCTGAATAGGATTAGTTTTCTTAACTCTATTGATCCATATGTTAGTTTGAATTATATCATAAGCTTTATCTACTAAACATAAAGTAGATTTAATTCCTGCCAGCATTACAGCTTCTATTCCATTCGAAGGTTCAAAGTTTAGATACTCTTCTACCTTCCACTTAGGATCGATAAAATAAGTATATAAGTCCTTAGTAGGATTTACATTAGGATTATCTTCTATAAATTTAAAGCTTTCATCTAATATAGTCTTCTTATTAGATAAATCAAAAGAAGTTTTCCACACAGTAAGAGTATCGCTGAATACTATTTTTTCCATAACCTTTATTAATCTAAATGTACGAATTTAATATCAGATATCCAAATAATATCCATTAAATTTTACTAAGTAACTTGTTAAGTCTACACCATTTCCATCAGTATATTTCTTACCATTTCTTACCCATTTACGAACAGTACCAGCTCCAACTAAATGTGCTGCTGCTAATAAACCTGACTCAGTAACTAATACTCCGTTCACCAACTTTCCATCGTACTTTTTTATCTGTCTTCTTAAAGTATGTTTGTTAGCTTTCAAAAGTTTAATCATAGCTTCTTCTTGTAAAGCTGGATTACTTAAGAACTCTTTTTTAGATACATTGTAACCTAAGTTTTTTAAAGTACTAGAACCAAATTGGTAAGCACCCATATAACCATATTGATTAACTATATCATATCTGTTACTTGACTCTCTTTCAGCCATATCGTATAGGAAAGTATCTAGATTATATACCTTAATGTTAACTGGAGCTTCTATTATAGGTTCAGGAAGAGGAGCTATTTCAGCTATCTCCATCTCATTAGCTATAACATAGTTCTGATGCATCATATAACCAAAAGATGATAGCATTAGAACAAATAAAACAAAAGCAAAGCCCAGTACGAATTCAATATTATCTATTTTTTTCATAATAATAATTTTAAAATAAATCTAAGAATGATGTGTTTATATTTTTTTCTTTTAGTTTCTCATTACGTTCATGAGTCTTAACTAACTTATCCGCTACTTGTCTTTCTAGCGGCTTTCTCTTTTTCCAAGTAGAAAATTTACCTTTAGGTTGTTTAGCCATATACTATAAATAGTTAAAGTCTGGAGATATAATCTTCTTCTTCGTCATTATCGTACAAGCCTAATTCCTTTAAATGCTCTATATGATGATCATCCATCTCCCAATCAGGTTCATCTTCTTTGGTTTTAACGTAATCTTCCATTGCCTCTGCTTCTTTCTCTTGTATAGGAGCTACTCCATACAGAAAAGAATGATTATAGCATAGGAACTCTATATTATCTAAGTGCCAGTTTTTCTTATTACCATCTTTAAAGTTAAGAATAAGAGGAACTTTTAAATCAGTCACTCTTCTTTCAGCCATTCCGCACATCCTACATTTCTCTTCTATTAATCCTTCAAAGATAATTCGTTCTTTAATCTCTCTAGCATTAAAATGTTCGATAGGAACTCTACCTTCTAATAAATCCATTAGAGGTATTTTAGAACTACCTTTTAAAGCAAATTTAGGAATACCTTTACCTTCTTGATTCTTATGAGCTTCTAAAAAAGTAATACCTTCTTCGTTCTTATATAACTTAGCGTACTTTTTATAATGATTATAAGATACATGAAGATATCTAGCTGCAGCAAAGTTAGAACGAGACATTTTCATAGCTCTTTCTAGATCTTCCTTAGATAATATTTTAGCTGGTTTACCCATTAGTAGTCTATACCTTCGATACCTTCCATTTCTTTGTTAGGATCAAACATATCAACATCTTCATGTTTATAGTCTTCACTTAAAGCTTTTTCAACCTCTTCTTTGACTGATTGAGATACTGCTGTTTCGTCTTTATCTAAATCTAACATTTCGATATGAACTGATTTACCAGCTAGTTCTGCTTCTTTCTTTTTAATAGATATGTAAGTATCTTGTTCCATAATTATAATATCATTATAAGTATGATCACCTTTACCTTCTACAGTAGTTACTCCTACCTTAGGTTTTACAGTTGAACATTTAACACATACATGGAAGCCTAGTTCTTTTCTTAGTACCGGAAGTACATCCTCAGAACAAGAAGGACAAGTAGTCATTTCTAATTTTTGCATATAATATAACCTTTTTAATTAAACAATACATAAATATACGAATATTATCTCGGGGAGGCAACTTATTTACAGTAATTATTTAACTTTTTGTAAGAGCATCCAAAGTTTTTCTGGTGTCTTTATATCTACTAATTGCTCTTCTTTACCGTCTAATTTTATATTAACATACCCATCCCATTCTTTGTCAGGCTTAAGAGCATAAATATAGTCCTGAATTAAAGCTGTTTGACTTACGCTGAAAGCTATCTTGAATAGGTTTTCTATAACTCTAAAGAACATATCTTCATAAGAAGTTATATCTATGCCTATCTCTTCAAGCATAAAGTCTCTTCTATCTTCTAGTTCTAGTAAAGTTTTAATTGAGTCTATAAATAATCTTCTGTCCATAACATCAGTTGAAACAGGAACCTTCTTTATACGGTATGATAACGGAAACATAGAGAATAAGACTTCTCTTACTTTTTTGTCAGGATGTACTGCCATAGACTATATCTCTGGTTGAGGTTCGTCTGCTTGAGCGTTTGGATTTTGACCTGATAAGGCTTTTCTAATAATTTTATCGAAGTATTCTATATAAATAAAGAACCCGATAATAGATTTATCTTTCAAGTTTCTATCTCTTTCTACTCTTAGTTCATATTCTCCTAAGCCTTGTTCTAATCTAGCTTCTAGCTCTATAGCGATATCATTTTGCTCTGTAGGAGATAGAGTTCCGAACTGAGTAGGAATAAATTGTACCTTAACTCCTTTCTTTTGAGGATCTTCATTAGTATCTACTTTAAGTAGAAATTTATGACCAGCAAAATTAACTTTAGCTGCCTCTGTTACGTTTTGTATAAGATTCTTGATGTTCATATATAGTTATAAATAGTTAGTCAAATAGCATTTTCTTAGAAGAAGCAGAAGATTCTGATATTAATTTATGTTTAGTTACACTTCTATTTCTAGAGAACTGTTCAATAGTCCAATCATATCCTCTATCAGTAGTAAATTCTAACTCTTCTGTTTCACCATCTAGGTAAGTAAATTCGATTATATATTTTTTCATAAGTTAATAAGTTTTTCTGTATAAGTTTTATACTCTTTTATATTAATAAATAGATTACCTAATTCAAATGCTCCTACAGCACCACTATCGTCTAGTATTTCAGATAACTGTTGAATAATATTAAAATCATCATTAGTAAATGTTTTACTATCTATTTTTACAAAAACATCTACTTTTTTATAAGTATTTATTTTATCAGCAAGAGGTATAATGGTATTAGGTTGCTCTTTCTCTATATAATCTTTTACTTCTTTATCAGGTATTTCAAATACATTAATGAAATCACACCATGGTTCTAAAGCATGAAGTAAAGTTTGGTTGCAATTATGTACCCAGAATCCTACATTGTATTTATTAGGCACTACAGGTTTCATTAAAGTATCATGCTTAACAAAGTGACCCCATTTACGTATAAAGTTTCTAGTTGACCTCTGATTCTGTGCTAACCATTCAGGACTATCTTCGTAAATATTCTTTGCTTTATCTTTTACATTTCTTCTACTACCTCTACAAGTCATATGATAAACAAAACCATCCCATACTTGTTTAAATTTTATACCGTTTAAAAGAAATCTATTAAATATATCTGAATCTTCTTTTGATTGAGGAGCATATAGTGGATCATGTCCTCCTATTGCTTGAAACTCTTTAACATAGAAAGCCCATGGAGCAAATATACCTTCAGTTAATTTATCAGTATCGCTGTACTTACTTACCCAATCTAATACTACTTCTTCTTTAAACTCTTCTGGTTCTACTCCACAGTTAAGTAAAACTTTTTCTGGTCCGTCTGGATGTAAAGGAGGTTCTATTCTAGTTAACGACACTATTACTCCTTCTTCTATTTCTCTTTCTATAGCATCTAAAGCTCCAGGACATAGGTACATATCAGCATGATAAATCATAGCTATTTCTTTAGTAGCTACTTCATTGATTAATGTATCGTATAATATAGTATGACCTAATCTATCTGGTCCTTCATTACGATGAGCTTTGAAGAGAGGATCTTTATCCATCATCTCTAAGCACCAGTCCCAAGTACCGTCAGTAGAAGCATCATCAGCAACACAAATCTCTACATCGTGTTCACCTTGATTCTTTCTAATAGAATCGTATGACCATTTAAGATACTTTAAATTGTTTCTTCCAGGTTGTATTAAACTGATCTTCATGATAGTATTTTTTATAGTTATCTTTAGCTTGAACTGAAACCTTATAATAAAAGTACGAATTATTTTTCAGCTCTGCAAGTAATTCTTTAGCTTTTTTTATGTCTCCAAACTCAATAGAGAGTTCTGGGTGACATATTTCTTGAGTATCTAAACCTTTATAACCAACGCATGGAATGCCTAAGTAAGCACAGTTAAGAGCAAACGTACCAGCTGCTTGAGTACGCATTAAATGAATACCGTACTTAACTTTATTTAGTTCTCTTATCCATTCATTCCAATTCATGTATGGCAGTTGAGTTATACCTAACTGTTCCTCTCCTGCTTGCTTTCTACCCATGCTAGGAGAATATATTTTTTCATCTAGATAAGAAGCTGCTGTGAACGAATCAAAACCTCCGTACCAACTTACAAAGTTACCCCCTATCATTATTCCTTCTCTGTTCTCTTCTGGAAGATCTTTTATAGTATCTTCTATCATTAAAGTAGGAAGAAGTCTAACATCTGGATGCTCTGTTAAACCTTCATAGTATTCTTTATCGGCTTTATTATGAGTGTAGAGTATATCTGCCTCTCTTATTGTATTGTAGTACCATATTTGTTGATGTAAAGCATAATCTTGAAAGCACCAATGTGGACCTTCTTGCATTATAGCTACTTTGCTAGCATATGTTCTAATCTTTTCAAAGGTATTGTTAGCTATCCACTGATCAATGTTCTTTTTAGGTATAACTACTAAAGCTAAATCATATTTGTCAGATGGAGTATGAACGAAAGGAAAACAATCAGCTTGTAAAGTACAAGGCCAAGCCTGTTCTGTTCTCATCATAGGAGTATTCCTTGGAATCTTTCCTACAAAAGGCATTTCAGTTACATAGCATATTTTCATAAGCTTTTGATATAATCTATAACGTTAACAGTAGGTTTATATCCTAAGCTTTCTGATGTATGTTTTATATTAGCTAATCCATTTTTTCTATCTCCTGGACGAGGTGGAATAAATTCGAAAGGATGGTCAAAGGCTGCTGCTATTTCTAATATACTATACTCTTTTCCTGTTCCTAATTGGTACTGTTCATTGTTTATATTAGTTCCAGCTAATATTAACCCTTGTATTATATCGTTAACATGTGTAAAGTCTCTCTTTTGAGTACCATCACCAGTTATAGTCAAAGGAATCTCTTCTTCTCTCTGCTTTTTAAAAATGTTAATTACTGATTGCCATTCGTTAGCCCATAGATTAGTTCCAGGACCAAATACATTATAGAAGTAACATATGTTAAACTTAAGTCCATACCAATCACTATAACCTTCTATTAATTTAGCTACTGTTGATTTAAAGAAAGCATATGGAGAATGTAACTCTCCTGGTTCAGCTAATCTAGTAGACGAACCAGCATATACTATAGGAATATTTAACTCCTTGCATCTGTTAATCAGGTTAAAACTTCCTAATATATTATAATCGAAAGCATTCTCTATCTCATCGAAAGATGGAACTACTTTAGAATACTCTCCTAAATGGTAAACTAGATCATAACTATCATCTAAAGAATAAGCTTCTTTAGTATGTCTATTAATATAAGTTGCACCTTGTATGTGATTTTCTGTGGTACCAGCTGAATAGTTATCCCAACTTGTAACTTTATTACCTAGTTTAAGTAGCTTTTGTATTAGATTAAACCCTATTGCTCCTGCTCCTCCTGTTACTAATATTTTTTTTCCTGTCATAATATTTTATTTTTTACTTACAGCTCTACTGCCTATGTTATTCCAATCAGCTTCTGGTCTTACTTCTAAGTTTGTAGCCCAAGCTGCTTCTAGTACGTTCATGTTAATATTGTAACCTTTAGCGAGAGTAATTAATGCATTGATATCCTTAGGAAAGCAAGCTCCACCGAAGCCTAATTTACCATCAGGTCCTGGTACTTGCATATGACTATCTCCTACTCTTCCATCAGCAGCGAATCCATGCATAGCTGTTTGCCAATCTACTCCTAGATGGTCTCCTAATCTCTTATATTCATTTAAGAGTGATACTTTGGTAGCAAAGAAACAATTATTCATATACTTAATAAATTCAGCTGTAGTTGAATCTGTGTGAATAAAATGTCTATTCATAAACCTACCTTCATATAGTTTCTGAACTCTTTCTGTTAGTTCTTTTGGTCCTCCAAAGATAATTCTAGCTTGCATCATCATATCTAGTTTAGCTATTCTCTCAGTTAAAAACTCAGGACTAAATACTATATTAAGAGTAGGATATTTCTCTCTTAGAGACTCTGTAGTACCAGGAGAAACAGTTGATTTTATTATATAGACTGGTCCTTGTTTAGCATAATTAAATACATTTTGAATGTACTGAGTGTCTTGTTGTCCGTCTTCAAACATAGGAGTAGGAACACATACAAATATAAAGTCAGCTGTATGAACTTCTTCTAACGTATTAAAACTTTTCTTTGGATCGATATCATAAATCAATACCTTATTAGATAAAGAGAAAGCAAATGCTTGTGCTTCTCCTACAAATCCATTACCTATTATTCCTACTGTCATAGTTAAAAAAATTTTTTATTTTCATTTAGTATAAAGTCAAAAGTACCTATATCAGTATCTTTTGTTAATTTATTAATAGCATTTACATCTTTAGGTAAACACATTCCTCCAAAACCTTCGTTAAAGTATCTTAAATAAGATGTCTCTGGTACTGATTCAGCTTTATATACGTCTAGAACTTTATTATAATCTACGTTATGTTTATCACATAACTTACCAAATGAATTAGCAAAGACAGTTTTATAAGCTTTAAACGAATTAGAGAAGTATTTTACGAACTCACATTCATAAGGGGTAACAACTTTAACTTCTTTAGGGTAGTGACCATGAGATTCGATAACTAAATCGATAGCTTCTTTATATTCAGAACCTATTACTAATACATTATGGTTCGATATAAAATCTTCTATTGCATGTTTTTCTCTTAAAAACTCTGGTACTAAACATAATCGTTGTTTATTAAATACTTTAGTTAATGTGCTATAAGTTCCAGGAACTATAGTAGATTTAACAGCTACGATACCTTGATAACTATGATCTGATAATCTATCTAAAGTATCTATAATTGTGTCTACATTACATGATCCATCTTCTTTAGAGTTAGTAGGTAAGCATATATAAATTAACTCTGCACTTAATACATCTTTTATATCTGTATTTAATTTAATATCGTGAACTAATACTTCATGATTTAATCTTTCAAAGCCTTCTTTGATAGCTGAGCCAACAACTCCTACTCCTATTATTCCTATCTTCATACTAATTTGCTATAATATTCGTTCTGTTTTACTTGTTTATCTATTGTCTTAGGATGGTATAAAGCTAATTCTGGTAAAGCAGGTAAAGGTGCATAGCTTTCATACCCTTCTAATACTTCATGAACTTTATTCTTCCATCTAATCTCTGGTTTATTTTTCCAAATACGCCACTGATAATCTGGCCAGTTAATTCTATCTTCAGCATCTACATTCCATCTCCATTTTGTGATATGTTCTTGAGTTAATCCTGAGACTGTATTGACTCTAGGAACTAAGTACACCTCGTTGTCTGGGTTATTTTCTAATATCTCAGGTAACTTTTCTATAAAGATATCATGAGGCATTTCATCAGCATCTATTTGAAATATATAATCACCGGAACAGTATTCTGTTAGTTTGTTTTTCCAGTTAGCAAAATGACCATTGAAGTCTAAACCTCTCCAAAATTGTACGTTAGGATATTTATTTTGTTTAGTTAACCAAGAAGCTATCTCTGGAGTGCCATTCTTTTGATCGAAGAGTATAACAATCTCGTCTTGTTGTCTTTTATTTGTTCTGATAAAGTTAACAAGTTTTTGTATCTCTACAAATTCATTACAGACAGTAATAGCATAACTAATCTTCATATCTATTTCTTAGCTCTTTTAATTTACTTTTAGTTAAAGTACCTACCTTTTCTTTTACTCCTAAGTATACTTCATCGTCGGCAAAATCAAACTTCTCCAAAGTATAAGAACTATTATCGACAAACCCTGAAGACTTTCTTATAAGTTTTGCAGCTTGTTCTAGCATAGCTAAAAATTCTTCTGTGGATAGTATTATCTTACCGTACGAGTACATAAACTTACCGTCTAGATAAAAACCATCAGAGTTATTATTTTTAAAGTAAACATGTACTCCGTCATCTTTATCGTATGCTTTAAGGTCATAAGTATCAGCCATTTGTGCATTAATAAGAGAAGTAAATAGTAGCAGCAGTAGAGTTATTCTTGTCATAGTTTATAAAAATCGATATTTTCTAGAGCAGTCATAAAGTCATTTTGCTCGTAATGTTTAATGTTTTTCATATCCATCTTATGAGTTTGGTCAGATGGAAAGTTTTTTGTTTTTCGCTCTTCTTGAGTAATAGGAACTGACCTTACAGAAGCCCATTTCCATTTTACAGTATCAGTACCGTCTAAAAAGACCATACCTTTCTCTGGTAAAGTTATTGTAGCTGGTGCCCATACTCTTTTATCTTTATCTATATGCAATAAGTCTTTATAAAGTTCTGGGGATGTTTCTAGAAGGTCTTGAACTATTTTAGAACCTTCAGTCATAAGAGTAGAGGTTGTAAACCCACTCCCAAAGCATAGCCATGTTTTTATTTCTTTTCCTTCTTGTTCGAACGACTGTTCATAACATGCGTTACTGCCGAATGGTCCTTCTACTAATTGATCTTGATTTAGTTTCATACTTTTTTTAATTTAGGAAGTGATAATTTAGATAGTTTAGGTTGAACTTTTATATTAGTAACGTACTTATCAAGCAGTAACTTTAAACTATCTACCATTGCATCAAAACTAAACTTACTTTTATTCTCATGTTTAAGTTTTTTAGCTGGTGTTAAATATTTTTTATAGTGTTTATATATTAATTTATATGTTTTAGATACCTCAAAGTCATCTGGCTTAAACCATTTACTTTCTTTAAGTAGAACATTTTTAACTACTGATGATTGATCTAAATCTTGTAACGAACCACTTATCAAAGAACATAGTGATGGGTTTAAAAAATCTATATGACCTGACCAGCCTGTTGCAATTATAGGCTTACCTGTCATACTAAACTCTAACAACGGTCTACCGAATCCTTCTCCTCTAGTATGAGTAACCATTGCTTTAACTTTAGGATGATTATATAACCAGTTGATCTCTTCATCAGTCATGTCACCATGTACTATATAAATGCTAGGTAACTTACCTTTTACTGATCTTTTTATGCTATCAATCTTAGTAAGTAACTGCTCTCTGTCTATTATACTAGTAGTAGCATGAGAGGTTTTAAGTATTAAAGCAGGAGCATTAGTTTTATTTTTAAATGTCTCTAAGAATGTCTTTATAGTATACCCTATATTCTTTCTATCATGACCTAAACTACCTTGAAGCCAGTGACCAACTACTAGATAACAGAATGACTCTTTTATAGAAGATAAATCTATATTTGATTTCGTAACGAAGTATTTAGATAAATCTACTCCTTCAAATAATACCTCTACTGGTTTGGTAAGTTCTAGTTTTTCAACTTGATTAGTAGTGTTGTTTTTTATTTCCCATTTAGTTTGTTCAAATACTGTCTTACTATGTTGAGAAGAGGTTAAAGTTAAGTCCATATTATTAACACCTCTAATCCAAGATTGATCACATAGATTAGTTTCTATTCCTGCTGTAACTCCTATATTATAATCTCCTACTGCCTGAAATTCATTAGGGACAGTAATCTGTACCCATATATTAGGTTTAGCATCGAGTTTAGGAACGATTAATGCAGTTAGATCATCTACGTTATGGTCTTCTAAATATCCAAATCGAGTATTACCCCATCTTTGAGATAGAAGTTTGACGTCATATTTATCTAGTTTAATAACTGCTCTAATAAAATCTCTTGATCTAGCTCCGTAACCAGAGTAAGTATCTACTGGACTGCTTATAACTATTGTTGGTTTCATATTAATATCCTGTTAATGCGTGTGTAACTTTTATTGATGAAGGTTTATCAGCTTTGAAGACATCAAACCTAGCTCTTGGTTTAAACTTAATAAAAGTTTCTTCTATTGCTTCTATAACATTAGTACACATTCTGTCTGATGTCATTTGAGCTTCTTCTGATAGTAACCAGTCTCTTCCTGCTAAACCATTTGCTTCTCTTTGTTCTTTTGGTAACTTATATACATACTCTAAAGCTGCTGCTACATCGTTAGGGTCACATCTATCGTCAAAAATGTAAGGAGTACCAGGTGATCCTGCTAAAGAAATGTTAGAAGGAAATACTGGTTCTGCCCATACGCCACATTCTTTATAAGTACCTCTATGATTAGAAGGGAAGTCAGAATCAAAATCAATCCATTTACCTTCTTTATCAACAAACCTACATTGATCTTGCATACCTCCTGTAACGTTAGGTATAACCATAGTGCCTGTCATAATAGACTCAGTTAAAGATAATCCCCATCCTTCGTTTGAAGTAATAAGCATAGTAACATCACACATATTATACATAAAGTTCATTTGAGGAGTATTAATCTTAGCAGTAGAAAAGTATATATTACCTTCTGGGTATATAGCTGCTTTAACTGCTTTTAAGTCAGTACCGTGTGGATTAGATACTTCTGTATGCATAACTAAGCCTACTTTTTTAGCTGCTTCTTCTCCTATACTATCACAAAATAGCTTAAAGGAAAGAATTACATCTCCTGGTCTTTTTCTATGAATATTTCTAGAATTAAAATAAGCTAAAAATTCTATATCTTTATTAGGTATCGTCTTTTCTCTAAACTCTACTAACTTAGGATATAAGGCATGATCTTTATCTATATTATAGAACATAGAATCATTAATACCGTGAGGTACATATTTAATAACTTTATCTTCTGCTAGATTACCTAATACTAATTTGTTGATGTTTACTGTTTGTTTAGATATACCCATTAAACAATCTACTGAATTGTAGAAGTTTTTATTGTACATTGGAGCAGGATAATCATCCCATATGTTTAACCATACTATAGGAATTTTATTTCTGATTTCTCTTTCAATTTCGAAAAGCCATATCCAATATCTTGGGTCTGTAAATATAAAAATAGCATCTGGTTTTTCATTCTTTAGTAAAGCTCTTACAATAGCAGGGTTACCGTATCCTTCTGTTGGCATTACTTTTACGTCAGCATCGGTAATATTTACAGCTTTATTAACATCGTCAGATACATCTATTATTTTACCTACTTCAGGATGTTTAAGAGCAGCTCCTAATTGAAACCAATTATATTTATGAGATGTACCTACTACTATCTCTTTAGACATAGTTGCTACACCAGAGTGCATTCTAATATCGTCGCTTAAGAGAAGTATTTTTTTTCTCTTATCTTTTTCAATGTAACCTTCTACCATTACTTCTTGTATTTAATATTATTCTGTTTGTGAATTGCATTTTTAAATGCCTTATCAGTAAGATATAAAAAAATTGCACGATCAGCAAGCTTTTTAAAAGAAAAGTTATCTTGTAAGCAAGCCATTTTGAAGTGATCGAAAAGAGGTTGAGTAATTTTAACCGAAGTTAGTTTTTCATTTTTTATCATAACTATATATCTTTATATATTTATATATAAATAGGCTATAAATCCGAAAGTGCCATACAATGATCACATTTACCTAAAGGAGATTTACAACTATGGTCTTTATCTATATACTTACCTTTATCATCTAGTACATTAGTAATAAAATTATTCATAGACTCGATTACCTGTTTAGTTTTTCTAGGACCAGCATTAGGGCTAAACTCTTGAACTCTTCTTTGCATAGAAGCAAACTCAGCATCCTTTGGTACTCTTCTTTTTACAATAAAGAACTCTACTTTAATCTTATCTGGGCTAACGTTAAACTGTTTAGCAAAGAACTCTTTATACAAAACAACTTGAGCTGTAAGATTAGGATTCTTCTTCTGATTATCATTCCAGCCTCTAGTAGAAGTTTTTATATCTACAACAGTCCATTCTTCTGTTTCAGGATGATAGAATACTAAATCAACTAATCCTTTGAATACTACTCCAGGTTTAAGTTGTTGATATAGTAATGTCTCTACTCCTGCAAGCATCATATTCTTTGTTCCGAAGTATATAGCTCTCTTCTTTTTTATAAAGTCTAATATATGTTTACCGTCTAACCAGAAGCTATTAAGTTCGTCAGCAGTAGAGTAATGTTCATGTCCGTTAACTGCTTTACCTGATCTATATGCCTTAATCATATTATCATATAGTAGCTTGTTTACATCTATCTCATTAGCTTCCTTTACAGAGTTATGATATAATACTTGTAAGTAATGCTGTAAGGTCTCATGAAATGCTGTACCGAACGTAGTATATATGTTTTGAGTAAATGGTACTACTTTCTTTCTATACTGTAAGTCCCATAGTTTAGGACATTTATTATATGTACTAATAGAGCTATAAGATATGTGAGTTAACTTAGAAGGTGTTTGTTTGATCTTACTCTCCCAAACGACCTTCACAGGTCCTTTTAGTTTTCTTTTCAATATATTTTATTTAGATTTCTTCCATAATCCTTTCTGGACTATCTGAGAGATAATACCATAGTTACTTAGGTCTTGAAAAGTATCTATTAAGGATTCGTTTTGAGCTTTTCTATTAGACAGTATCATATTTTTCCATCTATTTACTTTATCTGATATTCTATACCAGAGTCCAACTAAAGCGAAGTCGGTTTCTTCTTGATTAGCTAATTGAGTTCCAGCTGCTACATTACCCATTCCATAATCTAAATGCTTCTTAGCAAATAGTTCAAACTGTTCGTCTGATATATCTTTATAGGCTTTGTAAATAAGTGGATACTCTTTCTTTAGTATCGGGAGGGCTTTTATAGGTTCTTTCATACTATAAAGATAAGAATAAAATCTATAAGAACCTACTATAAGTATATAATTCTTTCGTCGTTATTTCTAGATATTTTTCCTACCTGTCCATCAGCAAATTCTACTTCAACTGCGTTAGGGTTTCTACTAAACTTTGGCTTTTCTTTTAAGAATACTCTTGTTCCGTCTTCTTTAATAATCATATATTTAGCATAATTTACATTGAAGTCTTCTTTAAGAGATTCGTAATCAGCATAAGCATCCTGTGAAGCTTCATCAACGACTACCCAATCTTCTTCTTTATTATTTACATAGTCAGCTACAGCTTGTTCAGTTGGATCTAATTCATAATGGCTACCGTCGTTACCATTTTGTCCAATAACATTCATTCTATCTTCATCGTAATCAGAAGGAAAGATACTTTCATTATCAGGTTCTTCTAACTCACCGTAGATGTTTTCTTCTCTTTTAGGGTAAGCATGAGCAAAAGCAAAGTTAGCTGCCACTACTAATGATATAGCTAAAGGGTCAAATACAAATATAATAGTAAGTAAAAGTATATTGATAATTACATCCATAGGAGTATCTGTAAGACCAGCTAAATATTTAAGAGGTCCTAATTCTCCAGCAACTTCTGAATTATTATTTAAGTCTAGTATTTGTAATCTAAATTTCTGTAAGCTATCAGCTGCTACTTGTCTTTTTTCTTGAACAGCTTTTCTATTTTCTTCTTCAACTTCGATACGCTTCTGCGAAAGCCTAAGTTCGGCAGTAGAGATGGTTGATCTAACGCCCCCAGATACCGTGGTGTCTCGTACTTGGATCGACTGAGCTTTGGCATTAGAAAGAATACTAATATTACTACTAATTTGCGTAAGTTCTTTATCATATCGTTGTATATCGTCTTCATAAAATTTAGCTTTATTGTCTAAGAATTCTATTTTATTGTCACTGATTAATAAGTTAGCATATGTCTCTTGGTATGCAGCAGATAAGAAGCCATATATACCCATAGAGGTAATGATTACTAATATAATAGCAGCCACAGTTAGATAAGCTCTAAGGGCTTTATTAATTGTATCCCAGTATTGGTACAATAGTGATGCTATAACTAATTTAGCTACCTCTAATGAGCCAGCCATTATAATTACTTCGAATTGTGCTCCTGCAAACAGTTTACTTAGTCCGTATACTGAATAGAATGCTGCTGATGCAGATACTGATAGGGCAGAAAAGGCAATTACAAAAGGAAACAAACCTTTTTTTACATTTTTCCACATAATTTTCTTTAATATAAATAGTTAAGTTACTGGATCAAAAGAAGAAGTACTGCTCCTCCACCGATAGCAGAGCCTATTTGGTAGAGTTTCTTTTGTCTATTAGCTTTTTTTAATGCTGATTGTAGCTCTTCAGACATTTCAGAAGCTGTTTTTATTTGACTGTCTTTCTGTAATATAATATTATTTAGAGTAGAAGTTTGAAATTTAAGATTAGTAACGAGATCTGATTGAGTGACTAGTTTATCGTTAGTGACTGAGATAAGTTTAACCATAGCATCTAGTTCTTTTGATCTAGCATCTCCTTGGATTAGATCTTTGACTACTAACTTAGCTATAGGGTTACTTAATTGAATCGTTTTCGTAGAGTCTTTCTCTGTATCTGTCTGCGAAAAACTGCTCAAGCATATCATCACCGAAATAATCGATAGCATCAAGCTTCTGTTTAGTTTCTTTTTTAATAACATTTATATCTCTATTTAAATTGTTAATCTTTACATCATATGCAGCTACAGCTTTTTCTAGCTCTTTAGATTCTATCTCTAAGCTATCATTTACTGTCTCTAATAATGTAATTTTCTGTTGAAGTATATTGATTTGCGTTTCGTATTTAGCAATATCAATAGTAGGTTTTTTATCTATAATATAGAATATAACTATAGTTGTAATACATAGTAATATAACACTTGCTCTGTTCATATCTTACAATATAAGAATAAAATCTTAATTAAGCAACTAATGCTGCTTGAAATCTTTCCCAATCAAAGGCTGATCCTGGATCTACTTTACCTTTTCTATCTCCTCTTACATGATCACCACTACAGTCTGAGTGACGAACTACGTTAGAAGCAGGAATGTTGTACTGTTTCATCCACCATTTACATGTAGATAATGCAGCATCGAATTGTGCTTCAGTATAAGTGCCTGGTTGTTTGATTGCTTTTAGAAAAGAATCATACGTTTGTTTACCTGGCACTAATAACTCAAAGCCTAAGTAATGGGAGTTTAAGTTAGATAAACCATCCCATTCTGATTTACCTGCGTGATAAGCTTTACCTGGTGATGAGATCATTTTCTCATAAGTACCATCAGGATGAATAAATCCATGTACGGATAATTTTAATGCTTTTAAAAAATCGTGAGCTGTTATCCATTCACCTTCCCATTGAAGGTACTCACCCATACTGTGTACTACTATTCCTTTTGGTGCTATTGCCATAATCTTTATTTTTTACCAAATATTTTACCTGCTTCAGCTATTCCGAAAGCTCCTAGTACAATGTATACGAATGAATCGTATATGAATTCGTTAATTACTAGATCTTCTCCCATGTAACCAGTTAATAGATCCACTACTGCGAATAATACCATGATCACAAATGCTGAGAAACCAACTACTGATTTTTCGTTGATGTCGTTTTTGTCCTTAAATATGTCTTTGAAAGCCATCCATTTAGTTTTTAAATAGTTTAACATATAAAACAATTTTAGTGTAACGTTCTTTTATATAAATAGTTTTTAAAATGCAAACCTAGCACCTATTGTAAAAGCATACGTCATAGGTATCTTTTTATCTGTGTTGTGAACTGTGCTAATTCCTAAATTTGCATTGAATCTTTGAGAAAGTCTATAGCTATTATTTAATCCTATAATATAGGTAAAATTTTCAAATGGTATTATTTTAAGGTCCAAAGGCATAATAGTCACTGGCAGAGACAGTGCTAACATTGGAGCTACAGTATATCTAGGTAATGCTTTGAAAGTGAATGGTTTAGTAGCAAAACCTGTTAGAGATGTAGTAGAAGATATTTCTCCAAAGGCATTTACTATACCAGCACTAGCAGCAAATCCAGCTACTCCACCTTTCCATTTGTTATCTTTTTGTCCCATCCACACTCTACTATAACTATATGACATCATAGTAGTTCCGTACATGTACATAAAGTTAACTGAGTTAGTATCTACGTAATGAATAGATCCTTTATCCCAAAACGTACCAAACTTTTCTTTCTTTCCAGTAAAAGGATTATCTAAATAATAATCTACTGGTTTATCATACGCCCACCATACGTTACTAACTGAAGTGCCAACCATAAATTGTTTCATGTTAGACCATATCATAGCATTATAACTGTAAGTAGTAGTACCTATTAGGTTAGCTTGTGACATACCAAATGATGCAGCAGTAGTCATAGTACCATCTATCATCTGTACTGCCATTAAGTTAGCA
>Ga0208793_1000929_pt1 | contig 18155 bp, 11 predicted proteins | sample 17_taG_FD_184092 | JGI IMG/M metagenome (GOLD analysis project Ga0208793, IMG submission 184092) | Marine viral communities from the Subarctic Pacific Ocean - 17_ETSP_OMZ_AT15314 metaG (SPAdes) (version 2) | ecosystem: Environmental > Aquatic > Marine > Oceanic | place: Pacific Ocean | collected...
ATAAGAGATGGGAAACCAGTGCCTGTTAAGTTTGCTTACATGAAAGATGTCCTGGAAGCACTTAATAGAAGACGTGGTAACAAGATTACAGAAATAAAAATGGGTTTGACCCAGGAACTGGAGCCTTGTGGCTTCATGTCTAAAGACGTTTGGTGGAGAGGTATAGCTGATCTCGTAATTACAGACGGTAGCACCGCGTGGATCGTGGATTATAAAACAAGTAAGTCTGCTAAGTATGCAGATAAAGGGCAGTTAGAACTTATGGCTTTAGCTACGTTTAAATACTTTCCCGAAATAAAAACTATTAATGCTGCGCTAATTTTTACAAAAGCTAAAAAGTTTGTAAAACACAAATATACTGATGACATGATAGACTCTTTGTGGGATAAATGGTTATCTAAGTTTAGACGTATGGAGGTGGCTTATGAAACAGATACTTGGAACGCCCACCCCAGTGGTCTATGTAAAAGACATTGCGCTGTAATAGAGTGCGTATACAACGGGAGTAACTGATGGCCTATACTAAATCACCTAGACCCTACAAGAAAGAATACAAAAAACAAAAGGAACGTGGGGAACACCCAGACAGAATGGAACGGCAACGTGCCAGACGTGCTTACGATAAAAAAGGAATAAACCGCAAAGGTAAAGACGTAAGCCATAAGAAGATGTTAAGTAAGGGGGGCAGTAACAAAGACGGCACTAGACTGGAAAGCCCTTCAAAGAACCGTGCAAGAAACGGACAAAAGAAAAAGAAAAAGAAAAAGAAGACATAATATGGAGCGAGTAGTTTGGACATTATTAATAATAAAGCGGTGTTACTTAGATTACGTGAACCTAACAAGGTAACGAATGTAATACCCAAAAGCCGTGAATTAGCGGATAATAAAGTATTGGTTAATTGGGGACTTGAAGAAGCACTGAGTCTCAAGAAGTTAAATATAAAAGTACCTTCACCTATTGAAGGTAGGTACGAGTGGACAGGTAGATACAAACCTTTTGAACACCAGAAGTCTACAGCCGCTTTTTTAACAATGAATAAAAGATCATTTTGTTTTAATGAACAAGGCACAGGCAAAACAGCTAGTGCAATATGGGCATCAGATTTTCTAATGAAACAAGGGAAGATACGTAGGGTGTTGGTTATCTGCCCGCTGTCAATCATGGATAGCGCATGGCGTGATGACTTGTTTACCTTTGCTACTCACAGGACAGTATCTGTAGCGTATGGTTCTGCGGATAAACGTAAAAAAATTATTGGAGAAGGGTCTGAATATGTAATTATCAACTATGATGGTGTCGCTATTGTAGCTGATGAGATAAAGAAAGGTGGCTTTGACTTAGTCGTTGTAGATGAGGCAACACACTATAAAAATGCACAAACAACCAGATGGAAGACACTTAATAAACTGCTAACAGACGATATGTGGCTGTGGATGATGACAGGTACACCTGCCGCGCAAAGCCCTGTAGACGCGTATGGCCTTGCAAAAATGGTAAACAAAAATTTAGTTCCTAGGTTTTTTGGGTCATTTAAAGATCAGGTTATGACGAGGGTTTCTCAATTTAGATGGATAGTTAAACCCGCCGCAACAGAAATTGTGTTCAACTCGTTGCAACCTGCCATACGTTTTACGAAGGAAGAGTGCCTTGATTTACCCCCGATGGTGTATACCAAACGAGAAGTGGAGTTAACAAAACAACAAAAGAAATACTACCTAGAACTTAAAAATAAAATGATTATGGAAGTTACAGGGGCAGAAGTTACCGCTATGAACGCGGCGGTGAGCCTTAATAAACTACTACAGATTTCATCTGGGGCTGTATACACTGATGCAGGGGGTATATTAGAGTTTGATATTAGAAACAGATATAAAGTACTACGTGAAGTCATTGATGAATCAAGCCAAAAGATATTAATATTTGTACCCTTTAAACACGCTATAGAAATACTCACAGAAAAACTACGAACTGATGGCATAACAACTGAAGTGATTCAAGGTAGTGTATCTGTACCTAGACGGACAGAAATATTTAGAACTTTCCAAACAACTAAAGATCCACGCGTGTTGGTGATTCAACCACAAGCCGCCGCACATGGTGTTACGTTAACAGCCGCTAACACAGTGGTCTGGTGGGGGCCGACAAGCTCATTAGAAACTTACGATCAAGCTAATGCACGGGTACACAGGTCAGGGCAGAAACATAAATGTACAGTGGTGCAACTACAAGGTTCTGCCGCTGAAAAACACGTTTACAAGTTATTAGATAAAAGAATTAACGTCCACGCAGATTTAATTAATTTATACAAAGAAATACTTGACTAATGTATTAATAGATACTATATGTAAGTTCTCAATGCACAGAGGAGGGTAGTATGAGTAGTGAAATAACTCCTGATAAGCTGACTAAAACGTACATTAAGATACGTGCAGAACGATCAGCATTATCAGCGAAGTACAAAGAAGCAGATGCTATACTGATAAGACAGCAAGATAGCATCAAAAGAGCGTTGCTCGACCATTGTGATAGACACAATACTGAGAGCGTAAGGACTTCAGAAGGATTGTTCTTTAGGTCTATTAAAACGAAATATTACACAGATGATTGGGATTTAATGTATGAGTTTATTAGAAAGCATAACGTCCCAGAATTTTTTGATAAGCGTTTGAATCAGACTAATGTGAGGCAGTTCTTAGAAGAAAACCCAGACGATGTTCCTCCTAGTTTAAAGATAGATAAGGAACAAGTAATCACTGTAAGGAAGGTAAAGAAATGAGTGAATCATTTGTACCCATAGAAGATTTAGCTAAACATTTTTCGGTTAGCATATCTACGGTACGTGCATGGGTGAGACAAAAGCACATACCAGAGGACACCTATATAAAGGTGGGATCTACATATAGATTTCGTGTATCAGATGTAGAATCAGCACTCACTAAGGTTAATACACGCGAAGATGTCAGTAATGACTTAGAAGTAGCTGCAACACCACAAACTGTTGAAGTTGAAGTAGAAGAAGACCAAATGGAATTTGATTTGGATGAAGATGTATAATATTTATAAACCTCTGGAAGGAGAGCGATAATGGAAATATATAAGATTGAGAATGTAGAAGCCCTATGGCCTAAGATAGACCAGACGTACCACTTTAACGATAAGGTTAAACGTACTATACCTTGTGGGCCTAGAGAAGATAATGCGGAGTATTCTATAGAGTTTCGCATGAACAAAGACGCGGCACAGAAACTGCACAAAGCTATGTCTGCGGCTTACGATGCGAACCGACCAAAGGGCGCACCTGACAAGTTAGCCATACCATTTGTCAAGGAAGATGACGGTATGTATAAACATAAATCTGCTATAAAGGGCCAATATAACGGTAATCTTACACATAAGCCTGTGTTAGCAGATAGCCAAGGTCAGAGGTTACCAAGTGACTTTAAACTGACAACAGGTAGTACAGTGAACATCTACGTACAATTCATCCCGTATAAAATGGGTCCAAATTCTGGCGTAAGTTTACGTCTGAAAGGTGTACAGGTTATTAAATATAACGAGTATACACCACCCATTGAGTTTGACGTAGTTGAAGGTGGATATACTATGGATGGGGAGGATACTCCTATAGATATACCACCTGTTAAAGAAGCAGATTCTTTTGACGAGGAACCTGTGAAAGAGCCGAAGAAAGCCGCCAAGAAGACAGCACCGCCACCGACAGCTGCCACTGATGACGACTTGAGCTCTATTGTCGATGATTGGGACGACTGATAATTAGCAATAGAAATCCACTGCGGCTAGGTTATACCGAAAAGGGTAATATGCTGTTACCTCTGCCGCAGTGTCTTTTGGAAACGGTGGGTGGAGATTATGGAAACAACAAAATTTTTGAGGAGAGTGCTAGGTGGTGATGGTTTCTACTGCTTCTGCGCTTTTAGTGAACAGCACAAGATAACTAAATTTTATACGTCTATTGACGCTGTTGCATCCGCATCTGATAGTTTAGATGCACAAGGATATGATATATATTTCGGACTATCTACGTTTGAGACAGGTAACTCACGTAAGGTAGACAATGTGAAGTACGTTAACTCGTTCTTTCTTGATTTGGACTGTGGGCCTAGTAAGGATTACCCTAATCAACGGGAAGCATTGAACGATCTACGTAGATTCGTGAAGAAGCTATCTTTACCAAAACCTGTTATGGTGAGTTCTGGTAATGGTGTGCATGCGTACTGGACGTTGGTAACCCCTTGTTCAGTGGACGCATGGTTACCTGTAGCACTGCGTTTAAAGAAATTATGTGTCGAACACGCACTGCAGGCAGATGCGGCTGTTACTGCTGATGCGGCTAGAATTTTACGTATACCAAACACACACAACCATAAGAGTGACCCGCCAACAGAGGCCAAACTCATAGGAAATATGGACTCAGCACCTGTTGTGGACTTTGATGAGTTTTCTGATTTGTTAGGTGGTGGTGTACCTAAAGAACAAAAATTTACGCCTAATGCTATGACAGCCATGTTGATGGATAATACAGAGAATGTGTTTAAAGATATTGTTATAAAGAACCAAAAAGGCACGGGGTGTGGGCAACTAGATAACATCATTAAAAATCAAGGAGAGATAAGCGAACCTCTGTGGAGAGCAGGTTTATCTATTGCTAAATTCTGTATAGATGCTGACAAAGCTGTACATTACGTATCTAAAAAACACATTGGATATGACTATAATGTTACAGAGGAGAAAGCTAACCTTATAAAAGGGCCATACCTATGTAATACATTTGACGAGTACAACCCAGATATGTGTCACGAGTGTCCACATTGGGGTAAGATAAAGTCTCCCATTGCGTTAGGCAGACGGATTAAAGAAGCAGAGGAAGAGGTAGAAGCCCCTGCTATGAACTTACCTAATTCACCACTAAGTAAGTATGTTATACCTAAATACCCTAGACCCTACTTTAGAGGTGCAAATGGTGGTATATACATACAAGTCCGTGACCCCGACGGAGACCCAGTAGACAGACTAATATACCATAACGACTTATATGTTGTTAGAAGGTTACGAGATGCAGAGATAGGTGAAGCCATTGTTATGCGCCTGCATCTACCAAAAGACGGGGTAAGAGAGTTTACAATGCCGCTTACTGCGGTAACATCAAAAGAAGAATTACGTAAACAGCTTGCTATGCAAGGTGTAACACTATCAAAAATGGATGAACTTATGCAGTATATAACAACGTGGGTAAACGAACTACAGGCACAGGCAGAGGCAGACGAAGCGCGTAAACAGTTTGGTTGGACTAGTGATGAGGGAGGTTCCTTCATATTAGGTAACCAAGAGATTTTTAAAGATAAGGTGGGGTTCAACCCACCGTCAGCGCAAACAACAGGTCTGTTCCCAGCTTTTGAACCCAAAGGGACATTAGAAGATTGGAAAGATACTATGAACTTTTACAACCGTGAGGGTTTTGAGTTACATCAGTTTGTTGTGGGTACATCGTTTGGGTCTCCCCTAATGCAGTTTTCGCCTATAAACTGTGCGGCATTACATATATACAGTAAGGACTCAGGTGTAGGTAAAACTACAGCTATGGCGGCAGGTGTATCTGTATGGGGAAGCCCAGAGGATTTAATTATTCACGAACGTGACACATTTAACACAAAGATGAACAGGGGTGAAGTATACCATAACCTACCTTTATACATGGATGAACTTACTAACACGCCTGGTAGGGATCTGTCTAATCTTGCGTATCAACTTACGGGCGGTCGTCAGCGAGGTCGTATGTCTGCGAGTGCGAATATGGAGAGACATCGTGGTGAAGCATGGCGACTTCTCGCTGTAACGACAGGCAACACAAGCATGGTTGAGCGCATAAGTATAATCAAAGCTATGCCAAAAGCAGAGGCGCAGAGAATACTAGAGTGTAGAGTTAAACGTATACATTTTGATACCAAGGCAGAAACAGATAAGTTTAGCGCTGACATAAAAAATAATTACGGTCATGCGGGCAAAGAATACGTTCAGTATGTTATGAACAACGTAGAGGACGCTAAAACACTTCTCACTAAAGTGCAGAACAGAGTAGACAAAGAAGCAGGGTTGACCGCTGAAAATAGGTATTGGTCAGTGCTTGTTGCTTGTACAATAACAGGTTTAATACTAGCTAAACGTGCGGGATTAGTTGACTATGATGCGGGTAAGATATTCGCTTGGGCCGTTGCTAGGTTGAAAGAAAACAAACGACAAGTAGAAGATATGAGTGTCTCAGTCGAGGAGACTTTGAATGACTACATACATGAACATTGGAGTAATGTATTGTGGATTAAAAGCACAGACGACTTACGTAATTCTGATGTCACACAGTTAGTTATTCCAGAGGCACTGCCTAGAGGTAAGTTAGTTGCACGGTATGAAACAGATTTAAAGCGTGCCTATCTAGTACCTAAACCACTGAAGGAGTGGTGCGGTAAACAACAGATAAACTATGCCTCATTTATAAACGACCTTACTACCAAACTTGGCGCTACGAGAAAGAAGATGCGTTTGAGTAGAGGTACACATATGAACTTACCTCCGACATGGGTTATAATAGTAGATTGTTCAATAGAGAATGAAGATAAGACAGGGAATACTGAAGACACATGATTTAAACCCTGATGGGGTACGAATTATAGTGAACTGGGATAACATGGTAACAAGTTCTTCTGTGTTTATCTTGTGTACAAATACCCAGGGGGCAATAGAACAAGCTAAAAAAATAACAGATTCTAAGGGTTGGGAAACTAAAAGTCAGGTTAGAATAGAAAATAATAAATTGGGGGTTCGCATTTGGAGGATTGTGTGATATAGGGGTAGTACATAACTACTCCGCCCACTTGACCCGTCTGGCTAGGTATCAACTACGAAGGCGGGTCACTTTTATTTAAATAGCTGAAGTCCTTGATCCCATTGAGCGGAGTTTTCTTTCATAGCTTGTTCTAATGCCGATGAGAACTTCACTCCGTGGTGCATAAGCTGCGTAGTTTTTCTATGTGCTTTCATAGATCTTTCTATAGTCTTCGCAGTAATCGTATGGTCAGGATGTCTTCCGTTAAACGTATTCATGTCTTTTTGTATATCTTGTAACTCGTCCCAGTCACCCATAGTGTTAGCGACATAGTATTTCTTCAATAATTCACTACGTTTTTTATTGGTAGCAGTGTCTATACCTTTAAGTATATTGTTTCTTTCTTGTTGGAATGTATATTCGGTAGGGGCGAAGCCAATAAACTGCCCAAACTTTTCACCTAGAGACACGTCATCATGTATAGGATCACCACGCCTGGTTTTATATCCACCTTCAGCATTTATTCTACCAATACCTAATGGAGCAACTTTAAACATATTTGCTATACCTGCAGGTAGAAGACTTTCAATACCTCTTCTTGTTTCTCCGTTATATAAGTCCATTCCACCTCTGAATAGTCGTTTGCCTGTACTTAGAGCGGGACCACCAAGATGAAAGCCAAGAAAGCCTTCTATATCATCTGGCCCTCTAACTTGGTTGTATCTGTTGTTTTGTATTAGCAATCCAGTCAATCTAATTCTGTTAGAAACATCCATACCTGCCATTGTAGGTACACCCTTAAAGAACCCTTCTCCAATAGACTTACGTACCATAGTATCAAAATCTTCTTCCTCGTCATCTAAGAATAGGTTCCAGATCATACTAACAGCACCGTATAATGGTATGCCGTACACACCTGCAAAGAATAATGCTGTGCCATGAATACCTGCAAGTTGTTTCATTGCAATTTTACGTTCTTCTTTAGTAAAGTTAGATTTGTCTAACGCTTGTTTAGTGGATTTGAGCATGGTGTAATACATCTGAAGCCCGTAGGGTTTATACATAAACGCCACACGACCCAAAGCGTTTTGAGATATACTTGGCGCTGTTTCTAACACAGTACCACCATTTGTTTCTTGTGCTTGGTATATTGCTGATCTAGCCGCTTCGTCTGCTTGTGCTGCGGTAGGTTGAGTTTGCCCTTTCGTAAGTAACTGATCTATGTGTAGTTTATAAGCTGAGAGTATAGTAACTTGTCGGTTAAATCTTTCACCGTGATTAAAAGGTATGGCAGAAAAAGCAGAAATTCTATCTGCATAACTACGTTCTCGACCTGATTCGTCTAACCCTAAAGCATCTTGCAAGAAAGAAGTTGTTAACAACCCTCGTTCTGCCGCCATTTGCACAACGGGCGCAAGTTTTATATATTCTTCTTTTAGTCCATCAGGAAGCTCAAGGTCTTTCTTTAGTGTGTAAGTACCATCCTCTGCTATATCATACATATCAACCACATTATTTTTTGCGTTTAATACTAACTTACCCATTGTACCTATTGCTGCGGCTGTTTCTGGATACCCATACCTTGCTCCTAAATAAGGCATAACAAATAAAGGAACTTGCGATAGGTTAACAAGAGCTGAAGATATATTAAATCCGATTGTGTATATAAACGCCCCTTGGTTTAGAGCTTTTGATATACGTTGCGACGGTGGATTTCGTGCATAATTAAGGCGTTTGTTTAATTCTTTTCGTATTTCTTCAAACGATTTTTTAGCTGTAGGAGGTGGGACTAACTTATCTATCTCTGTTTGTAAATTTTTTAACTTAGCTCCATACTCTAATCTTTTAGTTTGTCTTCCTAAATCGTAAGCCTTAGTGCTCATAGCAATCAACGAGTCAGGTATAAATCCTGGTGTTCCTTTACGTTTCTTTAATTGTTTAGCTAAAGATGTTTCTGGTAAAGTGTTTAAGAATAAGGTTATTATTTCATCTTTAACATCTTTCCCTATTCTAATAGTATTTCCATCTTTATCTTTTCGTTCTTTCCCTAATATATCTAAAGTTTGAGCAACGAAAGACGTTGGTGGGGCTTTTTGAAAATCTTCTATATTTAATTTTTCATTTTTCTTAATATCTATAGTTTCTTGTCTTACATTGGGGTTGTTTTTAAGGTCTTCTGCCGCATAATCACGTTCAAGTTCAGTAGCAAACATTTCAAACACGTAAGGATCTGCTCCTTTAGGCACGGACTCTGGCTTTAAATTGTAACTTAATATATACTTACCTTTACGTACCAAGGGGAAATACACATCTAAAGTACCTAATTTAAATATTTTGTTAAATACTTTACTTTTTAATACCTTAGCAGTTTCAACGTCAGTGCCCATAGCATCGTCAATACGACCGTTTATAGTTTGTTTAAGTTCATCGTACATTTGTTTATATGTAGTATTCATTTTATTATATATGTGTTGCCCGCCAGATTGTTTTAGAGAGTTCCATAAAGGTTGTTGTTGTTCCCATATAGCAAATTTTTCTGATTCAGGGTTAAGTTTAGAAGAATCATATTTGGGGTCAGAAAACTTTTCAGCTACAATATCACGTTGTCTTTTATCTTTAAAATATCTTCTTTTAACTTCACCTTTGTTATTAGTGTACTCCAAAATATATCTAGTATATTTTTCTTCTGCTTCTTTTCGTGTAAGTGTGGGATCTACTTGCTGTATGGTAGATCCATAATTTATATTATATATTAAATCGTCTAATATTATTTTTGCTTTAGGATTGTTCTTAGTCCATTGCACTAAAAGCTGTACGACTTTTTTTACTCTTTCATCAGACATATTTATAGCTCCACGTTGGCGTTGCATCGTCTCATCAGCATCATATCCTAACCTACCAAAACCTGCTCCTTGAGCTATATCCCCCACACCTTGAGAACCTACCAAAGATAAATATGCCTTTGTAAATTTTTCTGTACCCGTTTTTAAATATTCGTTTGATTCTGCAGCGAATCTAGTTCTGCCTGCTTTATCTATTTTACCAGCAAACATTTTATTTATTTTTTCTAGGAAACTTAATGTTTGTTTTGTTGAAGCGGGGTTAGAGTTAAGTTTCATAATCCCTGCGTTTCTAAATTCAGGCGCAGGAGCTAAAAGACCTTCGTATATATCATTACCGTTAATTAAAGTATCTAAGGCGTCTAGTGCTGTAGCTTCATCTTTAATTATTTTTGGGTCAAACTCAGGTATATATGTAAGAGCTACAGTTTTCTTACCTGTTATTCTACGGAAGAAATTAGCTATAATATTCTTTACTCTTTGAAGCGCACTTATACGTTCACCTTTGATATATATTGATGCCAGTGTTTCTTGAAACTGAGGGTTACTCATAACTTCTGCTACAAATTCTTGTAAGTTAGTTGACCCGTAAGCGGTGCCTGTTAAACCTTTAACAGCTTCAAACAAAGTATTTATTTGGTTTCTAGTAGGACTAGATTTGTTATCCAACTCTGCAGATACAGCAGCGTGGGCCATCTCATGTAGTAACGTGTGAGTATTTAAACCGCTATCTGCGTTTAAACGTATGGTGTTAGTCTTAGGGTCAAACGACCCCGCAGAATCCATAGTAGCTACAACTTTTAATTTTGTAGCACCTGCATATTTTATTAATCTATTAGCCAATTCAGCAATACTTTTGTTAGGTGTTGTATGTGCTAGGTCAGCTAACGCAGAAGATAATTCTCCATTTTTAAGGAAAGATATAGTTGATGGACGCATTGGTATATCCATATCAACTACATACTCTTCAGGAAGTTTTTCTCTATAAGGTTCCCAACCTTCACGTAAGTTCCAGTCTTTTGCACGTTGAGCTGCTGCTTCATCTCTAGCTACCGCTTTTCTATCGTTAGTACTAGTTGCATCTTTATTAACAAATGTAGCTCTGGTAGTTTCAAACCACTTTATGGCTTCGTCTGATAAATTATTATTAACCCATGTCCTAAATTTATTACCTGCTCTTTTGTTCATACCTGCATAATAAGCATCAGCTCTTGGCATACCTGTTTTTTGTATTTGACCACCTTCTACAGCAGATGCATATGCAGCGGCGTACAAAGCTTGCATCATGGTAAAATGTTTATAGAAAAATACATTTGGTTGTCGAGATTTAAACTGTGTGGTTTCTAGTATAACTTCCATATCCCGAATAGATAAAACATTTGGTGGGTTTTCAAAATCACCACGAAGCTCTTCATGGTATAACTTTACAAGATCTTCCATTTTACCATCAATGGTATTGCTAAACTCTTTTGCTAAACCTTTTTTAGTTTTTTCTGTTCTTCTTTCAGTATCTCTTGCTCCCGCTTTTTTCATTTCAGACACTCTAAAATCAAGAATAGCTTGAACTTCAGCTTCGTCTTCTATATTTTTTATAAATTCTTCAGCTTTTTTATATTTTTCTGCCGCAATTTTTTCTGTTTTACCTGTTTGAATGTCTGCTATAGCCACCAGCATTTTAGTGTTTAATGACCGTATTGCTTTGTCTCTACTATCCTTAGTATACGTGTTAGTATACGGAATAGTTTTAAACTTTGCTTTTAATTCATCTAATTTAGCTGTAAAGTTTTTCTTAACTACATCTATATTAGCTCTCCGACTCCTAGAAATAGTTTGCCTTGCGTCAATGGCATCCCCTGCTGCGTCTAAGTCAACGTCGTCTGGTGTAACCTCTTTTGGAGCGGCTTTTGCTTCTTTTAAAGCTTTTATTCTTTCTCCCTCTTCCTTAACAGTATCTAAAAATGATTTTCTGCCTGTTGCTTCTCCTGTTTCCTTAGTTAATTTAGCTGTTGGAAGAACATTTTTAAGATATATTTCACCTTCTTTTTGACTAAGATCTTCAACTTTTACACCTTGTTTTTGTTTTACTAACACTTGTCTTAGTATTTCTTTTTCATTATCAGGTGCGTTATCAACTATAGTTTGTTCAGCATCTGTTAGTGTAGCTTCCTTTGTAACATCTGGTGTAACCTCTATGCTGGTAAGCTCATTTAACCGTTCTTGCTCAGAAGGTTCTAAACCTATGGCTTTTTCTTTTAAACGAAGTTGTTTGATTTCTTCTTTTTCAGCATCTGTTAATGCAGTGGCTGCATCGCTTTCTCTATCATCAACAGATCCAGGGCCAACGTCAGGGCCATCCACTCCTGTTTCTTTAAGTGCATCAGACTCCTGGGCATCCGTATCGTCTGTCTCTGGTACAACATCTTGAACGCCAGCTCCACCTGCTCCCTCGACATCTGGTTCACTACGCTGTTCATTTTGTTTCCTTTTCCTTTTCCGTTCAGCTTCCATATGAGCATTTACATCAACAAAATCTGGTATTACATTAGTCGCTCTGTATAAGATTTCAAATATGTCAGGCCCAAGTTGTTTTTTAAAGTCGTCAATGGCGGCTTGTCGTTTTGCTGCATCTTCTATTTTAAGGGCATCATCTAATGTTCTTTTATATTGATCTAATACTTCTTGACTAGGTAAATCATACCTTGCAGCTTCAGCTTCAGCTTCACCTTGCTGTGCTTCAGCTTCACGTTGCTGTGCTTCAGCTTGTTGCTTTCCATACTCTAAAACTTTATCTATAGTTTCCGCTTGTTGAGCTTCTTGTGTTTTGTCTTCTATACCTATTGGACGATCTGGCGGCCCTTGCATTTCTGGCGGCCCTTGCACTGGGGGAGGTTGAGTTGGACCCTGCATTTCTGGCGGCCCTTGCACTGGAGGAGTATCATCCTTTAGTATCTCATCTATTATTCTTTGATTCTCTGCTTCTTTCCGCATTTCTGCTGTAGTAGCTCTTACATTACCTGCACCACCTACAGTACCACCAATTAGACCTGCGGCTACACCTGCATCTGTATATTCTGTTATGGCTTCTTCGTCTAATAATGGTAGCCCAGCCTGCGCCCGTTCAAGCACCTGTTGTCCTATCTCAGTGGGTATCTCTATCGTAGCACCGCGTCCCGCACCTTTAGCAACACGAGTAAATATACCTCCACCCTTCATAGCTTTACTTGTAAACATACCACCGACTAACATTCTGTCTACTATACCTTCCATAGTAGCTTGTGGTATAGCTGTTAAAAATGCTGCTGCTTCACTTACCTGACCTCTATCTCCTCCAGCTACATCAATTTGCCGTTGACGGTTCCAACCATAGAATAAAGGTATTTGAGAACCTATAGCACCTGCAAGACCACCAACTAAAGCTCCTGGAGCGCCACCAACCATTGCTCCTATTTTAGCACCTGCTATACCAGCACCGATACCAATACCCATTGGCCCTGCTGATTCTCCTAATGCTTGCCCAAAATAGCTTAATCCAGTTCCAAGACCTTCTACATCTTGTCGCCTTACCGCAGAACGTTCAGCTCTTTGTAGTGCAGCCTCGTTATCCATAGCTATGTCAGCGCCGTATTCTTCAAGCCCTTCAAGCCCTAAGATCTTACCAACGCCTTCCATACTACTACCAATACCTTCTTGGGTTAGTCTTGCGGTATTGGCTAGGCCACGGCCTAAAGCTGTACGGTTTGCATTTTTACGATTTTCTACCGCTTGTAGATATGCTTCAGTAGTTGGATGTATAACACTTGGGTCTGACGTAGCCGATTCACTTCGTATCATATCTTCAACGGCTGCAATAATTTGCGCTTCTTGTGCGCCTTCTGGCCCTTCTACTTCGAATAAGCTTCCATCTGGCCCTTCTACTTCATACCGCGCCATAGATATATTACCTTAGTTTGTTCTTTTTACGTTAAAATCACTGCTAGTTGGACTAGAACCCATCCAATTTGTACTTACATTTGATTGTCTTGCTCTAGCTTCTGATAGTGTTCTATCAATATCTCTAAGTGCTTTAGCTTCTGCAGGATTTTTTTCTTCCCACCTTCTCATTGCTTCTTGTTGTGCTCTAGCTACTTCTTCTTGAGCAGCCGTTATTTTGCTATTGTCACCACTTTGCATTGCGTTCCTAAGTTCCATTTCAGCTTGATTAACGCTTTGGAATATCGGATCAGTTTGTCTCAACGATGCAAGTTCTTCTAATAGTTTAGCTTTTTGTTGCATTAAATTATTTATGCCTGTTTGCGTAGCGGTTAATTGGCGATAGCTATCTAAACTTTGGAATTTTAATTTTTCAAGTTCACTTTCTGCTTGACCAGCTTTGTATGCCATACGAGCACCCGTAATATCACCTTTTCGAGCGCCACGTAATGTAGCTAAAAACTCGTCACTTATACCTGTTTTGGGTTGTTCTTCAGATGTTGTAACTTCAGGTGTTGTAACTGGTGGATAAGCTGGCCCAAGACCTTTTAGTGACCCTGGCCCAAACTTACCTTCTGATATATTACGTTCTTGTGCTTCTGGTTCTCCATCACCCGTAAGAGAATTTACCATTCCTAGCCCAGTGCCTCCCCAAAAAGAGGCTCTCATGGGAGAAAATTGACTTGATGTTGGTAAGCTTCCCAAACCTTTTGTGGCACGTATTTTAGGGTCAAGAGACTCCATTCTACCAGTTTTAGGGTTTCTATAAGTAGTTTGGCCTGGTTTAGGTTTGTATGGTACTTGTTTTGACCACATCTTGGGTACGTGTTTTTGAGCAAATCTACCTAATTTAGTAGCAGCAGGTGTACCTGCACGGGCTAATTTATACGCTAATAGACCACCTCTAAGTGCGCCAGTTCCTGCCCATCCAAGCCCAGGAATAAGCATCATACCATATGAGAGTGCATCTAACGGATTTTCTTTTGCCCAATCTATCGCTCGTGGGATAATACCACCATTAGCATACGTAGCCATCTGCCTCCCTGTTGCAGGTATACCTGTAGCTACTTGTATACCTCCTTTTGGCCCTTGTGCGGCTCGATTTATATTAGCTTGCATATCGCTTTGACGTTTTTCTAGTACACCCGCTATGCCTTTAGCTGTTTCATCTTGAGTTTTTTGTTCTACATCTTTAGAGTTTTGTTCTCTAATAGTAGCAGGATTAGTTTCAAGTTGTAACGCAATATCTCTCTCTGCATCTGCTAAACGTTTTAATTCACGTTCTTTAGCTAATGCTTCTATTAGAGACTGAGTTACACCTTGCCCTTGAGTAGGTTCAGGTGTCATATTTGGTATTGATTGGATTCCTTGGATTCCTTGTGGCATAATCATAATAAACTCCTAACTACCTAGATACGATTTAATCATAGACATAACATCCCCTGCGCCGCCTGCAACTTGACCAAATGTAGATGGTTGAGTGTAATTATAAGCTGTTGTACCCACAGGTAGTCCTTGTAGTAATGACTGCATATACTGAACTTGTTTATATGGATAGTCTCGTTCTTCTTCAAATTGTTTCTTATCTGCTAGAACACCTTCTGTTTCTATAGCACGTTCTCTAGCGCCCATATCATACAATTTATCTAATGCGGCTAACCCGTATTTATTAATTTCTCCTTGAGCTGCTGCTTCACGACCTTGCTCTACATTAAATTGATCTCTAGCAGCGGTGTAAGCATCACTATAGCCTCTACCTGTAATTGCTGCTAAAGTCTGCCCTAAATTTCTTTGCCCCTCTGCGTCCATTATAGCTTGACGACCTCCCCCAAACGCACCAGCTTTTGTTAAACGCGACGCAGTATCTAACCTATTTATTTCTGCTTGCCTTCTAGCTTCGTCAATTTGTGGTTGCAGTGCAGTGCTAAGATACGGATTCATGTACTGTTGTGCAATACCACCAGTAAACGTAGAAGGAGAGAATGTACCCATTTCTGAAGTAGGTATGTTTAAACTACCAATACCTTGAAATGCTTTAGTTTGTGTGCCTGTTGGTCCTGCAGTCAAAGGTCCAGTATAACCTTGATAAGGTTGATCGGCTAATGCCTGACCTTTACCCAACATATCTGTAACATACGGCCCTACCCAATTAGATAGGCTTGATTCTGTACCTATTTGTTGAGGGGTAAATGTAGGGTCAAAAGTAGTGTCAGCCATAATTTATCTCCTTACGCTATTTTTGGTAGTAACTTTTCAGGGTCTATTTCTTTACCCTGCTTACCATTTCCTGTACGTTTTTCACGTACTCTAACTAAAAATTCATCTAGCACTTTAGCACCTGCATCTGAATTACCATTACCTAAATGGCTTACTACGTCAGCGGGTATTACGTATTCTCCATCACTTAACGCTGCAGGTTCTACATTATCGATTGTAGCAGGTACTCGGTCAGCCATACCATCACTAGCCCCAGCTAAATATTTACCCTCTTTTAATTGCGCTATACCTCCTGCAGCCATAGTTGTAGTCTCAACAGGATTAGGATTTGGCAATGAATTTCTGTCTGGATCTAGAGGGAAGCCAAGGTCAGGTGTGGCATTAGGGTTAATATTAGCATCGGTTAAAACAGTTGCGATTGGCCCTCGTGGATCCGAATAAAAACCTTCTGGTTGATCCTCATTAAAAAAACCACCTGACGCTGGTTGTAGGGGTGCGCCGTACAAATCAGGTCGAGCTGCCTGCCGTCTTACCATAGGGTCTAATGATGCAAGTCCAGCCGCTTGTTGTATTGCAGGGGCAGTATCTACTTCATCAGGGTTTTGATAAAGAACATCGGAAAAATACCTACGTCCCATACTTCCTGGCCTACGATTAGGGTCAGACGCACGTACTACAGGCGCTCTTACAGCTTTATAACTAGGAATACCACCTTGGTAACCTTGTGGGGCAGATTTTGGATCAAACATACCTGTTAACCCTCCAATACCCCCAACAATGCCACCAGCTTTTACTGGATCAAATTTACCATCAGTATATAAAATACTCTTTAAAAAACTATCTTTTTCTGCTTGAGGTGCATCAATAGAAGGTGCGTTATAATAAGGCACATTTTGGTTTATCATCTGCCCAAAGCTAGATGAAATGTAAGGACTGACAGTAGTAGGAGTAGGAGAACTACTTCCAAATAGCCAATTCCAAAGCCCTGCTCCTGGAGTACCTGATATCATACGTAACCTCCAATTAATTTTAGTAATTCGTCTTCGTTTTCGCTCTCAGCATTTTCAAAATCAGAGTAAGGACTCATCATTGCGAGGAGGTTCTCATCTAATTCTACATTTTCTGAAGTATTTTGTAAATCTTTTTGTGGATTAAAATCTAATGCCGCCATATCGTAGGCTTCATAAGGAGATTGGTATCGTTTTGCTTGTTCAGCGGTAGCAAAAATATCGGGTCTAGTTATGTCATAAATATAGTCTAAATCAAACAATTCAGGCGCTGTACGATTTATATTCATAAGTCCAGTTAGTGTATCATCGCCTTCTTCTTTTGCTACCCCTTCTTCAATTTCAGGAGGTTCAATATTAGTGTTTATGAATGGATTGACTACCGCACTAATATTTGTCTCTAGTTTTGGATCGACTACTGTTTCTATAGGGCCAATAGGGGTTGGAGTTATAGCTGTTTCTGGGGTTGGAGTTATAGTTGTTCCTAAATCTGCATTAGTTTCTAAATTGTTAATTATAGTAGATACAGTATCAATATCTCCAGAAGTTACTTCTTCAGCAGGTTTTCCTGTTATTTCGGCAACTGCTTCTATGTCTACTGGAGTTCCTACAAACTCGTCAGCAGGTGTTACATCAAAATTAAATTCGCCTTGAATAGGAGTTCCTACAAACTCGTCAGCAGGTGTTGCACCTGCGGGTGACACTCCTGCTTCTTCTAATGTAGTAAACGTATCATCTATGGTCCTTTCTACAGGTGCACCTATTATTTTTTCTGCTCTTCCTGGAGTTAGTTCTGGAGTTGGAGTTGGAGTTATACCTGCGGGTGTATCCGCTATATCACTCTCAAGGTTTTCTATAACATTTGTAACGTCTGTATCCGTAATATCTGTACCTACAAACTCGTCAGCAGGTGTTACATTTAACAGGGCTGTATATGAATATGCGGTACGAGGATCTAAAGTTCTGTTATTTCCTGCACGAGTAAGAATACTTTTCCACGTATCATTTGGAGTGTTAGCTATAGTCTCTTTAGTTGCAATATTGCCTGTAGCCCCTTCAAAAAGTTTCTTTAGGTTTTGATTGCTTTCTAAGTTTAGAGACATTATATCGTTGAAATTTTCATTTCTTGCAAACGCAGGAGATGTACTTGCAGCTTCTAAATCAGTTATAACTTCAGGAGTTAAACTAGAAGGTATCTCTCCCGTTGCTTCTAAATTAGCTATAACTTCAGGAGTTAAACTAGAAGGTATCTCTCCCGTTGCTTCTAAATCAGTTATAACT
>Ga0208793_1000930_pt1 | contig 18136 bp, 24 predicted proteins | sample 17_taG_FD_184092 | JGI IMG/M metagenome (GOLD analysis project Ga0208793, IMG submission 184092) | Marine viral communities from the Subarctic Pacific Ocean - 17_ETSP_OMZ_AT15314 metaG (SPAdes) (version 2) | ecosystem: Environmental > Aquatic > Marine > Oceanic | place: Pacific Ocean | collected...
TGTTACTGCCAGCCAAACGCTTGTTGTCCATTGCTTTATCCATCACATAACCAAAGCGATCGCTTTTGTGTACGTGTTGTGTATACATTGTACCATTTGCTGTTGCCAAGAAAGGCGATGCACAGTCAAACATTACTTGAACATCTTCGTTTACATGCTCACGCAATGCACGTTGGATTGCTGTATAGGCTGTTGCCCATTCCAATCTACCAATGCCCAAGTAGTGTAGCACATCACGTTTACCACGCTCTAGTTGCTGATCATCACGCATCTTAATAAGTGTACGCAATACAATATTAATATCGTTCTTAGCACTACCACCAAACGCAAAGCCTTCTAAATCATGGTGCTTCATAGTTTCATACCAGTGTTCTGCTTCAGCCCAATTACGGCCCTGCATAACATTCAAGTACTTTGTTTGATACTTGCGATTCTTCTTAAACCAGTTTACATTAAAGTCTGTAAACTCCAAACACTGATTAAAACTAGTAATACCAGTACGTCCACTAAATGTAGGATCTGCCGCCAGTGTTGGAATATCCAGGATCATACTGTAATCACCTGTGTGTTCTAACCAGTTTAAAATCTTTTGACGTAGTGTATCGTCAGTTTTAAAATTATTCCAATCACACTGGATCACACCTTTAATAATCTGGAACCCGCCACTGTCACAAAGCATGAATGTTTTGTCACGTTCACGACCTTGGATCATTGCATCATCCACATTTGCTTTGTTGAGATTTAATTGTGCATGTCCAGCACTATACAAGCCCCACTTATAACTATAATAAGCATCTTGTTCGTTAAGGAAGTTCATGCCTTCCATGCCAGTTTCAAAACCAGCGGGCATACGTTCTGGTAACACATGGTTACCAGAAGCACGTTGTTTTGCAATAAAGTTATTATAGAACGTACTAATGCTAGGCAAAAATACTGCGTAGTCACGATTACGTTCTGTTAAGTTTACACGAGTTGCGGTCATCAATGTCCCCTATTTGAGTTGTGGACTTTGATAAACACCCACATGTATTTTGAGTTTCTTGTCACTGCGATCTTGTGCCATCTTGATGCTTACATCATATGTAATCGCATTTTGTCGAATAGTACTTGAAATATTAAAGTCATTAATAAGACTTACATATCGTAAATCACTCAAGTACTGGTTAAACAAACGACGAACTGTACGTTCACTACCTTCGTTTGTTGCTAATACTCCATCATATGGTTCAATAATCTTGATAAGATCCCATTTGATGTCGTTAACGCTTACTCGCCCTTGGCGTAGTTCACGCATATTGGTACCTATATTATTCATAGCTACACGTGGCTCCATTTTCTCCATCCTCGCTTACTGTTATTGTCATTTTGCGGTTAGGATATTTGTTACTGATTGAGTCTGCAAGATCATCACAAATCATCTCACAGGATTTAAAATCGAGTTGCAGAGTTCCGTCTGCATAGAGGCTTTCCAACCATCTCTTGAATTGGATAAATTCAACATCTCGATCGTCATGAAATACTTCAAGTTCTACCTTAAAGTGGAAAATGTGTCGATGTATGTATCCTAGGAAACTTACATCTTGTTCATCACCAGTTGCCAACTTGGGGTCATCTAGTGCTGCTGGGTATTTGTGTAAACCTTCCTTGCGGAATGTTACCCAAATGTTAGTGCTTGATTTCTTCATCTTAGCATCCTCTTCTCTCATACGCCTAAGCATATAATCATAGTGACCTTCACGATTAGTCATCTTTATCTAATACAGCGATCTTTTTCTCTAGTCGCTGAATGGTTTGTAATAGTTCCCATAACTTCCAGTCTGCTGATTTAGCAAGCTCAATCATGTTAGCACGAAAGTCTACATCAGATATTTCTTCTGAAGTTTTAGGCTCATCAATTACACGGATTTTCTTAACCATTTTATTCTCCTAATTGGTTACGTATTTTTACGATCTCTTCTTTTACATGAAGTTTTCGCTTTTTTAAATCTGTAATACTTAGTGTAGCATTACTATGTTTATACAACTGATCTATTTGAATGTCAAGCTCTTTGTGCTTACTTTCCAAACTTTTTAATCGTTGTTCTAATTTTGGGGGCATTCTCCACCCTTTCTCTTAAATCACTTGTACTAAACCTGTGATCCCGTTTGTTAAAGTACAAATCAATACCACGCTTGCGGCAAGTTTCTTTGCCTGTAAAGTCCTTTTCTCGATACTCCTCACCTAGTATTCTTATATCTATATGATACATATTTAGAATATCAATCAGGTCTTGTTCAGTCTGATATGTGATAATTTCATCCACATACTTAACTGCACTTAGTTGTAAATTTCTTTCAACTAAGGATTGAACCGGACGGTTTTTTTCGTCCGGTCTATCAATAGTTGGATCAGTTTGTAATCCAACTATTAAATAGTCACAATGTTCTTTAGCCTCACGTAACATGGCAATATGCCCTGAATGAAGTAAGTCAAAAACGCTACATGTGAATCCTACTTTCATTAGCTTTGTGCCGGAAAGATGTATTCATAAATTGCCATGCCGTTATCGACATCAATTTTAAGTGCACCTGCATCACTAAATCGCATAGTAATATCACCATTCAAATTTAGTACAGCTTGTACTTCTGCAACTGGATAGCGCCAACTATGAGAAAGTCCTCCCTCTACATTTGGTTCAAATGTAAAGTTACCAGTGTGTCCACTTTCATCACCAAAGTAAAACTTTAGATCACTGCCATCAGTTTTGGCAATAAACACATTCTCTTCATTGTTTGCTTGTGCTTGCATTTTAAAACGTGCAACACTTGCACTGTGTGGTGCAACTTCAACATCCCAATTAGCACCTTTAAAACGTACTTCTGGAATACGTTGTGTTACTAACTCTTTACTCATAAAGCGATAGTCGTTTTTAAAGTCGCCCTTTGCGTTTACAAACTTCATAGTAAACGGAACATCTTCACCATTACGCTCACGCTTCTCAACAGTAATGTTTGCATTTTCCGCATACTCTTGAATGTTAAGGATAATGTTTAGTTTATCCAAGTTTGGTAACCCGATAGTACCTGCAAGTTCGCTTTTAGCTGTTTTGTAGGTTGCTTTTACAATTACTTTATTGTCGTCATCTTTAGCTTCAACAACACTGCCGTCAGTAACTTTTACTGCATCAATGTTGCCTACATTTTTTGTATGCTTTACGATGTCGAGAAGATAATCTCTCATACTTTTTTCCTTTTCTGTATAGTTAAATTATAACTGCCTTGTGTACGGCTGTTAAACCGAAACTCTCTTATGTGCTTATTTAGATGTAACCAAGTTTCTATTTCATTACGTATTAGTCCTTGACCACATATAATTTCACAACGTTTTATATTACTATAATAACATTCACTTACGAATCTGTCAACACATTTCCACGCTTCGTGAACATGTTTTCCGTGTAAATCCAAAGTACGTTTCATCCAAAATCAAACAGACTCTCAAACGTAGTCTTGTCCTCTGCTTTGGATAAATCAATTGGTAATACACCAAGTAAGTTATCTATTTTTTTAGTAATAATTGCATCCTCCATGGCGTCTACATCAAAGGGCAGCTCTTTGAACCAATCTGGAGGAGTTAGTGAGTCTGTAGGGTATCCTATGCTAGTGAATCCCATTGGATTCGATTTCAGTTTACAGACGATAGTTTTCATACCGTCAACAATGTCTATACTATATTTATCACTGTTGATATCTTTAAGACGATTGTAGTTGATTGCCGCTCTTACGTGTCCAGGCATATTTGCTTTACCAGTGTACACGCCTTTCTTATCCCATTCCAAACTTGTATAATGAGTTAGCTTGTTAACACGCTTTGGCGTACCAATCTCCCATGGATCTTTTTGTCTAAACTCTTGACGGAACTCAATAATACGAGCAATCAAATCATTATCAGTTGTTCCTGTTAATGTCTTTAACAATATCTCACTTAAAAAGTCCTGCATAAACGGAGGCGTATCACTACGCTTTAAGTCCAAGCCCATGGCTTTAATCTTACCTGGCTTATCGCCTTGGTCTTCACGATAACCTTCGTTATCATATACTAGGATAGCATAACGTTTCTTTTTAATAAAGATACCAGATAAGGCAACCATTTCACGAGCGGCTGCAATAATACCACCTTGCTCAGGGTCAAGTACATTATGTGCTCGTGCCATGTATCCAGGAAACGTTGTGTTTGCTTGATCGCATACAGTGTCATAAAGTTCAGTAACCTTATCTTTATTCCACTCAAACTCGCCGCTTTCAATCTTGTCTTTAAAAATAGGGTAAGCACTAAAGTAGATACTGTCAGTATCTCCATATACAATTGTATCGCCTACATGGTTGTACTCGCCTGTAAACAGTTCGTTTACACTTGCGCCCATGTGTCTAGCAATAGTACGTCCTGTTAGTGTTGTTGATTGTCCCATACGTGGATCATTAAAACGTGATCCCTGATTAAGTAACGCACCATACAAACTGTTCAAGTTAATCTTTTTAACTAGCTGTCGCTTGTCCCAATAGCCAAACTTGGCATCATCTTTGCCTTGTACAGCTCTAGCTTCTTTCTGCATAACTTTACGTTCAGCATACCAACGCTCTAGCAAGCCAGGAATAATACCTTTTGTGTCTTGTTTAATAATAGTAGCGTTACTGCTAATAACCCAAGGCTGTCCACTTTCAAAGATAATGCTGTATATCTCTGCACCTGTTGCCATTAGTTCTTCACCATTCTCGAAGTCAATCCACAACTGCGTTTTAGTGTCCTTGTCCATAATAAGTTCATACTCTGGACAAGCAAACTTGCCTTCCCACGCTCTAGCCGCTTCCCATTTGTACTCTTGTAATAGTGGAACAGTTAATGTGTGTCTAACTTGTCCAACAATAGTTTCTGTACTCAAGTTAAGGCTACGTAGGATACTGGGATACAGACTGTTTAAGTCCATACTGCCAATCCATTCATGCCTACCCGTTACTGGTGTAGCAACGTAAGCACCTGCGGCTTGTGTTGATTGTGGATAATGCTTTTGTACTTTATCACGCTCTTTATCAGGAACAATAAGTCCACGATGATGTGCTTCATTAATAATAGCTTGGTCAGTAACAGCAACAGCACCCATTGTTGTTTGTATCAATACTGTGTTATCGTGCGCAATAACGTTTGCTAAGTCAATAAACTGTAGCTTGGCATCTAGTTTAACTAGTAGCTCAACATCTTGCCTGTTATAGTCAATAAACGTATAGAAGTCGTTGTTGTATAGCTGATCAAGTGTGCCTTGATACTCCACTTTGCGTTCGCCTAGTTCATATTCGCCAATGGCATCTAAACTATAACTGTGCATCTCATGATATGTATACTTTTGATACAGTGCCATATAGTCCAAGTGTAAACGTCCAATTGTATCAAACGTTTCCTGTGCTTTACCATACTTCTCAAACTCTCGCCGCTTGGGATACTGATCCCATAAGCAAAACTTTTTAGTATACTCTTTACCAATTGTTCTGGAAATACGGTTTACTGTGTATGGAATGTCGAAGCCTTCGCTGTTCCATCCACTCATTACATCCGCATCATCAATTAATTCAAGGAAAGTTTTTAATAGTTCTTCCTCAGTTTCCATTAACATAGTGTCTGGAAAGCGACTGCATATCTCTGCCGCATCTTCACGGCTAAGTGTATCTGGCTTACATACCAAACATACTGTAGTTTTAAGCCAACTAAGATGAACTGCGATTGCTGTAATAGCGTTAAACGGATCCTCAGGCGGAGCAAAGCCCAAGTCTTTGTTAAAGTCAACCTCAATATCAAAAAAGGCTAAGTTTAAGTTAGGAGTATCTTTACCTAAGTAGTTGTCTGCTAGACATTTAAACGTGCGGTTCACATCACTTTCAAAAAGTTTCTGTCCGCCGTACATCTTCTTTTCTTTTTTAAACGCCCTACCATTAGTTGTAGCATAACGTGATAGTTTGTCACCAAAGATACTATCATACTTTCCTTTTTGGTCCTTGTAATAAAAACTATAGTTCGCAGGATACTCACGGAATACCCTATTTCCTTTATCATTACGCTCAGTAACGTGAATAATGTCTTTATTCTGATTAAAATATGCGTCTACATACATTAGCCGACAAATGCCCTTTCTTGAACAAACGTACCTTGTGTGCGTTTGTTGCCTTCGTTAAACCCAAGATTGTTAAAGTGATCTTTTAGGTCATTGTTAAATGCTACACTTCCACATAACATTATACGCTGTTCTGCAGGATTGTCAATCTTTACAGTGCCGTCTGCCATAAACTTTTGTATACGTCCATGCAGTTCAGCAGGCTCTTGTGTTACTGTGCTGATATATTCAATCGGCATCTCATTCAAGAAGTCTCGATAACAGTCTTGTTCAGCATGTAGCCTTGTTGTCCATGTTACTGTAATATTCTCAAACAAGTCATATGTTTCTGGTTCACGTAGTAAACTAATGAACGGAGCAATACCAGTACCACTCGCCATCATTACTAGATGTCCTCCTAGTTCTAGGTTTGCAAGTATTAGTGTGCCTGTTGGCTTCTCACCTACTTTAATAGTATCGCCTACTTCAATATGTTGTAGCTTACTAGTAAGTGGTCCGTCTTGTACCTTAATACTATAAAACTCTAGATAGTCGTCATACGGTCCACTTGTTAGACTGTATGCTCTACTAGGAGTACCTTCTAATGCTATCATAACGAACTCACCCGCAACAAATCTATAGCTACGGGGTCGTTCTGTTCTAATACGGAATAGTTTATCTGTATAATGTTGGACTTCAATAACTTTTAAGTCTAACATTTATTGTCCTTTGCCGACAGCGTCTAGTACTTCCTCTAATTCGCTGAATCCTTCTGCTACTTTGGCAAACTCTTGCTTGTATGCAATACGGATAGCCTTGTTTAAGACAGCAGGTTTCATATCTAATTCTTCTGCAATTGCTTTTACTGTATCAGTTAATCCACCTTTGAGTGTTTCTACTTCCTGTGTTACCTGAATACCTTCGTTAATAAGTTGTTTTAGTTTCGTGATTTCACTACTACTGAATGCTCGTGACATACAAGTCTCCTGTTTTATGTTGTATTTCTACTATTGTATGTTAATTTTACTAGAATGTCAAGTCTTTTTACGACTTTTAAAAAGGTCATTTATAACATTACTTGCGGTGTGAGTAAAGCATCTTGGCGCAACACTATGTATAATTAGTGCTGGCACCAAGAGCTGTAATTTAACGGCAGCCTTTAAGGCGTGCCCCATGTGTTGTAGTCCTGTTTCGCCTACTTCATCTAAGTGGGCCTTACATTGTTTACTTAACATTATTTTTCCAATTCTTTTAATCTTGTTTCTAAGTCGTCTATCTTTGCTGTTATCTTTGGATACTTCTTACGCCATGCATCTTCTGGTTGTTCTAACCAAGTCCAACCATAACGCTCTACCAAGAAGTCCATAGATCTGTCAACTTTGGCATAAAACCAAAGTCCAGCTCTGGTAGTACTCAAGTATGCTAAACTAATCGCACCTAGTATACTACCGCCAATACTTGTATATATCCACAGCCTATTGGTAGCCATGTCACTTATTATATCCCACATGCTATTCAGATTTCCAAATAGTCCATGCACCATATGCAATCATTGCGTATGCGATTAAGTTTACAGGTACCATTATCATTGCTACACCTGATGCTACTAGTACAACACCGTCAAGTGTCGTTCTCTCTTTTAGTCTGCTCTTTAACCAACTCATCGTTATATCTCCTCCAATAGTTGTTGCGCTCATCAGTACTAGCATGTTCTTCTTCATGCTTTTTATATACCTTTAAATAATGAGCCATATCCATGTTACTCTCCAAACATGTTTATTAGTTCTGGACCAAAGCTACCTGCGGCCCATCCTAATGCTACAATACTAATTACTCCAATTAGTAACCATTTCATTTTAAAATCATCAACTGACATCTTTATAGCAACTAATTCGTTACCTAATACACGTAGTTGTATTTCCATTTTACCTTTATCGTCTACTTCTTCAGCCATTCTATTCTCCAAACATCATTGCAAGACTAATTGGTCCCATTACGCCGTCTGGTGTAAGTCCGTTCTCTTCTTGCCAGTGCTTAATGTGTGCTTCAGTACCTCTACCAAAAACACCATCTGCACCAATCTCTAATTCTTCTTGTACAGCACGTACAGTTGGACCACGTGATCCTAAACGGATAGTTTCGTATACCATTTGCGCTGGTTCCCAATGTCCGCCCAATACTTCCATTGCGTGTTCGTAATGCTTTTTACGATCTTCTAGTCCAATGTAGCCGCCGTTAATACGTTTAGTAGCACCTTTAACATCACGACTGTCACAATACTTGTTTAAGTCGTTTGTATCCCAGAACCAACATGCGCTGTCTAGTGCGCCTTTTTTCGTGCGTACATACTCTACTGCCGCTTCTGGTGTCATTTCTACATCTTCTCCGAACTTTGTATAATTGTAACGTCCTGTAAGTTGTAGTATGCCACCACCCCTGAATCTCCAGCCATCGCCTGAATCGGTGTCGCCGTTGTCCATTCTATTTGCGTATATAACATTCGCAATTTTTCTAGGCTTTCTATGATAAGGTTCCGCATCTCTACCTGCTCTCTTAAAATACTTGCCAAAAATAGCATCTAGTGCTTTGGCGCTATAGTTGAGGTTCTCACTCAATACTCTAAAGTTATTACTTTCATGACCACATTGTGCAATAAACATTGCTACTCGTGCTGGTGTATCTACTTCCCATAGTGGAAGGATTTCACACATTGCGTCATACCAATCTTCAGCTTCGTCATTGCCACGAAGCATCTCAATAACCATATCTTCTGTGAATTCAAATTCAAAATCTTCTACTGCCATTTTACAAATCCTTGTTTTATGTATGTGTATTTATTTTACAAACGCTCCAATACGCCCGTGCATATCAGGATATTCTCTATATGTGTAACCCTCTGGGGGTGTAGTATCCTGCTCTTCCCATACTGGGATAAACTCTTTAATATTACCTTCGAAGTCTACGTTTTGTCTAAAGTGTATCTCTATAGCACAACCGCCTATATACTCTACATTTAGCCATTCGTGATGTGCAAATGTTCTTAATGGTAAAGGCAACGGTATTTGATCGTCAGTTGCAATCCAACTATCCCACTGTGTAAATGTATTATCTGCTTTATGTCCTTCAACACACAATGTTTGTACACCATAATGATAATCTACACTTAAATGTTTTCCAGTAAGCCACTCACACCAAAAGTAACCCAATGGTAAATCCACGGTTTCTTCTTCTAGCCAAACTTTTTTTGCACCAAGGCCAAGTCCTAGCATGTTAACACAAGGGCGTACTATATACCAGTCTGGCTTAGGAACATCCTGTCCAGTTGGTCCACATACATATCCTAATTTGCGTGATAGAATAAGTTTATCCATTGCCCAAAGCTCATCTGGATCAATAGTTTCCCACACTAGGTCTTCTGGGTGGATCATCATAGCATTTGTTCTACGCCACTATCCTGCCATGGCCATATCTTTGCTTCATATTCAGCTAAAGTTTTAGATTCACAATCGCAATGTCCACATACATCATTAACACACTCAGGACAATTTATCTTATCACAATGACAACTATGTCCACATTTAGTACAAGTTTTTGTATGCACACTGTTTCCTTTAGTTTTTAACGTTTTTGGCCTTGCCCTTACGGTTCTTGTTAGGGTCATTTCTTTGTTTGCGCTTAACAGATTTAGCAATACCTGCTTTGCCGTCTTTTTTACCGTCTTTGTTTTTATCAGCATTGCGTAGTTTAGCGGCTGCACTTTTACTTAGACACTTTGGTTTGCCTTTGCCTTTGCCGTCACCACATTTACCAACACGTTCGCCTTTGCTGTTGTAACGATCCCAACCGCCTCCGCCAGCGCCGCCTTTTTTGCCTTTACCAAACCATGCTTTGAGATCTTCTTGGATGCCTTCTGCATAGTAAGGGTTCTCTGGATCTGCATCATCTGATTCATCTGACCACCAATCTAACGAATATCTCATACCACGCTCAAACTTGTCTTTCATACCAAGTATACGAGCTTCGTATTCTTCTTTAGCTGGTTCTACTCTGCCTGCTACTACATCCATTACAAAGTTTAGTGTAGTTGCATTTGCAGTAAGGCTACCACAACGTGCGCCTACTTCATTCTTTAGATGATCAATTAGTATACTACCACTACATTTTGCTAGTTCGTCACTAAGTGATTCTGGAACCTCTAAGTCAACATAACAATATATAAAGTCATAGTGTGGTGCTGGTGATCCGTGTAGTATGTATTCATCTCTAACTACCACACGTTTAAATCCATCAATATTGTGCCAAACAGTTTGCTCGTCTGTCATTTCATCAGGAGCACCAAATGTTTTTTCTAAGTGTAAACTATAATCTGCTGGCTCTTCATGATCCCATGAACTATACTTGCCACCAATCGCTTCATTCTTAACACAGTTGGGTACACGTTTGCCGAACATGGTTTTCATGCCCTTCTTTTTATAGCCCTTCCAGCATTTTTCTGTTACGATCTCTTCTATAAGCATATTACTTCTTCTTTGAATTGCCCCAATTAGCAGCACCGACTTTACGGCACTTAACTAATGCGCCACTAGCATAAGCACTTGGCCATACTTTATAACGACTTTTTACTTTACGATAGCAAGCATCTTTTTCGCCTGCCGCTTCATCAAACTGTGCTTCACTAATAGCAGTTTGCTTGCTTTCTTTATCAGCAAAGATACTATCTTTACGGCGCTTCATTTTACCCATTGGTGCCGCTACACTTGCAATAGCACCTGCGCTTGTTGTTTCATCAAACTGTTGAAATGCTTTATTGCGAATTTCTTCCCAAATATCTTGACCCAATGTAGTTTCTTCATCAAAGTGTGATAATCCGTAACTGTCAAACATTGCAAGAATATCTTCTTTGTTATCTTCTAGCCATTCGTTATGTTCATTTCCGCAATTACTAACAATGTATTCGTATGCATCATTTGACTGGATACCATAACCGATAGCGTCAATTGCACACTGTTTAGTCTTTTCATCAGGCCATGCAATGTAGTCATAGCCTTCTTCTGCTTCTTTGACTTCGTCATGTTCATCTTTCATATCACCGTAATCATTGTCGTGTGCATGAAACTCGTCATATGACATATACATATCTGTATCTGGATCGTAGTAACTGCCTTCTTTTGGATCGTAATAAACAACTTTACCACTTAGTGTACTAAATGGACCTTCTAAACCATCACGTGGCTGATATTTGTCGTCCATTGGAGGCATAATTTTATAGCCTTCCATTGCCCATTCAGTTAATGCTTCTTCTGTAATACCAGCTTGTAGCAAATACTCAAATACTTCTTCGTTAGTTGGATCTTTTCCTAGTAGCCCAAATGACATTCCGTGTAATGCACTGTTACCTGCATTTTTAAACTTTTGTCCAACAGTTGCATTAGGATCTGCTCTCCATCCACGTGCCGCATCATAACCTGCAATACCAACTGCTAATGGCAATGCCGCCTTACCAAGTACGCCTTTACCGATGTTTGCGGCAGTTTTTCCAGCTCTTTTTAAAATGCTTGGTTTACCTTTACCGCCACCGCCACCAATATTGGTTGCTTGTGGGCTAGGTGGTTTAGGAACCGCTGGCTTAGGTGGCCTACCGCCGTCGATTGGTCTTAGATGTGGCTTGTGTGTACGAGTATCTGGAACACTGCCTTTACCGCCCTGAATAGAAGTTAATCCAGTTCTGGCTGCATGTTGTCCTTTTCTTACTACATCAGCTGCCGCTTGGCGTGCAATTTTTTTGTTTTCTATATTTTTTGGAATATTTTTAACTGCATTAGCTCCACGCTGACCTAGACCTTTTAACCGATCACGCATTTGGTAAGCTATATATCCTGCAGGGAGACCATATCCTACTGCTTGAGCAATCTTATCTCCTGTAGAAGAGCCATTGTTATTCTCATCTGCTTCGGCATGCATTGCCGCCATATGTGCTTTATACTTTGCAGTACCTTTTTTGTGTGGGCTATGGCCTTCACTTGTTATTGCTTGCTGTAATGCTTTGTTGATATCATGACGCATTTGTAAGTTAGCTGGACGCATTCTAGGACGTGGGCTAGTAGCTGGTGCAAGTTTTTTCGGACGTAACTTAGGACGTGGACTATATAATTTATTTGGTTCTGCACCTAGTCCAAGATTTTCTGGATGTGACATTTGATCTCTGTGTCCGGCTCTTGGATTAAATTCAAAGTCTTTGGTATCATATGTGTTTTCAAGCATACGCACACAATCTTCATCATGACGTGTAAGATGTGGATATGCTTCCATTACACGATCCCAAGTTTGAAGTGTGCTTATATCTTTAAGTTCGCTTTCACTAAGTGTACGCTTGTTATAAAATACATCACTGTGATGTTTTGCTACACTTTCATCTAGTTTTTGTTTTGCAACTAGTTTGTTGGTCATTTTTTCTTCAGAAACTACACGATAAGCATCCAATGCCTGCTTGTAATACTTGTTAATGCGCTTGTATTCTTCACGCATAATTTCAATCTCTACCGCACGTTCGTCTTTGGGATACAAATGTATGTATTCTCTAATTGCAGTTTTTAGTTTTGATTTTGAAACATTCCAATCAATAATACCATTTGCATAGCATTCAAATATAGAATACATATTTGCTTTAATACGATCAAAATTGTGTCCTGTAACGGCGTAATTTAATCTACTTTCTTTCGCTTCAGCGATAATTAGTTTTGCTTCGTTTATCATGTCTTATCCATATCTCTTTAAGTTTAGTGGGTCTCGAATATTTATTGGTGAAAATTTTAACTGATTTGCATCCCATGGATTGCCACCACCAAAACCACCCATCATTCCAGGACCTCTTCCTCTCATTCTAGAAGGATTAGTTCTAGGATTAAGCCTAGTCCTAGGTGCAGGAGCAGGAGCTATAACAGGTGGTGCAAAAGGAGCAGGAGCAATAGCAGGACCAGGTGTTATAGCAGGACCAGGTGTTATAGCAGGACCAGGCTCAGGATTAGTTTTAGGATCAGTTTTAGGATCAGTCTCTGTATCAGGATTAACCTCTGGCTCACCATCAGGATCAGTTTTAGGATCAGTCTCTGTATCAGGATTAACCCCTGGGTCAGTTTTAGGATCAACCTCTGGCTTAATTTCTGGATCAGGTATACCTGGTGTAGGAGCAGGCTCTGGATTAACCTCTGGCTTAATTTCTGGATCAGGTATACCTGGTGTAGGTGTAGGATCAGGTACTGGTGTCTCAGGTTGAACCGGAGGTGTTGGCTCAACCTTAGGCGTTGGTGGTACATTAGGATCAACCTGTGGATCAAGCTCTGGATCTGGAATACCAGGAGTAATTGGCTCAGGAGTTGTAAGTGGTTTTACAGGAGTAATTGGCTCAGGAACGATCGGTCCAGGCTCATCAATAGTTGGAGTTTCCGGTTGTGTTGGATCATCAGTAGCAGGTGCTGGCGGCTGATCGTCATTCGCTGGTATATCTCCATCATCCGGCTCCGTAGCTGGATCATTAGCTGGCGGTGTTTGACCAGGAAATGGTACTACTTTCTTGCCCGGATCTGTCTCAGGGCCATCTGGTTCTGCTTCTTCGCCATCTCCGTCGCCGTCATCTTCTTCTTCACCATCTTTATCTTTATCTTTGTCGTCGTTACCAGGTGTTGGCTCAGGTTCTTGCTCAGGTTCTTGCTCTGGCTCTTTCTCAGGTTCTTGCTCTGGCTCTTTAACTGGTTCTTTCTCAGGTTCTTGCTCTGGCTCTTTAACTGGTTCTTTCTCAGGTTCTTGCTCTGGCTCTTGCTCAGGTTCTTGCTCTGGCTCTTCTTTTTCTGGACCTGGCTCTTTTGGTTCTTCTTTTTCTGGATCTGGATTATCATTTGGTTCATCTGGATCTGGATTATCATTTGGATCATCACTTGGTTCATTAGCAGGATCATTTGGTGGAGGCGTTTGGCCAGGAAAAGGAAGAATCTCTGCTGGTGTTTTAGTTGGTACTTCAACTGGTACCTCTTCTTCCGGCTTTTTAGGATCTTTTGGTTGTTCATTTGGATTAGGAACAATTGTTGGTCTAAACGGAGGTCGGTTTGGATCATTTGCTGGTGGTTCTAGCTCTGGAAACTCTTGTGGAAACACTTCTGCTGGCAATCCAGCTGTTATTTCAGGGGTTAGCAATCGCAAAGCACCTGCGTTTGAGTCTGATAAATTATCTAAAAAGTTTTTAACTTTGATAGCATTCTTAGTAGCAAGTACCTCTGCGTATTCATCTCTTAACGATTGTGGAACTTCTACATCAGCATACTGTGTGTCGGTTGAAAGAGCCTTACCTGGGTCAAATAGTTCTAAGCCACCTGTGTCTGTCTGGGGGGTTGTAGTTGTGGCCGGTGTTTTAGTAACACTGTTATCTCTATACCAATTTAGTGCAGCATCTATTTCAGCTTGTGTAGCATTTGGATTTTGCATAATACTATTAGCTGCTTGTGAAGTAGTTACATTAACTTCATTTGGTAACACATCGTTTGCAGGATCTGCGACTGGCGTTTGACCACTTGCCGCACTGCCACGATCAGTGTCACTGCCTGGCTCTCCAGGTAGTATGTCATTCTCTGGATCTGCGGCTGGAATATTATCTAAAGCTCTTTGTAATTCTGCTTTACGAGCACGAGTTGCTTCTCTAGAAATAGCATCTTCATAGTTACCAAACTTTGGTGTACCATCTGTATTAAAGTCTACACCATACTGAACGTCCCATGCACTTTGGTCTTGTTCTAGCTCAATTTGACGCATGTCCAGTTGTCTTTGAAACATCTGTTTTTGACTACCAACTGTATTAGCAACCATTTGTGTTAAATGACGTATCTCATATGGATCGTCTGCGCCCATACCAGTTGGACGAGGTACGCCTAACTCAACAAGTGTAGCGCCTCCAGCAACTAACTCATCACTAGTTTCAGCTCGTTGAAGTTCTACATCATCAGAACCCCTTGCCCACTTCCAAATCTCACTACCCAAGCTAACAACATCGTAACCTAGTAATGCAAGGTTTGTTATAACTGCTACATGCCCAGCGGCTGGTCCTGATGCTCCTGATGCAACAGTTACGGCACCATGTCGTCCTAAGGACTTCGCACCCCAAGCACTTAAACGACTCCATAATGATCTATTTTTCTTTATGTCTTGTACAAGTGCTCTTCGTTGTGCATCGTTTAACCCACCGTCAATTACACGGAGTTCAGCACGTAATTGTGCTGGAGTTTTGGGCGCAAAATTATCGTTAGCAGCCTGCACGCCGACTTTAAAATTGTCTGGTACAATTTGTAGTGCTGCTTCTTCAGTTAATAATTCTTTACCAAACTCCGTAAATTTCATGATTACATTCCTTCAGGTGGCATCTCAATAGTATCTGGCATATCGTCAATAACTTGCGGTTGCCCGTCAGTCATTTCAATGTATTCCATATAATGCTTCACTGAACTAATATAATCAGCAGCTTTTGTAATTTTGCTTTGTACCCAAGGCTCTAAATTTTCGTTGTCTTGTATCATGCCGTGTAACTGAATAGCATACTTTGAAAGTTTGTATAGTTCGCTTTTTGCCATCCATCCATCGTCGTCAGTATCATCTAGGACACCTTCCATAATTTCACTCATGTATACAACTGGGTCACGACCTTCTTTAAGTTCTTTAATATGACGCTTCATGTAACTTTTTGCTACATCAATGTCTTCAAAAACTTTTACTTCTTTGTTATTAACATCACGCACTGCATAACCTTCGGTTACTTTTGCCACAGTCGGTTTAGCTTGCGCCTGTTGGGTTGTTTGAATTTTTTCTAATCTCATTGAGACTCTCCGGATTTTCTATATATAGTTATTTATCGTTACCACCAATTTGGTGTGACAATTGGTCATGCCTGCGTTTTTCTTCTAAATTGTATGATCCTACTATCCAATTGTAGTCTTTATCGTATAATGGCACATCTGATCGTAACAATGCACTGCCAAATGGAACAGGCCATACAACACTGATTGCTAACCAGTCAGTTTTACTGTATAAACTACATCTACTCCACAGCCAATGTGCAAATGGTATCTCTGGATCAACTAAAAAGTCACTCAGTAAATGCTTGTCAGTTGTAGACATACGTAACATTTGATCGTCAATTTGATGTAAGAAGTTATACATTAGGTCTGGTTTACCTATAAAACACAAGTCACCAAAGAATGGTAATCCTTGTCTAATACGCATCCAGGGGGTAAAGATAGTATCACTAAACGCTGGGTTTCTATTCATATTGTTGAATAGTTGTAACCAGTGTCTTTCTTGCATGTTATTAAACATATTGTCTGTTCTTGTTTTTATAACAACATCATATTCACTAAGTGGTCCTGCCATTCTACTGCCACGAGCACTTGCCAAATACATACCTGGAAAATTGTATGCAAACTGGTCAAACTCATCTCCTTTATAGCACATGATATGTTGCATATATTCGTTTGTAAAATTCCAGTCTGTACAGTTTTCGTTAGCTATTTTAATTTGATGTCTGTGACTATGAAAAGCTTCATTGTAGTCGCCAATCTCCATCTTTACAGGATCATATGCTTGTTTAATTCTGTCATCCAGATTGTCACTGCCATCGTCCCAGATATAAGCATAGTAGTCTACGTCAAGATTTTTGTATTGATCAAGAAATGTCTTCTCACGATACCAAAAACTTGACTGTGAGAGGTACCTGGCTTGTCCAGTAAATAAAACTGCTATTCGCATTTTGTCCTCTTATGTTAGTGGAAGCTCTGGATCGGGAGTATAAAAGTTTTTCTTGCGCATAACAGTCTTTGCAACCAAGTCTAGTTCTTGATTGGTGTTATCCCAGTTTAATGCAAACGGCAAGTTCACATCACTACGCATATCTTTTATAACAGCTTCGCTATCTGGCCCCATTTGTGCTATTTTCTTTCCGTACTTAGTATAAGTGTCTTTAAACAAAATTGCAAGCTCTTTTAGTGTGATTTGTTTCTTATTTCTTTCATCATTTACACGATCAAGAAAATGTCGTGTAAACTCTACATCAATACCAAGTGAACCAAATAGTTGATCTAAATATGATTCCAGTTTATTTAACATGGGTTGTGTTACTTGGTATTCATCTGCCTCAGTTACATGATACTTGTCACGATACATTTGCTCTAGATCTTTACCATTAAATCCAAATGTACGACCAATTTCAAATGCGTAACTGCCGATACTGTGTTTTTTGCCTTTACTCGTAACAAGGCGATGTAGTGCAGATAACATAGAGTCGTAATAACGTTCTCTTTGATCATCTTGCATTTTCTTTTTTAAATCATCTTTGCTCATAGCTTCTCCAAGTTTTGGGAAGCTGATGTTTAATAACTCTGATAATTTCATCTTAAATCATCCCTGTATTCTACTACATAGTAATCCATTGGTTCTTTACTCAACAGTTCAAAGGCCTCGCCATGAACATTTACACCTGCCAATTTTTTCATATTCTTCTTATGAAATTTTACTACGTGTATGCGGCGCTCAACGCCACGATGTTTAACTTCAAGTATATATTGTGGGAACATACTGCGCCACCACTTTTTAAAAAACAGTTTCATGGAGTAAACTCCTCTCGTAACGTGTACGGATTATGTGTGTCCTGAATTGATGGTAATCCTGGTTCTAGTGAATATATTCCAGTTGTAATGTTGAGACTTATTAGTGTATTCAAACGATCAAATATTAATTGATGTCTACTATCACTAAGATGTCCGTCTCTTTGATCTGTTGCAAATTGTTCCCAAGAAAAAGTAGTCTGGTCACAATTAACGCTGTAATACATTAGTGACGGATACATAGTAACGCCGTGATCAAATATATGATATAATCGATCTACACCATCTTTGCATTTGTTGTAATCATTATCAGGAAAACAATGGAAGTGCCAAAACTGAGTATCTGGATGATGTTGTTTTATATATTGGTCAAACCAGTTC
>Ga0208793_1000935_pt1 | contig 18078 bp, 19 predicted proteins | sample 17_taG_FD_184092 | JGI IMG/M metagenome (GOLD analysis project Ga0208793, IMG submission 184092) | Marine viral communities from the Subarctic Pacific Ocean - 17_ETSP_OMZ_AT15314 metaG (SPAdes) (version 2) | ecosystem: Environmental > Aquatic > Marine > Oceanic | place: Pacific Ocean | collected...
AACTCATACCACTCACAATCTAGAGAATATGTATTTCCAGTTTTACGATCTCGAAGGAAAGCATTGCTATGGATAGTACCAGTTCCAATAAATGGTTCATGCTCCCAGTGACGTTGAATTTCACGATGAAGTTTTAGAGGAGGTGCTTCGCCGTCAGTCATCACAACGCATTGAACTTTCTGGAGTTTATTCTCCTTTTTAAACTGAGGTAGGATCTGATGTAGAGCAATCATTGATTCATTAAGAGGAGTTCCAGAAAGATTCAATCCACTAGGAATGGGAAGCATACCATAACGACAGAATGAGGATGCCAAACGAAAGAAATTTTTCATTTGTTTTTCCATTTCTTTCAAGTTAGTTTTGCTAGTGAAAATATTCATCATTGAAAACCACTCGGCAATATAGAGAAGACCCTCACGCTTCTCATAAGGGAGATCACGAATCTGCGGATGACCGCTATTATTATAGGTAACGAAAGGATAGTCATTAGTGAAGGCATATACTTCAAACGGAATAGAGACCTTCTTACAAAACCACATCAAATTATAAAGTTGCTTGAGAGTATCCATCATTACTTCACACATAGAACCACTCCAGTCAAGAATAAAAACAAGACCATGACTCTTGCCATCAGCAAGTGTAGTTACTTTTTTGAATATATCTTCGTTATAATTGTAAGTATGCAATTTAGAGCAGTCAAGAACACCAGTACGAGCAGTAGTAGCACGGGCATAAGAATCTGCTGCCTTTTTGCATTCAAACTCTTTTACCAGATAGTTGACTTCTTTCTGAGCAGATTTTTTAAACTTTAAAAATTCTCTATCAACAAAACCAAAAGCCTGTTCTTCGGTAACCTCATTTTCCTCCATTAATTCATCCCACTCATTAAAACGAGAGTGAATTTCAGAATTAGGAACAATAATTTTTTTCAAATTAACTTTAGGAACTTCAACATATACATTCTCATTACCACTATTGGATGCAAGTTCTTTAAGAGCTTCCTCCAAACTATTCATAGTAGAAACTTCAGGATCTTCTAAACTCTCACCATCATCAGAAGATTTACCATCTTTAGATTCCATATCAAAGTCATCATATTCCTGCTGAGGTTCTTCATTAGTTCCTTGTTGAATACCAGATTCTTGACTTTGATCAATCTGAGGTTGATCTTCTTCACCTTCCTGACCACCTTGCATCTGTAGGTCATCAGTCTTAGTCATCATCTCTTGCTGTTTCTTACAAAACTCATAAAGTTCTTTAGAAACTTGAAGAACATCATCAAAAGTCTCAGTATCAGAAATTTTCTTCATCAACTGATTTTCATCTTCAGTAAAGGTAATACTTACAAAACTACCAATCTTAAACTGAAGATTTGCTTTATCAGCAAGATTCATTGTATTCAGATTCTCATTCTTAATCTGAAAGAAATCATTCTGCGCCAATTCTTGATATCCACGATAGAAAGTCTTAGATATACCTCCATATCGACGCTTCATTAGTTTTTCGATTCGCACATCCTCAACTACATTCACAAACTGTGGAGGAATCTTAATTTCTTTCAACCAGTTGCGATCAGGAGTGTAAAGTGCGTGTCCGACTTCATGTCCGACAAGCATATCATAAACTTGACTACTTGCCTTTTCCCACATTGGCAAAGTCAGAACACGAGTATGAACATTGAAACAAGCAGTTTCACAATACTTATGCTCAACTACCAAATCTTCGGTTGCCAGAAGTTTAGCAAGTTGAGATTTGATTTCGTGTGAGACTGCCATTGCTTGATTGCGTATGGATCTATTATACAAAAAAAGGAGGTCCGAAGACCTCCCAGTAGACAGTTTGAAAAGTGCCTATCAATACATCGGTTTTCCAGTTTTATCTCTAGAGACTCTAGGAGACTTGTCAGCAAGATTTCCGCTAGGTGTACCAGCAGATCTGGTGGATCCGTGCTCAAACTCTCTACTTCGTGCTTTCGTTTGGTCAGCAGGAAGTTTCTTTTCAAATTCTCTCGATCTAGCAGAAGAGTTCTCAACAATACTCTGCTTCCATCCTTCACTCATACTTGCCATAATAGAGTGTGCTGCTTCCTCAGTGTCAGCAAAACCTTCGTCAATTAAATGACCCTTGATAATATCAAAGAGGTCTACATCTTCATTGTTTACAGTTCCAGCAGCAACGCCCTTTTCCTGTTTTGTTTGAGGTCTACGCTTACCCATTCTTGCTGCTTCTGCTTCAGGAGATTGGTCTGCAGGTCCAAGAACTGCTTTACCAACTTTCTTAACAGCATTCATTATACCACCCATTTCACTGATGGTATCTTCCTGATGTTCAATATGCTCAGGATGAACTCCTTCAGTAATAATTTCCAGTTCTTCTACAGATACGTTCTCTACAATACCATGCTCAAACTGAACATCGTAGTGAGACACAAAACCGTTCTCATCGGGAACAGCATGCTGACCAAAGATAGTTTCACCTTCACCCCACTGCTCAGAGCAGACTTTTTTAGCACAGTTGTGAGCGCCCTTTTCAGACTTGCTTACACAATCGCCCTTTTTCTTCTTACCATATCCCTCATAAACGGAAGCATATGCCTCCATAAGAGATCTTACTTCTTTTGCTTCCATTGTAATATAGAAAAGTTATTCTCCTTTATATTTAGTATTGTATTTCTTTCCACGCCAAGAAAATTCTGACTTACCCGCCTTTCTAGCATCCGCAAATGCTGCATCAAAATTCTTAGCAGCAGATTTAAGTTGACTACTTGACCGGTTTACCTGTGCCTCTTTCTTCGCAATCTCTTGCTTCTCCGCATTTGCTTTAGCAGATCGTTCACCAGTTGGTTCTGGTTTTGATTTAGATGCTGCTTCAGTTTCTGCCCTTTGTTGAGCAAGTTTATTATCTTTTTGCAGTTCTCTTTCTGCACGTCGTGCAGCACTATCAGTGTTAGCCTTATCAACAAGTGCAGCAGTACCACCAACTACACCAATACCACCAGAAACTTTAAGAGCTCTAACTTTATCAGCAGTACGCTGTGCCTTCATTTGCGAAGGAGTAAGAACGTCTTTTTTAGGAATGCTGTAAACAGTCTTATCACCCTTCGTGATGGTTAATGCGGAAGGTCCATCAACCTTAGGCGCAACTCTTCGTGGTTGTGCTTTTAAGGTCGGCATACTTCTCTGAGATGCCTTACCACCAGACATTGTAAGACCAGTATTACCACCTCCAGGCAATCCAGTGTTGGGATTTCTGGTTACATTTCTCAACTCTTGTGCTCTAGCAGAAGTTCCAGGAATCTGCATCTGTCCTGGTGTTTGTGCGGCAGGTACTTTTGGTTTTGGTAAAGCAGAGCTTGCAGCAGGAACAGGATCAGTGCCAGTGAATGGAGTTCTTCCTTTAGTAAAATTTTGTGCTTTACCAGTTTTAGTAAGAAGACTTCCTTGACGTGGTGTTCCTTGAAGAATTTTTTGAGTGGTCGCCTTTACTGTTTTTTGTGCGGCAGGATTTTTAAGAATGCCAGACATCATTCCGACTGCTTTGAGCATACTCAAAACTGCCTTACCTCTATTTTCGGTAATCAATCCATATTCATGAACATTTGCTTCATATAGATGATTTACAACTTCAGTTGCTTCTTCTTCCTCAATACCCTCATCAATAAGATATTGATATACTTCTTCGTAAAAGTTGTCCATCTATACAAATACTTTTTAGATATTTATAAATCTAATATCAGTCTTCCTTAGTTTCAGAAGAAACCTTACGTGAAAATCCTTTTATCTTATCAAACTTGATCACATTCTCAAACTTGTCGTACATATCCGACTTATGAGATATAACAAAAATATTTGCGTCTTGAATCACATAGCGGATAATTTTAAGAAACTCATCAGTTCCAAATCCATCTAAAGAAGAATCAAAAACTTCATCCATAATCAGCAGGTTGGTGTTTACAGAGTTTTTGACACGCGCTACTTCACGCCAAGTGAATAATAGAGCAAGATCTATTCTCATTTTTTCACCTTCACTAAAGGAACTATACGAGAAATCTTCATGTATAGCGGACTTCACAGTTTCCTTAAATTCTTCATCAAGATGGAAGTTGATATAAAAATCCATCATCTGGAGATAGCGATTAACCTGCTGGTTAATGAAAGGAAGATACTTTCTTATGATCTTCGTTTTAACTCCGTCATCTTTGAGTAATGAATATGCAAAATCGTGATGAACGATTTCTTGTTTCTTATCTGCTAGGTATTCAATTGTCTGTTGGAGATTGGACTTAAATTCGTCTAACTTTTCATGCTCAGTATTTCGGTTTGCAAGGTTCTCGGTAATCGTTTGAATTTCATGTTCAAGATCTCTGATTTGTCTTTGATTTCCGGAAACCCTAGTATTATTCTGAGAAATGCCATGGGTTAGATTTACTATCTCCTGTGAAAGTGTGTTAAATTGACGTTCTCTTTCTTGTTCAAACTTTATGGTTGATTCCAACTCATTGAAACCTTCCTTAAGTTCCTTTGCCGTATTTTGAACGTCCTCAATTTTATTTAACCGAAATGATTCTTCTATGTCTTGAGTACAAGTAGGGCATACCGTATTTTCCATGAAAAATTTATGCTCTTTAGTAATAGAGGATACTTTTGCAGATAATTTTCCACGAAGTGTGTTTAGTTTTGATAATTTTTGTCTTGCCCCTGTTACCTCTTCCTGATCTTTAGTGAACTTATGTACATTTTCCTCAAGTTTTGCATTTTCTAACATATATTGATCAACTTCACTCATAAGTTTTGTAATCTTAGTATTACTAGATTGAATATTCTGCTTACCACGATTTTCTAACTCATCTATAAAGTTCTGTTGCATCTTCATCTTATCTTTAAGAGTATCTTTCTTCAAATCAAGAGACTTTACCTGATCTTTATGAATACGAATTTTATCTTTAAGAATATTATTCATCAAAGAAAAAATGCGAATATCCAATAAGTCCTCAATAACTTCGCGACGATGTGTCGAAGTCAGTTGCATAAATGGAACAAAGTTACTACTTCCCAAGATCACAATCTGAGTGAAAGATTTATAGTTTACTTTAAGAATATTGTCTTCCAGAACTCGTTGCATAGCACGGTCATCTGCTTCACGATGAAGTTCCGTGCCATTAACGACAATATCAAAAACAGTAGGTTTGATTCCACGTCGTACAATATACTGACGACTATTAATTTCAAATTCAATCTCAACTAAACAGTCACGCTCATTAGTAGCATTGATTAGTTGAGGTTTATTGATTTTACGAAATGGTTTATTGAACAGAACAAATGTAAGTGCATCTAGCATTGTAGACTTACCAGCACCATTTGTTCCGACTACAAGATTTGTATGATGCTTTTGAAAATCTATCTCAGTAAATTGATTACCACTAGAGAGAAAATTTTTGTACTTAATCTTCTGGAAAATTATCATCTAAGTCTCTAGGAGGAATCACAATATCATTGGGTGTAACCACCGCATATTTGTAATTATAGCGTTTACACGTCAAAATTGCAAGTGCGTCATCAACTTCTACAACGTTCATATCCGCATCTTCAGATTCTTTTAATTGCATAGCATAACGATCTGCATCATCTTCATCTTCAAAGAGAAAGAGGACTTTTTCACCATAACGGTTTTGAACGGCATAAGCACCATCCTCTTTATTATCTTTGAGAGTAAGAAGAAACATTACTCAACCTCGCAAGCTTGTGAATAGACTTTTTGAAGAATTCCTTTAACGATAGCACTATCACAATCAAACTCTGCCTCATCGATATATCGATTTAAAATAGAAATTGTATTTTCATTTTCTTCAACTTCAAATTCTTCATTTACTTGAATTGAAAAATTTTCTACAATTTTTAAGTCTTGAATACCACAGGAATATAATTTATCTATAAACTTTTCAAATTTCTTAGGTTCGGTTTTCTTCCTAACAATAACCTTTACAATTTTACCCTCATACTCACGAGTATCAAATGTTTGATATGGAGTATCTTCATAATAGATGTTATAAAAGAGTTTATACGGATTATCAATATGCTCAAAATCTAAAGTCTCAGTATCAAATATCGTAAACCCACGAGGATCATTCACATCATTCCAGAACATCTCATAAGGATTTCCTAGGTAGAAGATTTTTCCATTGTCGCTTCGTGTATGGTAGTGTCCTGAAAACACCTTGTCGAACTTCTCAAATTCGTTGATCGCCATACCTTCTTCCATGACGTGACCGCGATGCGCTCTAAATCCGTTGAGCTCAAGGTGCCCCATCGCACATACGCTACTAGAAACTTTGATAGCGTTGATACTACTTTTAAGATTTTCCGCATTAATCCAAGGAACAAACAATACTTGCAATTTATCTACCATCACCTCAGTACATTCTGAGTAGATTTTCACATTATCATACTGCTTAAGTAATAGATCTACAGAATTAATTGAATTAGTATCTTTATAATAAGCAGTATGATTACCAACGATAGTGTGAACGGTTACACCCATCTCTTCCAACTGCTTATAATAATTCTCCTTTGCCCACTCAAGAGACCACAGATCAATAGAACGACGATTATCAAACGTGTCTCCCATATCGATTACCGTAGTGATACCACTCTTTTTCAAGTATGGAAAGAACACATCATCATAAAACTTTTTGAAGTATTCATGAAGAAACTTAGAACCCTTACGAGCTCCAAAGTGTTGATCGGTAATAATGGCAACCTTCATTGACGATTTGTCTTGTACGTAATATTATCCTTAATTGTATTATACTCTGAACTGCTGCTAGAAAGCAAGCTATCATCAACCATCATAACTTCATCGTAACCAGTCCGTTCGATGATTTTAGTTTTTATTTCTAGTTGCTTCTTCTCTTTCTGAATTCGACGTAGAAAGGCGTAGTGAATAATCTGAGTAAAGTATGCAAATGGGTTCTTAGACTTCTCTGGATCGAAGTTATGGATGTACTGAACACAATTTTCAATACCATCAGAGATCATATCGTCTCTGAACATGTAATTTACAAAGTTTGGTTTGTATGACAAGTGCGTAGCAATCTTCAGAAAACATTCACCCAGATAATTGGTGATTTGTGGTTTTCCTTCCCAACGCTGTGACCTATCTGCCTTGGTAGGTTCTCTACCGTTGATCCCCATGAAACTTGCTTCTACCTTAGATCTATAAACAATCAGTGCCTCAAGCAACTCCTTGTTATTCACATAATGTTCTGATTTCTTTTTAGACATAACATTGTAATTTTAGATAAACTTTCGTTATGTATATTATAGCATACTATTAAGGCTTGACAACATACTGATTTATAAGTAGAATATCTTTGTTAAGGTTAAAGAGGGGGGCTTAGCTTTCTTTATTATCTTTAAGTTTATAGATATTTTCTAGCATTTTCCTTGCTTCATCGACAGAAGATACATATCCCATTTTATCAGAGATCTTTGTTCTGCCATCCTCTTCCCAATCAAAATCTTCTTCATTGAGATATTTGTTGTAAAATCCAATCATATTACCTTCCTTTACTTCAGTCATAGTAATAATTTTATCATACTTGATTACGTACATACTATCATCTGCCATTTCCATCCAAGGTTTTACCTTGACATATTGCCCTACATGGTTACGCATTACTTTCATAATCACTGGGTTCATCAGTAGAATAATAGGGTCGCCATCATTCTCGTCTACACAGACCAATGAAAATATTTCCTCTCCTGTGATCAGTTTTAGTACTGCATGAAATTCTTCGCCCATTTAACTCTTTAGCGGTATGTTTACAATATCGTAATTGAAGTTCTCCTCGTTATAAACTTTGATTCTTTCAATTAAATGATTAAGTGTGTAGTTTCTCCGTGCCTTGTAGGAAATGTCGTCAGCAATGTCATAGAGAGTTGCCTTGGTCTTGTTATTTCCTTTCCTGAGCACCCTTCCAATAGACTGGAGATTCCGAATTCTAGATTTGGATGGAGAAGCAAAAATAACATTATGGAGGTTCTTGATGTTGATACCAGTACTAAACGTTCCATATGAAGCGACGATAATCGCGTTGTTTTCTTTTTCGGTAATCTCTCTTACTTGTTCTCTATCTTGTGTTGCCACACCTCCGTGGACAAAAAAGACGTGTCTTTCTTCCACACTACCAGTATTTATTAAATCATATAATGGTTGACCGTGCCCCTCAACTCTTGAAAAAAGAATTAGTGTATTGCCTTTAAGATCTAAAGCAAGATTTCTAATAAATTTGTTGCGTTTTTCATGATTAATGATATACTGAACTTCTTCCTCAAAGTTTTCAAATTTATGTGCAGGATGCTTCAATAGAAGTACATTGATATCAAGTTTGGCAACGTGACCCTTCTTCATCAGTTCTTCTGTTCTGATGATTTTGTAAGATGGACCAAATAGTCCTTCTAATACCCACTTATGAGTTTGAGTGCCATCAAGAGTTCCAGTAAATCCATAACGATATTTTGCATCAGCAAGTTTTGTCATTATAGATATAAGTGACTTACTTTTGAACTGGTGTGCCTCGTCCCCAACAACTACGTTAAATCGTTCAAAATATTTTCGGGGGAGTTTGTAGATGGACTGCCAGGTAGTAATGATAACTTGAGAGTTTGTCTCTCGTTCTCTACCAGCGTATATCTTGTGGCAATATGAACCTACGTCCCAGCCATAGTCTGCAAAATCTTTATACATCTGCTCTACTAGCGAAGTCGTCGGAACAACTATCAGAGTATTTTGTCCGCGTTCAACGTGATATCTCACAATCGAATATATCATCAGAGACTTTCCAGAAGCAGTTGGGGATATCAACAACCTTCTATTATGCTTTAGGGCGTCGTATACGCCTTCGATCTGATAATCTCTAGGTGCATACTTACTAACCGCAGTCATATAATCCTTTACACCTTCTTTTGAGATTATTTTATTAACCTCAAAGGGAAGACCATAATATTTACTTTCTACAAATTCGTATGAGTATTCTTGATCTTTACAAAATTGTATAATCTTATCCAATAACCCAACGTATATCTCTCCATTCTGGGTATTGAACAGTCGTATTTTTCCATCCCAATACTTGTTACGGTATTGAGGCATAAATTTAGCACCTGGAACATCAAACGTAAACTGATCTGCTAACTCATAGTAGACGTGTGGCTCCGCTTTAATTTGAAGAAAAACTTCGTTCTTCTTCGATATAATCAAATGAGACATAATCCATAAGATTCACCTATGAATATTTATTACCCCACTGTATACTTATATTGTTACTCTTGATTAAAAGTATAATCTAATATCATTCTTTGAAGACTATCGCGCATATACCAAAGATGCTCCTGTTCTTCATATGGTCTCGCAGGTGCTCCTGGCCAATATTTAATAGTTTGCAAAACAGAATGGTGTAAAAGACGCACGTCTGATATAGATAAATTTACTTGGTAATCAAATTCTTGATCGTCCATTAGAATCCTGCTTGGAACTTTTGCCAGTCAATAGCATTTTTAATTTGGAAGGTTCTATTTGATACTGTCTTGATAATTTCTTCTAAAAATTTTAAAGAAGTATCATAGTAGCGAATCTTCATATCAATCTTATTTAACCGATCATCCGCATCTAGATAGCGTTGAATAGCATCTTTCTCACGGACTTTATATGGAAAAGGTTCTTCTTCATACACAATTGGGTCTGCTTTACCTGTGTAAAAGTTATGACGTTCAAGTTTTATTTTGTTATATTGTCCTCTTGCTTTCTCTCTCATTAATGTTATAGTATTGTATAATGTATAATACTTTGAATGAAGTTGTGGAATCTTTAAAGATTCTTCATGTAGATTATCGGGATCAATAACAGCATCTCGCTGCCACATCTCCTGAATTTTGTCAAGATCCATTATTTAATAGATGAAGTCAGTTGATATACAGTATACTTGAATGTTGCCTGTGCTGTAAAGTAGTTCACATCAGTTGAAGTAGCATCAAAGTCTAGAGAACTGAGAGACACTGGGAACATATCAAGAAATTTTACTTTAGCAACCTCATTGAAATTGCTGTTGAGAATACGGAGTGATCCATCAGCAAATTGTTCCTTCATATCCCTAACACCCTCTTGATCAGAGGTAACATCAATAAACTGTTGTGCAGTTTCTGGGAATCCTAAACCGTACATCCATTCATGAACGATTCTATAATTTTCCAAATTCTCATCAACTAGGAATTGAATTGTTAGATCACCGAAAGATAGTTTAGTCTCTGGGACATCAATATCTTTCAGATATGTTGGTTGCTTTGCAGTTGCCAAAGTTATTTCTGGTATCCTAGCACTATTGCAAAAAAAGTCAACCTTTGGATATTTGCCAAGATTAAATTTAAATCCAATACCAGATAAGAAATTTCTATTATTAATCTGGTTTGCCCAAGAACATGAGTTAGATGAAGAAGAACTGTATGATGGCATTTTAATTACTTAATAACTGGACCTTGATATTGACTGGTTGGACCAGCATCTCTTCTACGATCTTTGATACGGGAATATAAAGTTCTTTTACCATATTGTGTTGGAGATAGATTTTGATTACCCGTCACATCTCTAGCAGTTTGCCTCATTAAATCAAAACTAGTACTCTTATTTACTTCACCCGCTGGACCAAAGTTTCCAGTATCTCTTATTGGTGCATTTGTAATTTTTGTATTAGTACCTTGTGGTTTTTGAGTAAGTTGTACTTTTGTACCAAATTTTAAGGATGGAGTTCCTGCCCATGTTCCTTTTGGGACTTCACCTTTTTTATATTTGTAAGGAACTGCTAAACCTCTTGTAGATCCTGTGAATGAAGTTCCATCAGCAGTTCTTTGTACATTATCGCTACCAGTGTTGTAACCCTGAGAAGTAGTATCTCCAGGACCATAGGAACTTGTCTTTACAGGTTTCCAACCATATCTTGCCGCTTCACCTGATGTATGAGCACGTTGAGTAAACTCTCCAGTAGTTTTATTTAAAACACCTGATTTATAATTCTTGTATGCCAAAACCTTCGTATCTTTAGGTGTTGGTGGTGGAGTTGGTGGTGCTTTTTTAGTTTTAAAAAAATTCAAAAATTCTTTTAGATTTTTTTTATTTGGTAGTCCATTATGTTTTGTTCTAGCAAAATCACACGCATCATCTTTACTTATACCAGCAGATGCTTTTGCAACCTCAGGAGATGGATTTTTCATCTTACCCTTTTTAGATGCACAGACCATACCCATAAATCTTTGTTGTGATTTGGAAACTGCTGGCATTAGACTAAAATCTTATACTATATTTAGACAAAAAAAGAGGGTCCGAAGACCCTCTTGAGAGAACTGTGTATCCGATGGATCACATAAGGTTTGCAACCTTGACACGTCTGTAGTAGCGGTTGGCGTTCTTGTTGAGTGCGCCTGCAGCGACATTGGTGCCTTCTGCGAATGGGTTCGCGACGATGCCGTAGCGAGTCTTGAATCCAATCTTGGGTTGGAAGGTGTCCTGACCAACTGCACGAACCATCTGAAGAGGAACGTATGGGCAGTAGAAGATACCTGCGTCATAAGGGGAAGAACCCTTATATCCTGCAACGTAGTACTGGGAACCAGTGCTGTTAGGCAGGTTTGCAGAATAAGGATCGATGTATACACGATACTTACCTGCGAGGACTCCAGCAAATGTATTGCCAGTGTCATCAACATTGAGGTTGCTGTTCAGAGCAGGGGTGTAATCGAGTACGCCTGCCATGGTCAGTGCGGAAGCAACGTCTGCGGAACACAGAATCATGTTGCCCTTTCCTCTACGAGTTCTTTGTGCGATTGCGTTTGCATCGCGCTCGATTTGGAAGATAAGACCCTTGAACTTCTCAACACTCCAACGACCGTTAGAGTCAACGTCGAGATCGAAAGTACCAGCGTTAGCAACGTTTTGCTGTGCGCCAGATTCTGCAACGTTATAGATGGTTCTGATAACTTCGCGGTTGATCTCAGCAAGAATCTCTGTAGAGAGAATATTTGCGAGTTCCGCTTCAGCGTTCAGACCGTGAATTGCCTTAAGGTCTTGTGCCAGTTCCAAAGAGTACTCTGCTTTCAGAGCTCTGGACTTAGCGGTTACGGTGACTTTCTCGATCGAGAATGCCATCTCGTTGAATGCACCTGATCCGTCGCCAAGATCCTCGGCGTCGTCGGTACGCATACCCTGACCTACGTTGTAGGTATTATATGCTTGTGAACCCTGTGGGTTAAGCAAACCTGGGTTGGAACCTGCTTGTGCATCGGTACCCATACCAACGGCAGCATTTGTCATGCCATCGGTGAGAGCGCCAGCAGCAGCAGACTGACCAGAGAATGCGGTATCTGCTTCGTTGAACAGTGCTTCGGTACCAGTCTGATTGGTATAACGGGAACGCATCGCGAAGATGAGTCCAGTAGGACCAGACATAGGCTGAACGCCTGCAAGGTCATAAGCGACCAAGTTAGGCATTGCGCGTCTGATCAGAGAAATCAGAACGGGGTCGAAACCTGCAACAGGGGAGGAAGCGCCAGCAGAGAAACCTGCATTTGCTCCAGTATTTGTGTTAACGGTTGGACCTTCGGAAAGGAACTCACGCTCTTCGCGAAGAGTTGACTCTTGGTTCTCCAGGAGTACTGCGGTAACAGCTCTACGGTGGGCATCCTTAATAGGATCCATTCCATCGTAATCGAGTACTGGTGCCCACTTTTCCTGCAGAGCCTCTGTGTTAGGCATTTGCATTTGTTTAAAAAAATTAGTTTGAACGTTTATGATTTAAAAATCAGTTTTTGGCAGCTCTGGAAAGAGTGTCCAAATAGGCTTGCATCATTGGGGATACTTCCTCGGAAATAACCTCATCGGTAGAAACCTCTTCAGATAGATTCTCAGAGGTGCTTGGAGTTCCGGCGGACTCGGGGAAATAAGATTTCCTTAGAGTTACCAGTTTCTCACGATAGTCTGTCTCACTTTCAAACTCAATATTTTCAGCGAGAGTAGAGAGTTTTTCTTTCTGGGTGTCTGCAAGACCCTCAGAAACAGTGGCGAAAACGCCATCTGCAGAAGACTCAGCCAATCTACGATTTAGAGCAACGTTTCTATCGATTTGCTCGTTGAGTTTACCTTCCATTTCATCTAGTTTATCTACCATGCTCTCAAGTACATTATACTTGTCTTCAGGGATAGTTACATAATGTTCTTCAAAAAGACCCTTCATTCCATCGAGGAATGATTCGGTAATTTCGCTCTTGAGACCTGCTTCTACTGCGAGTGCGTTCTCTTGGAACCACTCATCAGCAACATACTCAAGATACGAATCGAGACGCTCAGAGAGTTCTTCTCTGATTGCAACAACTTCTTCTACCAGAGCATTCTGATAGGTTTCGTGCAGAGACTCTTGCATTTCTGCAACCTTAGTCTTAACTGCCGTCTCAAAGATTGTGCGTGCTTTCTCTTCAAACTCTTCGGAGAGTTCTTCACCCTCAAGAAGTGCTTGAACATCTGCTTCGATGTCAAGTCCTTCCTCTTCTACGAGTTCTTCTTCTGTTTCTTCCGCTTCGGTAACAACTTCCTCTTCAGAAACAACCTCATCAGTGGTTACTTCTTCTTCGGAAACTACTTCCTGCGTTTCATCAACTTCAACTTCTTCGGCTGCAGCAGCACGAGAGTTGACGACATCTCTAACTTGCTTGAGAGTAGCACCAGGCTCTTTCAATCTATTAGAATCATCATCTGGTCTTGAATTTTCGGGAGTAGGACCGCCGAGATCTTCTACTGGAATTCCAGCGGAAGTCATTGGCTCAGCAGCAGCAGCTCCTTTCGTTACTACGTTTTCCATTTCTTGTAAATTGTTACCAACGGACATTTGAATTATGTGATTAATTAATTAATTACATGTATTTATTTATAATTCAAAGATTTGAGAGGAAATTATTGAACAAGTCCAATTTTTTCTCTTCAAGTTGTCTTTGACCTACGAGAGTATTAATTCTCTTCTTGGTTATTTCGGCAAGATGTTCACGAAGGATTCCTCCTTCCCAAACCCATTCCTTACCTTCCATAATTCCATTAACAAAAGCATCTGGGGCAGATGGATCGGCAACGATATCAGCAGCAGTTGCTAACTGAAAATCTTCACCAACAATCTTACATCCTTCACTGGTAGTTTGGAGTGAACCAACACCACGAGAAGAAACGCCAAGCATAACACCTTCATCGAGAAGAGAAGATGCAATTTTGCCCATAGGAGTGGAAAGGATTTGTGCCTTTCCTCTAAAATTATTACCTTCTCTTACTAAAGAAGTAATTTTATGAGAAACACGATCAAGATTGACTGTAGGTCCATCGGGATGACCAAGTTCGCCAAGAGCACGACCCTTATTAACGAAAGTTTCGCAATAGCGATCTACTTCTTTAGAAAGGGTGGTAATAGGATACATTCTCCCATTACGGTTCTTGAGTTCTCCTTGAAGGAAAGTTCCTTCAATATACAGTTTTTTGTTAGTACCGGTGCCTTCGGTAATAACCTGTACGTTTGTTACTTCTTCTGTGATGAGTTTCATCTTAGTTACTAAATGCTACGGGGACTCCAGTTACAGTACCACCAGTTGCAGTTACTGCGGCACCAATATCTTTTTCTACAATTTCGCTACTTAATGGAAGCAACGTAATAGATGCTGCCACACTATTTGCAATAGCAATAGTTGACTTGGTAGTAGCGTGACTATTCACCAAACGTACTACTCTTGCTGCAGTAATAGCAGCATCAGTAACAGCAGATTCGGTTCCTAGTGGTTTGATGATCATTCTTCTGATTCCTCTTCTGTTTCTGTTTCCAGTTCATCAACTACTTCATCTGTAGATTCATCATCAACTTCAGTTTCAACTTCACTTTCAGGATATTCAAATTCTTGACCGAACATTGCATTAGCAACATATGGTCTAGCAATATCAATACGTTCTGCTGCTTTTGCAAACAGAACTTCTTTCATTTTGTCGCTAATATCTGATGATGATCCATCAGTAGCAATCAAATCGACAAGATCTTCCATAAAAATTCAATATGTTAATATGATATATTTATAATTCAGACTTTCTGGTGTCTTTATCGTACTGATTATTGATTCTCGCAGTCTCTGCATCAACATTAGGATCTGCAGGAACTTGTCCCATTTCCATAGCATCAGCACCCATTCCAGACATACCCGATCCATCTCCACCTTGCATTGATGGATCAGCAGGTTGTGGTAATGGTTGACCAGTTACTGGATCAATTGTCGATGGATCTGGTAAAATACCTTTGTTAATCTCATCTTCAATTTGTAGATCAAGTTCAATGATTTCTTGGTCAGTTTGACGAAGAACTCTCTTACGAACATATTCGGTAGAGTAATACTTACCAATATATGGTTCCATTGTTGCAAGAATACCAAGTCTATTTTGAATTAACTCAGATTCTTTCAATTCTGCAAATTGATTATCATATAGGAAGTCATATTGAATATGATCCTTCATTGTTTCCCAATCTTCTGGGGTACATACATTTTTCAGAATCAATTGAGTTCTGAGCATGTCATTGAACATTTGAGCAAAACGCTTTCTCAAACGACCAACAAATTTTGCAAACTTCAATTCATCGCGAAGAATTTCTGAAGATCTTCCCAAATTAAAACCACCATCAGCAGCGATTCTAGATTCAGGTACACCAAGTGCCCTATAAAGTTTCTTCTGGAAATATTCAATATCTGAAAGTTCTCCTAGATTCTGACCGCCAGGTAGGGTTGTGATCTCAGTTCCGCGACCACCTTCACGGCGAGGCAACCAGAAATCTTCCAACATACTCATGAACTTTTTGTCGTCACGAACTTCACCAGTTTGTGCGTTATAGACTAGTTTATTTCTGTAGCGAGACATAACCTCTTTGAGGTATTGCTCTGCCTTTACCTTAGGAAGATTGCCAACATCAATATAGAAAATACGACGCTCAGGTGCGCGAGAGAGGCGATAGATAACTAAAGAATCCTCAATCATTCTTAGTTGATTGAGTGCCTTGATCGCTTTATGAAGATATGATAGAACTGTGTTTTTATTTCTATCTACTAAACCAGAAGTACAGTAAGTTACAGAATCTTTTGCAATTTTTACTGACTTTCCTTTACCATTTAAAGATCCTGTTGGATAATTTGGTGATGGGGTGTACTGAAAAAATTCTTCAAACTCTGGTCCATTAGCAAACTCTTCATTGGATTTGCCAGTTAAATTTATCTTATTGCCTACTCGTGCAAATCCAGTATCATATCTAGTGTCGTCTTTCTTTTCCTGACGAATATACTTAATCTTTAATGGATCAATATATCTAAGTTCTTTAATACCTTCTTGAGGTGCTTTCTGATCAATTACCTTTAAATAATATACTCTTCCGTCTACATACCAATTTCTAAAAATTTCGTGCGACTTTCTATCGAAATCTAAAATTTCTTTGAGATACTTGAACTCTGATCTGATTCTTTTCTTAAGATTGTCGCTTGCATTCAGATTTGATAGTTCAATTTCTACGGGAGAATCATAAAGATCGCTAACGATTGCCTCGTTAACCACATCTTCAATAGCACCATCCGCTTCGGGATGGAGGGACATTTCTCTATATCTTCTAATTAAATCATGCTCTGTTTTATAGACACCTTCAATATCGACATATTGTCCATAAAATCCACTACTAATATAGTTATCAACCCCGTCCTGATTAGTTTCAGGAACGGGGGAAATAACCGAAGGTGACTTGTTTTGCTTGTCGTCAATAGAAAAACCAAAAAGTTTGGCCATAATAACTTAAAGTGCCTATTACCTTCTTCTATTTAGTTGATGTCTTCACCGCCAGCATTTGCGCCGCTGCCCTTAGTAGCTTCCCACCACTGAACTTGAAGTTCAACAGTGAATTCTTGGATACCTTGAGCATCATAAGAAAGTTCGATTGGTGATACCTGAGTCGGGAATACGTCGTAGAAACGATATGATCTCAGAGTAGAACCGTCACGATCTAACTGATAAACATAAGCATCTGATTGATAATCTGCTGGATTGACCAGACCAGTATTATCAGATACTCTGTTAATAGTATTCATCCAATTCTCAAAGGCAGAACGGATTGCAAAGTCTGTATCGTTCAGGACTGTAACGGTCCAAGAATCGAAGGTTCTATCACCTGCGATTTTCAGAACACGACCTCTGAAAGGTACTTCGATCTGAGCAATATTAGATGCAGGCATATTTGCACCTTTGACCAGGAATCTTGATTTCTCAAGAACTACTGAGTCAGGTTGCGATGTATCAGGGAACTGAAGAACGACTTCAAAGAGGTTGGCGCGAGCGCCACCACCCGTTAACTTACTCTTGAAGTCGGTAATTTTCCTTAGTGGGGGTGGATTAATTTGATTTCTAGATGGCATTTGAGTTAACCTCTACTTGAATTAAACGGAGCCGATTACTTCTTCAAAAGCAACACCAGTTCTGGTGGCAATGAAGGTAAGACCAATGAAGTTGATCGATCTTGCTGGTTTGATGAAGATGTCCGCTACAAACTCATTGCCATCGATAACGGCAGCAGTATTGTTTGTTTCATCACAAATAACAACATAATCTTGGATACCTCTCTTAGACTGAACGTCACGGAGGAATGGTTCAACAATATTTACAAAGTTAGTTCTTGTAATTTCATCGTTGAACTCGAACAGGAAGTCCTTAGCAGCGGCGGCGATTGCATCTTCTAAGAAGATAAACAAGCGACGAACGTTGATTCTATCGAACGCGGAAGACTTGCCAAATCCAGTTTTATCACCGAACAGGATAATACCTGCTCCAGGAGAGAAGATAATTGGGTTGATTCTGTTGGAGTACAGAGCGTCTCTTTGCTTTCTACCTGGATTGTATGCCAGTTTGACTGCATTGAGAATTGCACCTCTTGAAGTTCCAGCAGGTGAGAACCAGGGGAACTGTTGAATATCAGTTCTAGCACAAGTTCCTGCA
>Ga0208793_1000940_pt1 | contig 17993 bp, 25 predicted proteins | sample 17_taG_FD_184092 | JGI IMG/M metagenome (GOLD analysis project Ga0208793, IMG submission 184092) | Marine viral communities from the Subarctic Pacific Ocean - 17_ETSP_OMZ_AT15314 metaG (SPAdes) (version 2) | ecosystem: Environmental > Aquatic > Marine > Oceanic | place: Pacific Ocean | collected...
CAGCAGCAGCATCTTGTGGTACAGCAGCAGCTTCTACCTGCAACAACTATCATCAACTACTATCACCGCGAAAATTTCGCGAGAGCCAGACACAAAAAAGCCCACCGTTTTACTGGTGGGCTTGGGTGGGCGAACACTTAGACAGGCTCTTTCCTTACGCGTTACAGCGGCGCGCTCCTATGCTCGTTGTCCCTAGCGAGAGTTACTCGCCGAAATTAAACCATCGCAAACACTCCGAAAAGATGCCGCCCCGTAGGGCGGCGGTTGAACCTACAACGTGTAGGTTACTCGGCTTCCGTCCATCCATTTAGCTTCAGCGCTTCGCGGATCGCCTCGGCGGTGCAGATATTGCCGTCAAACTCCTCATGCGTAGCGTAGCGCAGCGCGTTTTCAAGCGCGGCTTGGCACTGCTCGGCTTTCGTCTTAGCGCTCGGCGCATCGCTCTCGCTTTCCTCGGCTTCGCTTTCCTCGGCTTCCGGTGCGTGCGTGCTGGTTTCGGTTATATACTGCCAGCGGCGATCGAATGAATACAGTTTGACGGGATTGCCGTTTTCGTCTTCCGCGTTGTTCCAAGCATCGCGATACTCGGTGCGCGCATCGCGGACGGCCTTATACTCCTCGGCGCTCATGCCGCAATTTTCCGCCTTCTTGTTTCCTTTAAATAGCGTCCAATTGAAAGGAAAGCGCGCGTCATATGCAGCGGCGACTTCGCGGCCGGATGTCATAGATTTGACGGCGGTTTTAACATCGTTCGCAATAGCCGCTTGAAACTCAGTTAAATCAGCAGCGGGTACGGGTGTTACAGTAGCAGTAGTTTTTTTAGTCATGATTTCGATCTCCAAATGGAACCTACAACGTGTAGGTTTGATTATGCCAAGCGCCGCGTGCGCTCGACTTGGGTATATAATAGCAAATCGTGGTACAAAGTCAAATCGGCCTCGGCGACCCCCACCCCTCCCCCACCCCCCACTTGTGTCAGTCAGGTACCATAGCTTGTATATACATAATAGTTTGCACATTACATCACACACCCTGACAAACTTAAAAACCACTTCCCAATAAAATCAATGACTTAGCGTAGGACTTTTTGGATAGTCCCGCCTTCCCCGTAGTCCTACTTTCCGTCTTACTAATAAAATCAATGACTTACGCGCAACAAAAATTACAGAAAGTTTTCACAGCAAGCAACTCATCAGCTTACCTCTCTTTACCCCCCACCCCCTATCTTTTTATTTCCCATCTGCCAGACCCCACCCCCCGCGCACACAGAAACACCCCCCGTCAAGGGACCCAAAGGGTGAGTTCGAATCCCTCTAAAATATTTTTGTACGTGTAACTTATTGATTTTATTACCCACGACATACCCAAAATGGGTACTAATACCGTCTACGTACCCACCAATGCTTTCTGTACCCAGAACGCTTGCACCTGCTGTAGCAATGACTTACACTGCGCCCAACTCGGTATTTTTACCTGCGAAAACATATGCCTACTGTAAAAGTGGAGCCAACTAAGGACCACAAGGTCCCTTACGATCTGGCCGAAGAGAAGCCTAGTACTCTCTTGGAAGAGATGGCTGTTGCCGGAAATACGGCAGAACTTCAAGAATCATTGGGTGCATCCCTCGATATTAGCGAAGGGGATGTAGAGCGGGAGAAAGAACTCCTGCGGGCTGTGGCGGAATCCAAAAAGCCCACCAACCTGTCTAATCAGACCACAGCTTTTGCTGCGGCTGCCTTTTTACGCTCCTACGGCCAACAACTGGCTATGGACGCGGCCCAAGCTCGCGCTGCTATTACGAATAAGCTCATGGAGATTGCCGACTGCGGCGACCCAAGGTACGAGCTGAAAGCACTTGAGCTACTCGGTAAGCATAGCGACATTGGTATCTTCACTGAACGCAGTGAGGTAACGATAAACTATAAGAACCCTGAAGACTTAGAAAGCGCGATTAAGGAGCGGGTGAAGAACCTGCTTAACGCAACTGTGGTAGAAACAGTCCCCTTGGACGAGCAGTTGGGCGTGCTTGAAGACGATACGAAGTCTAGATTAGACGACGCTTTAGGAGTGCTTGGCGAAGATATAGAAGATGCAGACGTAGAAGAAGACGTGGAGGCAGAAGATGACGAACTCGACGTCTCCGTTTGACGGGCTGTCTTTAAAGGACCTCCCCACTGTCTTACCTCTGCTATCGCAGTCAGAACAAGAGAAACTGCTTGCCGAACTTGAGCATTTAGCGAAGCTCAAAAAGCAGAAAAAAGCGCAGACTAAGTTCCTAGATTTCACGAATCAGGTCTGGCCTACGTTTATATCGGGTAGACACCATGCAAAGATGGCCGAAGCGTTTGAACGAGTGGCTCGGGGCGAGTGTAAGCGCCTTATTATCAATATGCCTCCTCGTCACACTAAGTCTGAGTTTGCTTCTTATCTTCTGCCTGCTTGGTTTTTGGGTAAATATCCGCACAAGAAGATTATCCAGACCTCACACACTGCAGAACTTGCGGTAGGTTTCGGTCGAAAAGTACGTAACTTAGTGGATCAGGAGATATACCACGACATATTCCCTGATTTGCACCTGTCAGCCGACAGTAAGGCAGCAGGACGATGGAACACGAGCAAGGGTGGCGACTATTTCGCTATCGGTGTGGGCGGTGCGGTAACTGGTAAGGGCGCGGACCTACTGATTATTGATGACCCGCACTCGGAACAAGAGGCGGCGCTAGCTGAGACTAGCCCAGAGATATACGACAAGACTTACGAGTGGTACACCTCGGGTCCTCGTCAGCGTTTACAGCCGGGCGGAGCTATCGTGATCGTAATGACGCGTTGGTCGCTCAGGGATTTGACAGCTAGGGTGCTCAAGTCTTCGGCCCAGCGAGGCGGAGACGAGTGGGAAGTTATTGAGTTCCCTGCCCTGATGCCCTCGGATAACCCGCTGTGGCCTGAGTTTTGGTCGGAGGAAGAGCTTAAGGCGCTACGGGAAGAACTGCCCAACGGCAAGTGGATGGCGCAGTACCAGCAGCAGCCGACATCCGAGACATCAGCCATAATCAAGCGAGATTGGTGGCAAACGTGGGAGAAAGAGGACCCACCACCGGTAGACTTCATCCTGCAGTCGTGGGATACGGCGTTCGAGAAGACTAACCGGTCGGACTACTCAGCCTGTACTACGTGGGGTGTGTTCTACCAGCCCGACGCAGAAGGGGTGAACAGGGCTAATATTATACTGCTCAACGCGTACAGGGAGCGAATGGAGTTCCCGACGCTGAAGAAGACGGCAGTGGACCAGTATTACGGGTGGGAGCCTGACGCTCTCATTGTGGAGAAAAAAGCCTCGGGGTCGCCGCTGATATACGAGCTGCGAGCGATGGGTATACCGGTGCAGGAGTACACTCCGACCAGAGGTAACGACAAGATAAGTAGGCTCAACGCGGTATCAGACCTGTTCGCTTCGGGTATGGTCTGGGCGCCCAACAGTCAGTGGGCGGAGGAGGTGATTGATGAGGTTGCGAGCTTCCCCGCAGGCGAGCATGATGACTATGTGGACTCCGTGTCTCTAGCAATGATGCGGTTCAGAAAAGGTGGATTCATAAGGTTGCCTTCGGACGAAGAGGAAGAAGATGCAATGTATAGGCGCAGAGGCGGATATTACTAATGGCTATTGAAAAAGGATTGTATGGCATGCCCGAGGGCATGGACGACGAGTTGGTAGAGGGCATGAGCGAGATGGGCGAGCCTGACGCCATGGTAGGTGTCGATGTGGTAACCGAGGGCGACCTGCCCGTGATGGTGGAGCTTGATGACGGAAGCGTTGAGATTAGCTTCGGTGAGGAGATCGAAGAAATCGACATGGCGCCTTTCGATGCGAACCTTGTTGACTACCTAGACGACCAGCAGCTCCAATCTATCTCTGGTGATTTGTGTGAGGCCATCGAGGGTGACATGGCTGCCCGCCGTGACTGGGCCGATAGCTACGTGAAGGGCCTCGACGTGATTGGCTTCAACTACGAGGAGCGTGTCGAGCCTTGGGAAAACGCCTGTGGCGTGTATAGCAATATTTTGGCGGAAGCCGCTATCCGGTTCCAAGCCGAGGCCATGAGCGAGACTTTCCCCGCCGCCGGGCCGGTTAAGACTAAGATTCTTGGTGAGGTAACCAAGGACAAAGAAGACGCAGCGCTCCGTGTGAAAACGGATATGAATTACGAACTTACAGAGGTTATGGTAGAATACCGCCCTGAACACGAGCGTATGCTGTATAGCCTTGGCTTAGCCGGTTCAGCCTTCAAAAAGGTGTATTTTGACCCCAATATTGGCCGTCAAATCGCCCTATATATCCCAGCTGAAGACGTAATTGTCCCCTACGGAGCCTCTAATATTGAGTCTGCGGAGCGTGTTACGCATGTGATGCGCAAGACAAAGAACGAGATCATCAAGTTGCAAGCTGCTGGGTTCTACAAAGAAGTCGAGCTGGGTGATCCAGTTTCCTTCTTTAGCGATATAGAAGAGGCAAAAGCGGAGCAGTCGGGTATATCCCTGACTTCAGACGACCGTTACACCATCCTTGAGGTCCACGCTGACCTGATTATTGACGGTATTGACGGCGCTGACGAGGAAGGTGATTCCGATGACCTGCAGATCGCAAAGCCTTATGTGGTAACACTTGAGAAGGGTACCGGTGAAGTGCTGGCTATACGCCGCAACTGGAACCCTGACGATTCTTTGACGCTAAAGCGTCAACATTTCGTGCACTATGTGTACGTCCCCGGATTTGGATTTTATGGACTCGGCCTCATTCATATTATTGGTGGTTACGCTAAAGCTGGTACTAGCCTTATCCGCCAGCTCGTGGACGCTGGAAGCCTATCCAATCTCCCCGGTGGTCTCAAATCTCGCGGACTACGAGTTAAGGGCGACGACACACCGATTGGTCCGGGCGAATTCCGTGATGTAGATGTACCCTCTGGCAGTATCCGCGACAATATTATGCCGCTGCCGTATAAAGAGCCTAGCCAAACCCTTCTTGCATTATTGAAGCAGATCACAGAAGAAGGCCGCCGTTTAGGCGCAATTAGCGACATGAATATCTCTGACATGAGCGCAAATGCTCCTGTTGGAACCACACTCGCTCTACTGGAGCGTACTCTAAAGCCAATGGCTGCGGTCCAATCCCGTGTCCATTACGCGATGAAGCAGGAGTTCAAGCTCCTAAGAAAGATCATCGCTGAGTACGCGCCTGAAGAGTATATGTACGTGCCTGATCGTGGTGAACCCCGCGCGCGACGCGCCGACTATGCCATGGTGGAAGTAATTCCCGTCAGCGACCCCAACAGCAGCACGATGGCCCAACGAGTGGTCCAGTACCAAACCGTGTTGCAGATGGCGCAGGCCACCCCACAAATCTACGACCTCCCACAGCTTCATCGCCAGATGATCGAGGTCTTGGGTATCAAGAACGCCGACAAGCTCGTCCCAATAGAGGACGATATGAAGCCTACCGACCCGGTAGGAGAGAACATGAATGCGCTGGTAGGAGACCCTATCAAAGCGTTTATGTACCAAGACCATCAGGCGCACATTGCTACTCACCAAGCCTTCATGCAAGACCCAATGGTCATGCAGACTATCGGGCAGAACCCCATGGCCAACCAGATCATGGCGTCACTGCAGGCTCACATCGCAGAGCACACTGCCTTCCTATATCGCCAGCAGATCGAAGAGCGTATTGGTGCGCCTCTGCCTGCTCCGGGCGAAGAGATGCCAAGAGAGATGGAAGTACAGCTAGCCCAGCTACAGTCTAAGGCGGCTATACAGCTCACTCAGGCACACCAACAGCAGGCCGCGCAGCAGCAGGCACAGCAGCAAGCTCAAGACCCGATTATCCAGATGCAACAGCAAGAGCTACAGTTGAAGCAAGCAGAGCTACAACGCAAAGCCCAGAAAGATCAGGCAGACGCAGCCATTGACGCCGCTAAGCTGGACCTTGAGGCCAAGAAGGCTGAGGCGTCATCAGCTATCGAAGCAGCTCGCATAGCTTCTCAGACAGACGCGGCTAACGCTAGGCAAGACCTAGACGAGGCCAAGGCTATTTTGGATATGGCGAAAGCCAACAGAGAGGGGCAAATGCCCCAGTAAGGAGGTGATCCGTTGTCTACTACCGTCTTTGACGTGCTGAACCAAAAAATTACGGAGCTAAAAGGCTCCAGCGAAGACTTTCTTAAATCCGGCGGGGCTAAAGACTTTGCCGAGTATAGGGAGGTGTGTGGCGTGATTCGAGGTCTTAACGCCGCATTACGAGAAGTATCAGACCTTTCGCGTAACTATATGGAAGATGACGATGACTGAGACTGTAACCGTTAGCGGGGTGGGGGCTGACGCCTCCGTCGCCCCGGCAATGACTGCGTTGGAAGAAAAGCGGCAGAAAAAGATAGCTGAAGAGATCAAAACCCAAGAGGAGTTAGAAGCCTCGATTCCGAAACCGGTGGGGTACAGGGTGCTTATTGCCCTCCCTAACGTGGAGGAGACGTTTGGGGACAGCGGTCTTATTAAGGCAGACCAGACGCGGCGGGAAGAATACATCCTGTCTACGGTTGGTGTCGTGCTGGACATGGGTGCAGAAGCCTATAGCGACAAAGAAAGATTTCCTACTGGGCCTTGGTGCGAGGTAGGTGATTACGTGATGTTCCGTGCCAATACAGGTACGCGCTTCAAGGTTGGAAAGCAGGAATATCGACTAATGAATGACGACTCGATCGAAGCAGTCGTTGACGATCCGCGAGCGGTTTCGCGTGCATAAGGAATAGATCATGCCTAGACAACAAGTAGAGTTTGAATTTCCAGACCCCGATAAGGAAGAAGCAGCAGCCGCAGAAGTAGAGGTTGATATTGCTGAAGAAGAGGCCCCCTTAGAAGTAGAAGGTGCGGTCGGTCGGGAGGACATGAAGAAGCCCTCTGCAGATGACGGTACCATCAAGGCGGGTGACTTAGAAATTGAGGTAGAAGACGACACTCCCCCCGAAGATAGAGGCCGTAAGCCGTCTGAACCACCTAAAGAAGTAACCGACGACGAGTTAGAGAACTACTCTGAGAAGGTGAAAAGCCGGATTAAGCACTTTAGTAAGGGCTATCACGACGAGCGTAGGGCTAAAGAAGCCGCCCTTCGTGAGCGAGAAGCTCTAGAAGCCTATGCTAAAAACCTAATTGAAGAGAACAATAAGCTGAAGGGTTCGGTAGATCAGAGCCACAACACGCTTATTCAGTCTGCTAAGAAGCAAGTGGAAGGTGAGCTTTCCATGGCTAAGGCCCAGTATAAGCAAGCTTATGACTCTGGCGACCCTGACGCTATTTTAGAAGCTCAGACTATGCTAAATGCGGCTCAAATCCGTATGGAGCGAGTAAATGGGCTGAAACCTAGAGAAGTACAGCAGGCTGAAACTTCTTTACAATCAACAGGTAATCCTGTAGAACAGGCCCCAACGGCACCTCAACCGCAAGTCGAGCGTGATGAGAAGGCTGAAACATGGCGCGATGATAACCCATGGTTCGGTTCTGATGACGAAATGACTGCCTTTGCGTTGGGACTGCACAACAAGTTAACGAAAGACGGGCTTGACCCGCGATCCGACGAATACTACGAGAAAATTAACTCTCGTATGCGACAAGTATTCCCCGATCAGTTTGATGATGGGATAGAAGACGAACCAGAGGTACAGGCCAAGCCTAAATCTAGCAACGTGGTTGCCCCCGCTACGCGGAGCACAGCACCTAAGAAAATTAGGTTAACGCAGTCACAAATAGCTATTGCGAAAAAACTTGGAGTACCACTGGAAGATTACGCCAAACAACAGGCTGCATTAATGAGGAAACAGTAATGACTCAGAATAGACAGAATAGAGAACTAGAAACCCGTTCTAAGAATGTTCGTAAGAAGGCGTGGACGCGACCTACTGTGTTGCCTGATCCCACCCCTGAAGACGGCTACACTTATCACTGGGTTCGTATTTCAACTAACGGTCAATCTGACGCCACTAACGTCTCCTCGAAGATACGTGAAGGCTGGGAACCTGTACGTGCGGAAGACCACCCCGAGATATTTACCGATACTGTGTCAGACGACCGGTTTAAGGACAATGTCATCGTTGGCGGTTTGATGCTGTGTAAGGCCCCAGAAGAGCTTGTCCAAGAGCGAAATGCTTTCTACCAGCAACAAGCTGAATCGCAGATTCACTCGGTGGACAATAACCTGATGCGCGAAAATGATCCTCGTATGCCCCTGTTTCACGACAGGAAATCGAAGGTTACTTTCGGCAGCGGAAATTAATTTTTAGGAGCTATTACAATGGCTACATCTGCAACCCCTTACGGGCTAAAGCCTGTAAAACGTGCTGACGGAATGCCCTATGCGGGCGCCACGTCTCAGTACTTGATCGACCCTGCTGGTGAGGCAACTAACCTGTTCTATGGTCAAGTTGTTATTATCGGTGCGGACGGCTACATCGCCCTCGCTACTGGCGACGGTTCTGACCTGACTACTAACTCTATTAGTGGTACTAGTGGTGTTGGCGCAATCGGCGTTTTCGTTGGTTGTGAATATGTCAACGCTCAAGGCCAGACTATCTTCGCTCAGTACTACCCAAGCGGCACTGCTAATGGCGGAGCTATCAAGGCTTACGTTGTTGACGATCCAAACGTACTTTTCCAAGTACAAGCGGATGCTGCTATGGATCAGTCTGACATCGGTGCGAACGTGTACTTTGCTGCGGTTCAATCCACGTCTACTGGCGATACAGCTACAGGTAACTCAACTTCTGCGGTAGTTGGTGCCACTCAAACCACAGCAGCGGCATTCCGTGTTGTTGCGGCGGTATCTGATTTGACTGAGTCAAACCCAGATATTCTGGTTAAGTTCAACCCCGGCGGTCATCAAATGACCAACAACGTCGGCATTTAAGGAGTATTTAACTAATGGCTATTTCAAGAGCGCAACTCCTTAAGGAGCTACTACCGGGTCTAAACGCCCTCTTTGGCCTCGAATACCAGAAGTATGGTGATGAGGCTGCTGAAATCTTCGAGACTGAATCTTCGGAGCGGTCTTTCGAGGAAGAAACTAAGCTGTCTGGCTTTGGCGCCGCACCTGTTAAGGGTGAAGGTTCTGCCATCGACTACGACAACGCGCAAGAAGCGTGGACTGCTCGTTACACTCACGAGACAGTTGCAATGGGCTTCTCGCTGACTGAAGAAGCAATCGAAGATAACCTCTACGATTCACTCTCTTCACGTTACACGAAGGCTCTCGCACGTGCGATGGCGTACACTAAGCAAGTTAAGGGTGCTAGCATCCTCAACAACGCTTTCTCCGGCACTACTTACGGCGACGGCAAGACTCTGTGTGCGACTGACCACCCACTCGTTTCTGGTGGCACTAACTCAAACCGTCCTGCTGTTGCAGCCGATCTTAACGAAACTTCACTCGAAGCTGCCGTTATCCAGATCGCTGGTTGGACTGATGAGCGTGGTCTCCTGATCGCTGCTAAGCCCTCTAAGCTGGTTATCCCACCAAGCCTGCAATTCGTTGCAACGCGCCTGTTGGATACTGAGCTTCGTGTGTCTACAGCGGACAACGACATCAACGCAATCCGCAACAATGGTTCAATCCCCGGTGGTTACACAGTAAATAACTACCTGACTGACACCAATGCGTGGTTCTTGATGACTGACGTACCTAACGGCCTGAAGCACTTTGTCCGCTCACCTATGCAAACTAGCATGGACGCAGACTTCGACACAGGCAACAGCCGATACAAGGCTCGTGAGCGATACAGCTTCGGCGTATCTGACCCACTGGGCATCTTCGGTTCACCCGGCGCTTCATAAGAAGCAAAAAGGTGTTAAGATTGGGGGCTACGGCCCCCTTTCTTTTGTGGGTAGAAAAGTAATATGCCTAGAGAAACCAAAGCAAAGAAAGAGTCGCAAGGCTCCCGAGTGTGCACTTCGTGCAACAAAGTTAAGCTGCTGTCCCAGTTTGAGCACTTCAAAGAAGGTTTTGTGCGGGGAGTTTGCCAGCAGTGCGTTACCCTCCAAAGATCAAGAAAAACCTCCGCCACCCCCGAATCCTACCTCCGAGTTCTAAACGGCCAGCTAAAGTCTCAGCGCGTCAAGCAGGGAATTCAGTACGACCTAACCACTGAAGACGTTATAGATATGTGGGAGATGCAGGACGGTAAGTGTGCTTTATCTGGGATGCTTATGACCCACCAGAGAGACGGCACTTACGGAGACCGTAAGAAGAAAGACTTTAACGCCTCTATAGACCGCATAAACCCTAACGGCCCTTACGTACGGGGGAACGCCCAACTAGTGGCGAACCGCGTTAACACCATGAAACACACGCTTAGCGAAGATATGTTTATGTGGTGGATAAAGAACATTTACGAACACAGGCTTAAGTGATACTGTGAAACTGCTTTATCTCCCCTAGAGACTTGGCCCGGTAGCCACAACTGCCGGGTCTTTTTTACTTAAGTATTGTGGACTTAGCTCCGAAGTGGTATATAGTACCTATACCGGGGTCATCCGGTGTATCTGACAGTCCCGGCTGACGACATGCAGACAGATGCACCCCAAATTAACTCGCATGTGAGGATTCTCAAATGGCTAACACCACTTTTACAGGCCCGGTCATCTCGACTAACGGCTTCCAAGGCGATACTACTGGCGACGTAACAGGCGATGTGATTGGTAACGTAACAGGCTACATCATTCTTCCTGAAACAGATCCGGAAGTTGTAGGCGCTCTTTGGAACGACAACGGTACTATTACTGTCTCGCAAGGTTAATCCCTACTAACTAGAGGAGAAACCTATGTCTAGTTCAGATATTAGAACCAAACGGGTCGCTGCTGGGGGTACCGGTAGCTTGGGCGTAGGCCCCGCTCGTGTACGCCAAGTCCAAGTGCTTACTAGTGCTGTAGGCGCGGGTCGATTAACTATTACTGACGGCTCTGGTGGGGCTACTGTACTAGACATCGACTTCGCTACAGAAGATTCGCACTCTATTAACATCCCAGACTATGGTATTCGCTGTGAGAACGACGTGGTTATTACTGCGCTCACGAATATCACTGCGATGACGGTGTTCTACAGCTAATGGCTAAGCAAGTAGACAAGAAAGCGATGGCTTGCAATAAGCCGCGACGTACTCCTTCTCACCCCAAAAAGTCCCACATTGTGAAGGCTTGCGAGGGCGGGAAGGAGAAGGTGATTCGTTTTGGGCAGAAAGGCGCTAAAACCGCTGGGGCACCCAAAAAGGGCGAGTCTGCTAAGATGAAGGCCAAGCGTAAATCGTTTAAGGCCCGTCACGGCAAGAACATCGCTAAAGGTAAAATGAGCGCAGCCTACTGGGCTGACAAAGTTAAATGGTAGGAGGCTATTATGGCTGGTTGCGGAACAAAACGTCTGTCGAAAGGCGGCATGGCAATGGGGTCTGGTAAAGGCTACAAAGCTGGTGGCCCACTGAAAATGGTAGAAAAGGGCGGTAAGAAAGTCCCATTCTACGCGGCTGACGGTGTAGGCAAAATGGCCATGGGCGGCAAAGTTAAAGGTTACAAAGCTGGCGGCTGTGTTCGCGGTGATGGCATCTGCAAGAAGGGCCACACTAGGGGCCAGATGCGATGATGAAGTGTAGAGGCATGGGCAAAATGAAGCCCGTCGCCTTTAAAAAGGGCGGTACGGTGAAGGACGAGTGCTACCGCAAGGTAAAGGCACGCTATAAAGTCTTTCCTTCCGCCTACGCTTCTGGGGCGATAGCCAAGTGCCGTAAAGTCGGCGCTAAGAACTGGGGCAATAAGTCCAGTGGCCGTTCGTAAGACAGAGAAGGGCAAAGCCCTAAAGCGCTGGTTCAAAGAGGACTGGAAAGATGTCCGAACCGGCAAAGCCTGTGGCCGCAAAGCGGGCGAGAAGCGGGGAACCCCGTACTGTAGGCCCTCTAAACGAGTCTCCAGTAAAACGCCTAAGACCTCTGGTGAGATGACAGCGGCAGAAAAGAAGTCCCGCGTAGCGCAGAAGAAGCGCCTAGGACAACCGGCGGGCAAACCCAAAAGGGTTAAACCTTTGAAAAGGAAGAAGAAATAATGGCGACTTCTGGCACTACAGCGTTCAACATGGACTTCACCGAGATTGCGGAAGAAGCGTGGGAGCGTGCCGGTCGTGAGATGCGTTCTGGTTATGACCTACGTACAGCTAGGCGCTCCATGAACCTGCTTACTATTGAGTGGCAGAACCGTGGCATCAACATGTGGACCATCGAAGAAGGCAGCGTAAATTTAGTAGATGGGACAGCCACTTACGATCTTCCAGCCGATACTATTGATTTACTTGAGCACGTGGTTCGTACAGGCGATGGCAACGTCACCACACAGTCTGACCTGAACATTACTCGAATCAGTGTCTCCACATACGCCAGCATCCCCAACAAGCTCTCTGAGGGCCGTCCAATACAACTTTATGTAGATCGTGGGCAGGCTAACCCTTCGGTGACTGTGTGGCCTGTGCCGGACGCGTCTAGCACCTATGTTTTGAAATACTGGCGTATGCGCCGTATTGAGGATGCGGGAAGCGGTATACAGACCGCTGATGTTAACTTCCGTTTCTTGCCCTGCCTCGTTGCAGGGCTTGCGTATTACATAGCGCAAAAAGACCCCGAACTGATGCCCCGTATTCCTATGCTACAGACAGAGTACGAGAGGCAGTTTGAGCTAGCGGCAGGTGAGGACAGAGAAAAGGCGTCGCTTAGTTTGGTGCCCCGTATTGCTAGTGTGAGGTAACTATGGGACACAAGTATGCGTCTGGACAAAATGCACTAGCCATCTGTGATGTTTGTGGGTTTCAGTATAAACTTAGAGAACTCAAAGAGTTAGTAAGAAAGGACAACCGGACCAACATCAAGGCATGCCCCGAGTGTTGGAATCCAGATCAACCACAGAACAGGTTGGGGGAGTTCCCAGTAGATGACCCACAAGCTATACGCGACCCCAGACCAGACTCTGCGGAACTCACGGTAAGTAGGGATATTCAATGGGGATGGGACCCAGTAGGGCTAAACGATCCTTTTGGACTTACGCCAGACAATTTAGAAGGCAGAGGCGCCGTAGGCACGGTAACAGTAACTACGAGCTAGGAGACAGAAATGAAAATGAAGTCACGATCAAACGTAAAGGTTCCGAAGATCATCGAGCATCCGAATGAGCCAGTAAAGTACAGCGTTGCTGACTGCTGCAACCAGCCGCCCAAAGACATGAAGACTAGCGGCGTTAAGATGCGCGGCACGGGTGCGGCGACTAAAGGTACTATGGCCCGAGGCCCAATGGGTTAAGGAGTAGCAGGTGAATTACACCGAGCTTAAAACCAATATCGAGGACATTTGTGAGCAGTCGTTTACGGACGACCAACTTGCTATGTTTACCGATCAGGCTGAGCAGAAGATATATAACACTGTTCAGATTCCTGCGTTGCGTAAAAACCAGACGGGTAACCTGACCTCTGGTAACAAGTATTTGGTGTACCCTACAGACTTCTTGTACCCCTTCTCTTTGGCGGTTATTGACGGTGACGGCAACTACACATACTTGCTGAACAAAGACGTTAACTTCATACGAGAAGCGTATCCCGGCCCAACGGATACTGGCGCACCCAAGCACTACGGGGTCTTTGACGACTCGGCATTTATTGTAGGTCCGACACCGGACGCTAGCTACGAGGTTGAGCTGCATTACGGGTACTACCCTGAGTCTATTGTCACCGCCGGTACTACTTGGTTGGGCGAGGAGTTTGACTCCGCACTGCTTAACGGCGCTTTGGTCGAGGCCATACGCTTTATTAAGGGTGAGCCGGATATGGTGGCCCTGTACCAGAAGATGTATATCGACGCTATTGCGTTATTAAAGAACTTGGGCGATGGCAAGCTGCGGGAAGATATGTACCGCTCTGGTCAGCTTAGGATTGAACCGCGTTAATTTAAGAGGAAAGAGAAATGGCTATCACACAAGCTATGGTTACATCGTTCAAAGTTGGCGTGCTTGATGGCACTTTCGACTTCAGCAGCGACACAACACAGACATTCAAGATTGCTCTATTTACTTCGTCAGCTACGCTAGATGCGACTACTACTGCGTATTCGGCTACTAACGAAGTTTCAGGCACAGGCTATTCGGCGGGCGGAAACACGCTGACTATCTCAGCTAATCCCGCGTCTACAGGCACCACAGCGTTTTTGGACTTTGCAGATACTACGTGGTCTACAGCGACTATTACGGCTCGCGGCGCACTGATCTACTTGGCTGACGGCGGCACTAACCCTGCTGTTGCGGTTCTGGACTTTGGTGCGGACAAGACCTCTACTGCGGGCGACTTCACTATTGTGTTCCCTGCTGCTGACGCGAGCAACGCGATTATCCGTATCGCTTAAGGCACTTAGATGGCTGACGTTATTGTCCCAGTCTCCGGTTGGGGATACAGCTCTTGGGGTACTGATTCGTGGGGCGAAGGTAATGCCACGCCAGTCGGTACCGGTGCTGTAGGGACAGTAGGTGTTGCAGCTAGTGCGGTTGTTACCCTTACGGGTGTTGAAGCCACTACGGGTCTTGGTACGGCGGATGCTCAGGCAGATGCGATTGTCTCGGTTACTGGGCTTAGTGCTACGGGCGAGACGGGTGTTGCGGTATTTAATGCCACGGTCTACTTAGGCGGCTGGGGTCGCGGAGTCTGGGGGCAGGCGGCTTGGGGTGAATCCCTTGGCCTTGCGGCTATCGGCGCGGTTGGCTCGGTTACTGTCGGTGAAGGCGTTGGTGTATTCCCTACGGGGGTCGAAGCTACCACAGCCCTTGGCAATATAGCGGTTAACGGCGACGGGGCAATAAGCGCCCTTGGTAACGCAGCCACCGGTGAGATCGGTACCCCGCTAGTAGAAGCGGACGCTATTGTTGCAGTTACGGGCGTTGAGGGTACCGGTGCGCTAGGCACGGCAGGGCCGATAACTACTGTAGCCATAAACGTCACAGGTGTAGCTGCAACCGCTACAGCGGGCAATGTAGAGATAATCGGGGATTCCTCACTCGATGCTACGGGCCTAGAGGCCACCGCTACACTGGGCAACATCACGGTACTGCTCCAACAGAACGTAGACGTGACGGGCGTTCAGGGCACTACTGCACTAGGCGAGACGACCGAGACCGCAGGGGCGAAGGTTTACCCACTTGGCGTACAGGCCACGGGTCAAGTCGGAACAGTGCTGGTTTGGGGTGAAATCGTACCGAATCAGAACGCAGGCTGGGTAGACGTAGACGACAGTCAAACACCAAATTGGACGGATATAGCAGCATGAAGACAGTAAAAGAAGCAGTACAACTGGGCGATGCAATAGACCCCAAGCATGAGATTGAAGTGGTTTGCGCCAACTGCGGCCACGATTTAGACGAATCTGAACTAAACGCTGACACTTGTTCTGACTGCGGCGAAGCACTAAACTTGCGTCAGAATACAAAGATTTACGCGACAAGCATCCCGCCTGCTGGCGGTTCTACCTTAGTATAGGTACTGGAGAATTTAAATGGCTACTTATGTAAACAACCTCCGGCTCAAGGAGATCACCACCGGTGATGAGGACGGCACTTGGGGCACCAGTACCAATACTAACCTTGAGCTAATTACTGACGGTTTTAGTTACGGCACGAAGGAAATGGCGGCAGACGCCAACGAAACTTTCACCATGCCGGACGCTACAGCAGATGCCACGCGCTCGCTGTACCTTAAGTTCACTTCGGCGGTGGACCTGACAGCTACTCGTGAAGTTACGCTTGGGCCAAACACGGTATCCAAGACGTGGATCATTGAGAACGCCACTTCCGGCAGTCAGACTATTACGATCAAGCAAGGCTCAGGCGCTACAGTAGATGTGGCCAACGGCTCTAAGGTCATGGTCGTCACAGACGGTGCGGGCGCAGGTGCAGCAGTGCTTAACGCTAACCCCACAGAAGCGGGCACCGGTACGGTAACAAGCGTAGGCGGCACGGGCACAGTAAACGGCCTTACTCTTACGGGCACAGTTACTAGCTCAGGCGATCTTACGCTCGGCGGTACTTTTTCTGCTACGGTCTCTGAAATCTCCGACCTTACTGCCACGGCTACCGAGCTAAACTACACAGACGGCGTTACTAGCGCGATTCAGACTCAGCTAGACTCTAAGAACGCCCTGCCAATACTCAAAGGCACAAGCTACACCGCAGCAGTGGGTGAGTTTGTTGTTGCCACAGCCTCCGGCATTACGATTACTCTACCTGCCTCACCAAGCGCAGGCGACACCGTAACAGTGAAAGACGGAACAGGAGACGCAGCAGCGAATACGTTTACCGTGGCTCGTAACGGCGAAAACATCGCAAGCTCTGCTACAGACCTGATCTTTGACAAAAACTTTGCCGAGATAACTATGAGCTACGTTGATGCCACTATAGGATGGACTGTATAAATGAGTAATCTGTCGGAACTGCTGCCGACAGGCGGTGGACAAAACGCTGTAGACTTTGTTGCGTCTGGGACTTTGAGTTCTGGGCAGACTGTTGTGCTAAATAGCAATGGAACTGTGAGTGCGGTTGCGGAAAGTAATGCTGCATTAACTCATGCAGATACAGCCACGTTTGAGTCAGCTGTAAGTTATGGACAAAAAGTTGCTTATGGGGGCGGTAAATTTGTTGTTATGTACAACGATAACGGCAACAACAATTACTGGACGGTTGTTGCGGGGGAGCTTAATAGTTCTGGTGATTTAACCTTTGGTACACCCTTAGTAGTTCTCTCAACAGCAGGAAAAATAGATTCTGGGGACATTGCATATCACGAAGGCTCTGGAAAGTTTGTTTGTGCCCATAGTCAAGCCAATGGAGGCACTTACGGGGAGGCTTTAACCGTTAGCGGCACCTCTATCTCTAAAGGAGCTTTAGCCGATATAGTAGTTCAAGATGCTACCGGTGGAAATTCTGTTGCTTTAACATATGATGCCCATATAGACAGAGTAATTTCAGTAGTAAATGTAAGTGGCACAGCGTATACAGGCGTTATTAACGTAAGCGGGACCAGCCTCAGTAGGGTACAAAATACTAGCAGCCTAAGTATTAACGCTTGGGTGACAACCGCTTATGATTCAGATACTGAACAGGTTTTATTTTCCTACCGAACCTCTACAACAAATATAGCTTTCAATGTCCTTACTTGTACTACAAGCGGGGTTACGTTTGGTTCTACAACAAATATGTCGGCAGGCTCTAGCGGTTACCTGTCAATAACTTATGATTCATCTCAAAGTAAGGGTTTATTGGCATTTTTAGATTTTACCAATAGCGATACCCGCGCAGTAGTTCTGAGTGTTAGTGGAACAACAATCACAGCGGGAACTCAAACCTCACTTACAACAGATAACATTGAGTATTTATCTTCTATATACCTTCCAGACAAAAATCTAACCGTGGTGGGCGGTAGGAACGATACTGTTTCTGGCTATATAAGTGCTATGTCAGTAACAATTAGTGGGACTACGCCTACAAGTTTAGGGTTAGGCACGGTTACGGCTGACGCAGTTAGGCAGCACAACTTGGCTTATGACTCTGTCAATGAATATTTGATTGCCGCTGTAAGAGATGATGGCCCAGATTACGGAGCAGCAATTACTTACACACCTGCGTTTGTTTCAACCAACTCCGCCGACTTCATAGGCATAACAGCCGAAGCAATCTCTGACACAGCCACAGGCCCAGTAAACGTATACGGTGGGATTAACGAAGCGCAGACAGGATTGACCATAGGCTCTGACTACTACGTTCAGGATGACGGCTCGTTATCTACCACAGCCTCAAGCGTTAAGGTAGGCCAAGCAATCTCCGCAACCACTATTAACATGATGGACTTAACATGAGTAATCTAAGCGAGCTACTGCCCGCAGGTGGTGGTGGAAAG
>Ga0208793_1000941_pt1 | contig 17991 bp, 29 predicted proteins | sample 17_taG_FD_184092 | JGI IMG/M metagenome (GOLD analysis project Ga0208793, IMG submission 184092) | Marine viral communities from the Subarctic Pacific Ocean - 17_ETSP_OMZ_AT15314 metaG (SPAdes) (version 2) | ecosystem: Environmental > Aquatic > Marine > Oceanic | place: Pacific Ocean | collected...
TGTCTAATAAATCTATCTACGTTGTTAGACGTAGCAGACAAGTAGTTCTTTGCTGCTTGTAACCCTCTGTCACCTGAGTGGATACCTTTAGTATTACAACTAGCTCTAAAACAATTCCAAAGAAGTTTACCATCGAACTTACTGACAGACATCTTCTTAGAGCCACCACAAACTGGGCAGGTGATTATCTTTCTCTCACCTTCTCGAATGGGTATGTCCTTAATAAGCTCTAATTGCTCTTTATAAGTCATCTGGTCTTGGCTTAGGTTTGATTAACTCTTTACTCTTCACAGAAGACGGCTCACAAATCATAAAAATATTATGGTCAGAAACATTATCAGCCATAAAGTCATATAAACTTTCTGTGTGGGTCATAGCGTCTAAGCACTCTTGGTATGAATTTAACCAAATTCTCACAGTAACTTGCTCTTCTTGTATTGTGTAAGAAAAAACTAAAGCAGTAAAAAATGTTATCATAGTATATCCTATATTCCGACCCCCGAAGGGTCGTCCGAAGGATACTACACTAATTGGGATAGTCAACACCTAACTGCAATCAACTACTGACTATTTTCATTAACAGTTTTTAACACCTAGATTTTATAACCCATTGATTTTAAACGATAACCAACTAATCAATTGGTCGTTGGTTCGATCCCAACCGCCGGAGCCAACTATCTGATAATAAACGATTTTATATGATTTTGGCAGTAAAAATTGGAACAAAAAATGGATTCTGGAATATTCCAATTTGTTCCAATATTTTATTTACCCGACTCGTTAATGTAACGCTCCCTGCAGTGCTTCCCACGAATGTGGGTAGATAGTATTCATGTCTACTGCGATATCTGTGGCGATTCGTCTGGTCTCTGTCTGTGCATCATCTGACCTGCGCAGCTTACACATTTTAGCAAAGGCATCTAGACTACCAGACCAGTAAAACTCAGTGACCATGTTCAAGGGTAAAATCATACGAGCCTGTTCCTCGCAGACACCTAACTTCAGTAGCTGATTATACTTGTAGACTGCATCTTGCGTTTGACTGATTGAAGTAGTGATTGCCTGAGTAGCTCTGTCGTCATCTAGTCTACCACCGCTGCCCTGTTTCTTGTCATCAACAGCCTCTCGCCACCAATTAGGAAAGAATAATTCTGGTTCTGATTTCACATACCTGCGCGAGATCTCATTCAGTCGTAAATATTCATGTTTGACCAGTTGCCTAGCTACGAAAATAGGGGCTTTGCAGTAAAAGGTAGCAAAACAATGCCCAAAAGGAGAAAAGTGCTTGTGCGCGGCTAGGTATTTAATTAACTTCTTATCTTTGTCTTTTAAGATGGGAACAGATGGACCATTACCTGCTTGCGAGTAACCGTGTGGCTCTGACTTCTTATTAAAGCTTACTCTCGCTGCATTAACTACTGAGAGGTCACTGCCCATGTGATCTACTAATTTAGCTGATATCATATTAATTCCTAATTTTCTTTAGTTGTTGTTTTAATCTTTGGATTTCGTTCTGTGCATCGATCAGTGCTTTGTCCGTCACCTGACCAGTTTCAATCTGTCGTGCGGCTGCTTTCCAACCCACCCTATCTTCCATAACTGGCCCACCATTGTGACCAATACTGGTTAGCAAACCTCTCTTATTCATTGCGTTAGTTGCTTCTACCTCTCCTGCTCTTGCATAGATAACGAGCATGGAAGGGTTCTTGTGACCAGTGAGAGCCATTAGTTCTCTGTCTGTACAACCCGATCTACTAGCGTGAGTAGTACCAGTGCGTCGAAGATCTCCCATCCTTGGGTAGGTAAGTAGTGGCTGTCCTTGGTCATTCTCTCGATCACCATCCTGAACCATTGACCACTTCAGTGGCTTAACAACTGTCTGTTTGAAGACTACTGATACTCGATCTACAGTGTAAGGCTTTTTAGTAGGCTCTTCGCGCAAGATGATATCATCGACATATCTTTCATCGCCAAGTAATTCTTCATGCAGTGCTAATCTGTCTTTGATACCCTGCGTGAGGGGGATTGCCATTCTAACTTTAGTTTTCTTCTGTCTGAAGTAGCCTACGCCAGTTTCTACATCACGCCATCTAAGTCTACGGATGTCTACAGGTCGCTGACACCAGTGGTAGCAAAGAGTAATCATAGTACCTAGTGAATGTCTGCCTACTGCGTCACACTGTTCTATAGCCTGGGTTACCATATCCTCATCCCAGAGGACGGCTCTGGCTTCTAGCATTGGTAAGGTTACTAAAGAGAAAGGATTGATATTAGCTAGACCACACTTAATACCTTCATTAAAGGCTGCGCGTAACCGCATAAAGCAAGTTACTGCTTTGTGAGTACTAACGTCCTTTTCTATGGTATTAAATAAATACTTGGCGTGATCATAACTTACGTCTGTAGCTTTCATCTCATCGAAGCGCACTGACTCACCTTTAAGTTTAAAGTTCATACAGTATTCAATGTGACTAGCATAACTTCTCATAGTCGAGAGGTCGTTATCCCTATAGGCAGGACTTGCTTTCCATTCGTTGATAAGTGTTCTGACAGTGTATTTATCTTCAGAAGTATGTGTATCAGTACCACCTTTTAAGTGTGTATCTAATTTACGTTGCCATGCGTAGCCTAGCGCATTGGCTTCCGTTAAAGTATCAAAACGATCTCTCTTCAAGTCAGGAAAGTAACGTAGTAATTTAGCCGTTGGTTTTACGCCATAACTTCTACCATTTTTCCTTATCTCTATCTCTACGTAAGGAGCTTTTTTCATTTGGTTGGTTCTTTCGGTTGGTTATATAAGCAAACTGTTAAGAGTTGGTATTAACAGTTAGGTGCTTATACTACCACCGACTATAGTGTCAAATAAAAAAAAGACCCACCGAAGTGGATCTCTTTATCTTTTACCTAAAAAAGTGGCTACTCTGCACATACCCTAACAATTTCTTCCCACCCATCAAATCTTTCATCACACCAATGTAACGGAACGGCTTCAAAAATTTTAAAATCAACCATATAGACAACCACTAAACTTTGACTGTCTTTTTTGACTAACTCTATAGTATGTTGTATTATTTCGCTTAGCTTTAAGGCTTGTTTGGTGTCTATTATAGTATCCAAAACCTGCTGCACCTTCCTCCATTGATTTAAAACTTAACAATTAATCCAAAATATAAACCTGAGTTTTTTACTCAAGTCAACACTTAACTCTGCGTAAGCGCGAGCGCGAGAGAGTAAGATTAGTTTATCCACAGCCTAATTTTAATGTGGTGATGTTATAATATACTGAAAACTAATAAAAAAATATTTTAAAATAAATAAAAATAATTTTAAAAAAAAAAATAAAAAAATTAAATTAGAAAAAATAAATTTGATTTACTTATCTTAGTAGTGTAATGGGAGACATGGCACTTACTAAGGTGTTGAGATAACCAACTAAGGAAATAACCAAATGACAATGATTGCAGTATATCCAACGAAGAAATCTCTTAAAGATAATATTGGCAAGAAACTTAACTACATTGAAACTAGCCTCTTCGGTAATGAGTACCAGAGCAATGGAACTATAGTAGTATGCAATAGACCTCATATGACCAACATTGGTCGTGAGTGGTTTGCACAAGTCACTATGAAAGATGACATCATAACAGGTGTCAAATAAAGTGGCTTCTAATTTTGATAAAGCCGTTCAGCATTTTGTTTGTCTGGCTTTATCTACTCAGCCTGTTCGAAGGCTAACCAACTTAAATATTAACCAACTAAAAAGAAAGGGCATAATATGCCATTAGATTTTACTTCGATTAACCGTTCTATTGAACTTCCAGAAAACCTAGATTTTAAGCCAGTGTTTGAGCCATCCAGAATGGCAGGACACAACTTCGTTATCAATCCTAACAATGGCGAGGCCATCGGTCATGTCTCTGATAAGTTTAAGTGTGTAGATCACCAGACATTTTTTAATGGTCTCTGGGATCAAATCACAGAAAACATGGATAGCGACGATATCTTAAACGCAGAGGTTCGGTTTAAGTCAGGCCATAAAAATGGTTTTGCACTGGCAGACATTACCTTCCCATCTATAAAAACTGAGATCGAGACTGACAGTGGGCATAAGACTGAACTCAGGCAGAGGATCATCGGTATACACGGCGTCAATGGTACTGCAGGAAATGTTACCCTGTTTGGATCAATAGACACCTTTTGTACAAATGGTTGTGTCAGTGGTGAATATTCAGTGGTTCGCAGGAAAAATACTTCGGGCTTTAATTTACCTGATTTTATCTCCGAATTACGCAGAGCTAAAAACGATTTCTATCTAGAGAGTGAACGTCTCAAAGTATTTGCTCAGACTAATATGAGAGAGACCACCGTTCAGAAATTACTTGAGGACATTATTCCCAGTGAGCAAAAGCAGAAAAAAATGTATGACCTGTATATGGAAGAGGCATACGTTCGAGGACATAATAAGTTTGCCCTTATGTCAGCCTTTACCAACTACGCAAGCCATACACTAGGCAATGGCTTTGAGCCTCGAAATACTGCAGCTAGGGCTGAAAGTGAAGCAGCTAATATGTTTAAGCGAGAATTAGAGGTTAACAGATGGATGTCTGATGACCGTTTTCTACTGGCGGCTTAATCATGCACGAGGAACGAATTCTACAAATAATGGTAGAAATAGTCAGGGCGGCAATAATCGCCCTGCTATCAATATTTTTAACCTACTGGTTTATACAAACCATAACCAACTAAAGAAAGGTACTAACCATGTCAGATCTTATGACAAAAGAGCGAGTAAAAACATCTCGCAGAATAAAGGCTCTTAAAAAGCGCGAGACTAAAATCCGCAGACAAAATGCGATTACTCTTGATCGATTAATCAAAATGGAAGCTGCAACCCATGACCGCAAAATACCCTGCGATGTACTTGAGTTCGCAGACAAGGTTCGATGGTCTAATTCTAAACAAGCTTACGAGCGAATTGGTGATCTTACCCTGCCCCATTTAATCAGGGCAGTGCTTAAAGATTTACCGCCACACAGTAAACCTAATTGGGTTGATTACACTGAATTAGATCTAACCCAAAATTTTGAGGTAACAGCATGAAAATATCAGTATCAGAATTTTTCGACATATTAGATGTTGATCAGGAAAATGTCGGGGAAATTACCCTGACAAAAACCATGCTCGATAAATGCATCATCGATGCAAATGTCTCAGTGGTAAAGTTTGCTGCAGTTAATGGTATCGAGTACACCTCGATGGATAATGGTCACAGAGTAATGATCGAGGGCAAGCATCTCATAACCACTAGCGAGGACATCTGCGAGACAGTAACTGTCCAATCTAAAAAGTGGATCGAGGACAACTGCAGGATCGTATTCTATAAGACTGCGCGAGGTGATAGACGCATCTCAATATCAGGCATAAAAAAGTATGCTGCAGTAGGTGATAAAGTTGCACTGACCTTCGGGAGTAATGGCTGTCTGATTATTAATATCAGTAGAGCATTCGGAGAGGAACTTTCATGCACGTAAAACTTAATTACTATGACTTGATTGACGCAATTGAGAATAAGCTTGATGAAACTTTTGAGGGTAAGATTAATTTAGAACAATGCGAAACCTATTTAAGAGTTGAGATAAGTGAGCTAGACCGACAACCTAAAAAGTATAAAAATGGCCGCGTTATGAAAAATGAGCATGGCAACACAATTTGGGAAACGGTAGGCACTAAAAAGCATCATTTAGAATTTGACGATGAAAGCTATCTGTCAATTGATATTTACAAATAGAAATTAACAATTTTAAAGGCATCATCGAGGGCAGCTTAGGTTGCCCTTTTTTTTATGCCCAAAACCCAGAAAATGGGGGGAAGGCCTTTTTATGAGTAATAGTAAGCAAAAGGCCTAAAGTCACTCAGTGGCTCTTATATTGGCTCTAATGGGCATCTATTCACAATTAACAAAGTGTTTGCATTAACAATTAAAATAATGCTAATTATGTAGTCACAGGCCGTGTGCCTGATAACCAACTTTGAGAGGTAACCAAAATGACTATAGCAACTGAAGCAGAAGCAGTTAACGAATGGGTACATAATGTAGGCTATGAGGATTGCTACAAAGACAGACAGTGGATTTTATCTAGTTACGATAGTTGGGAAAGAAACCCATATTACAGCGGCCATGATCAAACGCACCCAGAAGATGATACATATCTTTGTGAAAATGAGTGGATTGAAACTGAAGTAGAGGGTTTACGAAACCCAGTTGATTTTAAATCAATACATCGCCTTTGCACTTTAGCTGTTGATGAGGGTGACCCAGTATTAAACGAAATACCATTTTAAGTCGAAACAGCCTTCGGGCTGTCTGCATACCTTGGGCAAGATGCACTGATGAGAACGCCCCCAACTAAAGAGAGGACACTAACCATGTCACATGATCGAAAAGAAATCTTAAAAAAACTGAAAGCATTTTCAGAACGCACAGTAGAAAATGGCTGTACTGAAAGTGAGGCAATAGCTGCAGCAAAGGCAATGCAGTCACTGCAGAATAAATACAACCTGACACTTACTGAGCTAGACATCGAGCTTACGGAATACGTTAACGAGAGGATGAGCCTTGGTAAAAAAGTGAGGCATCCAGTGTTATTATCACTGCATGGTTTGCAGATGTTTTGTGAGGTTCGCATTGTCGGGAAAACTGGTGGCATAGCAATTGTCGGACAGCAACATAAAGTCGATAATGCGGTCTACCTAATCAGTACAATGATGTCTGCAATGGAACTGGAATTTCTCAATTACAAAAATACGTGGGAGTATGACGAAGAGGTAAACTATAACGGTATGCATCCTCGCAGGGTTCGATCTAACTTTATGAACTCGATGGGTTACAGGCTCAGTGCTAGGTTACTCTCGATGTATAATGAGAGCCGTAATAATACTGAAGTGATGGCTAATAAATCATCCAGTGGTACTGCACTGGTTGTACTGGCAGACAATGCACTAGAGGCAGAGTATCGCAGACAATATCCAAATCTGCGATCTATAGGCAGACGCAGCACTGGTAGTGGCTCTGCATCGGATGCAGGGAGAGCTGCCGCTAATCGAGTTGGTCTCAACAAAGGTGTCAGATCTGGTGGCACTGTCTCTGGATATATCGGGAGATAATGACATGGATTTTAACAGCACATTATCACAGTATTTTGATCAGTCTGGTGAGCTAAGTTTTAGCTCATCGGATATCAGACAATTTCAAGCGCAGTCTAATAAGATGCACCCTGTATCCTATGATTTGTGGAGAGCTAATCTTTTAATCGATCAGGCAATATCTGGCGATGATTTCGGAGAGGATTTATAAGATGGGCAGAACTGTTACCTTGGAAGGTTGGTACGAAACTGAATTTGGATTAGATCCAGTACATGAAACAGGTGATAGCTTAACGGCTATCATCCACAGACTACACAAACATGACCCAGACAATTTTGGTCTAACCGATTGTGAATTTACTGTTATCGGAAATGGGTACGAAAAAGAAATTACTGCGCAGGTAGTGGCTACAGTAGAGAGGATGATATCGTGATTGATTATGCATATTCTAATTTAGGTTTTTACATTGGTACTGGTATCTCAGAGATGCAGCTTGCCATGTCTAAAGCCTCAAGTACTGAGCTTCTAGACTGCTTCGGTTCGATCAATAGGTTGATCACTACGCTTAATAAAATAAGCGATCCAGAGGAAGCAGTACTGAAAGAACTTGACCACTATTATGTTAAGAGGAACTGCCTCTACATCGAGCTATCTAAACGCCTACTCGATGGCGATGCATCGAGGCTGAAAGAAACCCAGACTGACAGAGACCGACGCTATCGAGATAAGTGGCAAGGTATATATGATCGAGATGAACAGGATCTACACTGACATCTAGATAGATAAACAACTGAAGAACCCTGCTTTCGAGTAGGGTTTTTTTATGTCCTACGGCTCGATCAGGATAGTATCTGAGAGGCGCGGAGAGAGTCACTGATAAGCCAAACTCTTCTCAGGTATATTTATATCCAGAAACTTTACCTGCACTCAGTGGCTCTTAGGTTGGCTCTAATGACATATAGTTAAGTGCTGGCATTGGCAGAAAATGTCTCGATGGGTATACAATGTCGAACTTCTTTCCGTTCTAAAATAATCGTCAATTGTAGAAAATTTTATTAATTAGATAGCTAAAGAATAATTTCCTGCAGCATTTATTATTTACCTTGTTTATTTTTTTATAATTGCGTTCTCGATGCTGCATTTTTCTAGACGCGAACTGTTAATGCTCAGTTATTAGTTCGATGCTCGAGCTAGTTAATGTGTTGTTTTTATTATTATTTATCTGCCTAATTTTTTTTATTCTAAAAATTTTCTAGAGGGGGCGAGTGCCACCCCCCTACCCCCACGGTGTCGTATACAACCCAGACATATTTTGGGAAAATGGCAATCGTAAACGACCTTTAGCGTATTACTACTAGTAATATTCTGTAAAGCTTCTATATCTACGGTGTTGGCCTTGACACCTTACTAAATATTGTATTATAAACTAGATAATACAGGTAACCAGTTATTTCGATAGAGAAACTTATCGGAGCAACTACTTTGAATGATAACGGACAAGACGTTACTTTAGAAGTTCCCCTCTTTATCGATAATGATTTATTCGAAGACGACTACGGTGAATTTATAATACAGACCAGTGTCTCACCAGACTTAGACGAGAAGCCAGTTATAAAAGAGCAACCGTTTGAGGAAGTCATCGCTACCATAATCGAGTATCACGAAGAAGATGGAGACTACAACGCACTATACAAGGTAAGCAACGGCTTACTGAAAGAATCTGAAAGGATACGAGAAGTAGCAGACAAGCTTGAGTCGAGTACTCACGCAGTAGCTGACTTATTCAATGTTTCGTATGAGCCACCAACCTAATCTATTTGGGTGGTTAGACGATACTCTTCCAGACGATGCGATTGAGTGCAGACACTGCAAGCAAGTAAAACCTAGAGAAGCATTTAGGTTATACCGTAGAGCAACTGGAGATCGGGAATGTAGGAGTACTTCCTGTAAGGAATGTCAGAAGCGTAATCTCAGGATAGTAAATGAGATACGTAAGACTGCCCCACCCAAGCCTGATAAGTGTCAGTGCTGTGGCAAGGAAGACAATAAGCTTGTCCTCGACCACTGCTACGAGACTGAGACTTTCAGGGGGTGGATTTGCTCTCACTGCAACCTCTCAATCGGCTTGTTGGGAGACAACATACAAGGAATAAAGAGAGCTATTAACTACCTGAAGTCATAGCGGTTATGCAGGTTATGACTCTACTGAGCAAACTCTCCAAGTGGTATAATGTATTACAGTATACAGGAGATAATAATGCTTAGAAAACTATTCAATAAAATAACAGAAATACAGAGAAGACGTACTGCTTATTGGCAGCTACAGAATTTAACAGACCAACAACTACACGACATTGGCGTAAGTCGAAGTGAGATATACAGGACGGCATACATAGATCCTCTTAGATGAAGCTAGTAGCCTACCTACTTATCTTATTATTACTTTTGGATTGGGGGGATGGAGTCAGAGGGCTAAGAGTAGTCTTCTATAAAGACATCTACTCCCACACTAGGGTGACTTAGAGGATCTATATATAGAAGCCCTCTCAACTACACTCTCATTGTAACATTATAATCGGCTTTCGTCAATCATTACGTGTCGTAACTAACACTTAATTAAATGATTGCCTTAACTCCTGAAAATTGGTATAATGTAGGAACTAGGCATCCAAGCAGGAGTGCCTATGAAAAACCTTAACATATATTACATCAGAGCCGCAATCGAAGCGAAAACAGGCCAACGGCTAGATTTTCCCACAATAAGGCGTCTTCTTGTAGAAGAAGGTTTGATTACCCAACGTGAACTAGATGCCACCCCTATGGCACATAAATTTAAAGGATACGGAGCCTATTTCTTTACTGAAGAGAACTCTGTGGACATACCCCCCGAACCAGAAAGATTTGTACCAACCTACTACATCGAGGAAGAATTTGATGAATAAGAAATATGCGAATTGCGGAGCCAGTGTGAAGCCAAATGGAAAAGCCAAAATGTATGGCGGTGGAATGGCTATGAAGAAAAAGAAACCCTCTTACAACATGGGCGGCATGGCTGAGAAAAAGAAGAAAGTAGGAATGGTATCAGGAAACATGGGGATAAAGAACCGTTAGTATCTAATGAGTTCTTTGGGGGGAGAGAATGCTTGCAGAACTCGCTGCTTGTTCAGCAGCATATTCTACTATCAAGAAGGCGATTCAACAAGGCCGTGAACTAGTAGATGTAGGAAAATCCATTGGGGCTTTCGTATCTGCCGAAGAAGATCTCAAAGCCAAAGTCGAGAAGAAAAAGAACAGCGTCTTCACCAAGGTTCTAGGAAAAGCAGGGGATGACTTCGAAGAATTTCTTGCCTTGGATAAACTCAAGGAACAGAAGCGAGAATTAGAGTCTCACATGCGGCTGTATGGACGCGCAGGATTGTATGACGATTGGGTTGCCTACCAAGCTCAAATGAGAAGACAAAGGAAGGAAGCCCTTAGAATAAAGCAGAAGGAAGCCGAAGAGCTTCGAGAAATGCTTACTTGGATATTCATTATCGTAGTTATTTGGGGTGGTATCTGTGGAACAGCTTACTGGTGGTTTTTTAGCTAATGTGGTTTTTAGTTTGGTTACAGTTCATGCATGGCGAATTTGAGTATTACCATATCGCTACCTTCGGATCAGAAGAAGTCTGCCAAGCCGAACTAGCCAAATCAAAAGTCTTAATCACTAACTCAGCTAGTTCAGTAGAATGCTTTGAGGTCGATAGAAATGGCTAAGAAAAAGAAAATATCTGCAAGTCGAAAGTATGCCAACGGCACTACTTACAAAGATGGTGACGGTGTCACTCGTAAGAGAACCTCTGCTAAAGGAACGAAGCGCGGAGATGCCTACTGCGCCAGAAGTTCAGGACAGAAGCAGACTGCAAAAGTCAAAGTCAGGCGTAAGGCTTGGGGCTGTAGAGGTAAGAAATCAGTGAGGTCATAATGGCAAAAGGTCAAAAACATTATTTTAGAGATGGTACTCTTCATACAGGGGGTTCTCATAAGATGCCTAATGGCACTCTACACTCAGGCGCAAAACATGGGAAGAATAGTAAGAGGCTGTACCACTTCTCAGAGCTAAGTGACACGGCAAAGAAGAAAGCCAAAAAAGCCAAAGCATGAAACTCCTCAGTCATGGGTCAAAGCACACTCTCTATGATGATTGGGGCTTTGTAATTATTATTACTAAAACAAAATCTATAGTCACAAAATTCATGGAAAAACAAAATGGCAGCAAAGAAGAAAAACTCTCTAGTAGGAAACATTCAAAAAAGAAAAAAAGCAGGAACAAGCCGTTCCAAGAAGAATAGTACTATCAGCCCTAAAGCCTACAAAGACATGACTAGTGGGTGGCCTAAGAAAAAGAAAAAGAAATAAAGGGTTGGGCATGGAAGACAGGCTAGATCGGATTGAGACCAAAGTGGATAAATTATCTGAGGCAATGGTTGAAATGGTTAGAATGGAAGAGCGTATGGTCACTGCGTTCAAGAGAATGGATAACATAGTCGAATACCAGAAGAAGGCAGATGACCGACTAGATGAGATGGAAAAGCAAGCCCTTGTTCGAGGTCAGAAGATTGCCTTTGCCGAACGTATATTCTGGATGATTGCGACAGGTTTTGTTGGTCTGTGCTTTGTATTTCTGAGGTAAATTATGGAAGAGAAGAAACAACTCACTGACATGCAGTCTCTATTTCTAGAGCTACTGATGACACCTGAATGCAAGGGCAACATCAGACTAGCAATGAAAGAGGCAGGATACGCAGATACGACTAGTATATCTGCAGTCGTAGGACCGCTACAGAAGGAGATCAACGAGAAGGCATCTCTGATGTTGGCTATGAATGCACCCAAAGCGGCATATGGCTTATCAGAAGTCTTAGATAACCCAGAGGCTATGGGAGCTAGAAACTCAATAGCCGCTGCAGCCCAGATACTAGATCGAACAGGGCTGATTAAAAAAGAGCAAGTAGAAGTTAACAATACAGGCGGTGCTATGTTTATCTTACCACCGAAAAATGACGATTGAATAAATGGCCTAGTCGCACTCGACCCAACAAGAATGCGAAAATACCATATGCTTACGTAGAGTCGAGCGATGATCCACTAGTCTTAGTACCTGATCAGGAAAAGGCAGACTACGTAAATCAGGCTATGGATTACTTAGAGGAAGGTAACTCCTCTAGAAAAGTTGCTGCGTGGCTGATTAGTAAGACAGGTGACTCAATAACTCACCAAGGTCTTATCCTGATCTGGAAGCGTTTCAGAGGCAAGGGTACTGAGAACCCCTCTAAGAGACTGAAGCAATTAGACAAGGAAGCCAAGAAGAGAAAGCCAAAGACAACGGCTGAGAAGAAACTAGCCATAGCAAAGCGTAAGCAGACAGACGCCAAACGCAGACTTACCATAGCTAAGAAGGGATTAGAGCAACTCACTACTAAGGAAGATAGCCCCTCAAGTACGCTAGACTTCGACAGTATTGAACAGCAAAAGCAGAAGCAGGAAGTAGTCTTCGCACCCAATGAAGGACCACAGACAGACTTCCTAGCCGCGAGTGAACGAGAGGTATTATTTGGAGGCGCAGCAGGTGGCGGAAAAACTTTCAGCCTGATTTCTGACCCCATGAGATACTTCTCAAACCCTAATTTTAATGGGTTAATTCTACGTAGAACAAATGATGAGCTTAGGGAAATTGTCTGGAAGACACAGGAACTTTATCCCAAGGCATTCAAGGGAGCTAGATGGGCAGAGAAGAAGTCACAGTGGACTTTCCCAAGTGGTGCTAAATTATGGCTCACTTATCTAGAGAGAGACCAAGACGTTCTTCGATATCAAGGTCAGGCGTTTAGTTACATAGCCTTCGACGAGTTAACGCAGTATCCGACAGACTTCGCTTGGAACTACATGCGCTCTCGACTACGTACCACAGACCCTACCCTGCCCATCTACATGAGAGCCACCACGAATCCTGGAGGAATAGGACACGGTTGGGTTAAGAGGACGTTTATAGACCCTGCCCCTGCAAATACAAAGTTTGTAGCGAAAGACATCGAGACAGGGGAAGACCTAGTCTACCCAGACAGTCACGAAAAGGCAGGTGAGCCACTCTTCTACAGACGCTTCATACCTGCAAAGTTATCTGACAATCCCTACCTAATGGAAGGTGGTCAGTACGAGGCTAACCTACTCTCTCTACCAGAGATGCAGCGTAGGCAGCTACTAGAAGGAGATTGGTCAGTTGCAGACGGTGCAGCGTTTCCTGAATTTAGACAGAAACATCATGTTGTTGAACCTTATGATCTTCCGACTGATTGGGTCAGATTTAGGTCATGCGACTACGGCTATGCTAGTTACAGCGCAGTTCACTGGTTTGCTATCGATCCAAGTTATGAAACTCTAATCTGCTACCGTGAGTTGTACCTAACCAAACATACAGGCAGAGATCTAGCTAGGGCAATACTAGAGGCCGAAGGGTCAGAGAAGATGCAGTATGGGGTCTTAGACTCCTCCTGTTGGCACAAACGAGGGCAGATGGGTCCATCCATAGCTGAAGAAATGATAGCTGAGGGATGTAGGTGGAGACCAAGTGACCGAACTAACGGTGCTAGAGTAGCAGGGAAGAACCGACTGCACGAAGTATTAAAGGTAGATGAGGATACGGAGAAGGCAGGAATACAGTTTTTCAACACATGCCGACAAGTAATAGCAGACTTACCAATTATTCCTTCCGACCCTAAAGGCGGTGACGATATAGACGCCCGAACCTCACAACAGAGACACACTTATGACTCAATTAGGTACGCAGTTATGAGTAGACCAAGGGCTTTCAGCCCATTTGATTTTGGGCAAGGTGTACCTCAACAAGTCTGGCGACCTGCAGACGCAATTTTTGGATACTAATATGGCATTAATGGACAAACCTCTACCAGATGAAGACTCAGATTCTAGTTTAATTGTACCACTGGACGAAACTGGTGACGTTGAAACAGAAAATACGGAGTATTCTGGTGCAGTTGCGTTTATAAAGTCGCAATATAATCGCGCAAAAGACGCAAGACATGCAGACGAAGAGAGATGGCTAGACGCATACCGTAATTATCGAGGACTTTACTCCAGTGAGGTGCAATTTACCGAAACTGAGAAGTCCAAAGCTTTCATAAAAATCACAAAAACCAAGGTTTTAGCGGCATATGCTCAAGTAGTGGACGTATTATTTGCAGGTAGTAAGTTTCCTATCGGAATTGAGGCTAGAAAGTTCCCAAATAACGTAGCAGATACGGTATCATACAACCCCAACGCCCTTACTGAAGAAAAAGTTAAGGAAGAAGCAGGTGTAGACTATAAAATACCTAATAATATAGTCAGACCCGATCTCGCAAAAGATTTAGGCGTATACAAGGAAGATTTAGCGGTAATCGAGGACGATTTAGAGCTAGGTGCAGGTAAATTACCAGGATCTATTACTTATGAACCTGCAAAAGTAGCCGCCATGAAGATGGAAAAGCTGATGCATGATCAGCTAGACGAAAGTGAAGCCCCAAAACACCTAAGATCACTAGCAAACGAGCTTGTTCTGTTTGGAACTGGTGTTATGAAGGGTCCATTCGCTCAATCTAAGGAATATCCACGTTGGAATGAGGATGGTGACTACGACCCCATAATGGAAACCATTCCTAAGATGGAATCTGTGTCTATTTGGGATTTCTACCCAGATCCTGACGCAAGAAATATGTCTGAAGCAGAATACACTATCCAACGGCATAGGATGAACCGTACGCAATTACGTACGCTAAAGAAACGCCCTCACTTCCGTAATGAGTCCATAGAACTAGCTCTCGAATACGGACCAAACTATGAGCGTAGTTACTGGGAAGATCACATGGAAGATGACGGTGTCAGCCATGAGATGGAGAGATATGAAGTATTAGAATACTGGGGAATATTGGATACTGAGTTAGCAGAAGAAGCTGACATAGATATTCCTAGAAAATTAGCCAAACAGGATGAGATCCAAGTAAATATCTGGATTTGTAATGGACAGATCCTACGACTAGTCCTCAATCCGTTTACTCCTAGTCGCATTCCCTACTTAGCTGTTCCCTATGAGATTAACCCCTACTCTTTTTGGGGTATTGGTGTTGCGGAAAATATGCAAGATACGCAGCTACTAATGAATGGGTTTATGAGAATGGCTGTAGATAACGCAGCCTTGTCTGGTAACTTAATTTTCGAAGTAGATGAGACAAACCTAGTACCAGGACAGGATATGAGTATATATCCAGGAAAGGTCTTCCGTAGGCAGTCAGGCGCACCTGGACAGGCTATCTATTCCACCTCTCCGAAGAATACCGCACAAGAGAATTTATACTTATTCGACAAGGCCAGACAGTTAGCTGATGAAGCCACTGGCATACCTAGCTACTCGCATGGTTCTGGAGCCGTTGGTGGTGTAGGCAGAACTGCTTCAGGTATGTCTATGCTGATGGGGGCGGCTGCACAAAATATTAAAGCAGTGGTGAGAAATGTAGATGACTACTTACTAGGTCCACTAGGTAAAAGCCTGTTCGCATTCAACATGCAATTTAACTTCGATCCTGAAATGATTGGAGACTTAGACGTAAAAGCCAGAGGCACAGAGAGCTTAATGCGGAACGAGGTACGTAGCCAACGACTTCTACAGTTCATGCAGATGACAGGCAATGAGCAGATGGCTCCGTTTGTGAAATATGACTACATCCTAAGAGAACTAGCTGCCTCGATGGATCTCGATGAAGAGAAAATCTTAAATGATCCTAGAGAAGCTGCGATACAACAGAAGATGATGGCAGAGATACAGGCAATGATACCTCAGCCACCTGCCCCACCACCTACTGCTGCAGCCTCTGCAGTACCTCCAGTTTCAGATCCTACAGGAAACGGTGGTGGAACTATAGTTCAAGGACAAGCTCCTGAGCCAGACGCTGCAGGATTCACTGGTCAGGGTGGCGGCGATAATGGCGGCAATCCACAGCCACAACCACAAGGAGTTATTCAATGAAATACTGCAAACCATGTAAATCAAAAACAGCCTGTGAAAAAACAGGAAAGTGTATGAAGAAAAAGTAATGGATAAAACATTTTATCAGTCGTTGTTACCCTTAGTAAACGACAAACTACAATACGAAACCTTAAAACATTACGCTGATCAACGGATAGAGTTTCTACGTAATTCTTTAGAGACCTGTAAGGATCAAAACCGCATCTTCGAAACGCAAGGTGCAATAGCAGAACTTCGAAGAATAGCTACCCTTAGAGATGAAACTATCATGGGTGCAGAATGATATCCACTTGGGTAGCTGTCGTAACAATTTGCAATAGCATGGTGGCCTTTGACTGTGACTCTATAGTCCATCAAAAGACCTTTAATGAATTAATTGATTGTCAGGATGAAATTACTTCATTCCTCGTTCTAGCGGAGAAGAACAACGTCTTAGCTTTTGGCGGCTGTCGCAAAGTCTCTGTGGAAGCAAACTTACTTTAATTAGGAATATTTCATGGGTGTTCTACAAGACCTATTAGATCAAGATGATAATCCCACTTTTTTAGGCGGTACAGCAGAAGATTGGCAGGGAGAGGCTGATAAGTATAGCCAAGATTATACCCCCTCTGAAATTACGTGGAAGGACGTAGGTAATGTAGTTGCAGACTTCACTCCCATCGTGGGTGACATAAAGGGCGGCTACGAGACAGTAGCCATGATTGGCGAAGAGCTTAATAAAGAAAATCCTAACTATTATCTAATTGGTGCATTAGGCGGCATTGGTGCAGCAGCTACAATTATAGGCCTAGTTCCAGGTGCAGGAGATGTAGCACAGAAAGCTATAATGTCTGGCGCAAAAATGGTTGCCGACAGAGCTAACAAAGTTGTAGATGCAATGCCTGAATATGATCCTAATGTATTAGGATCTAATCTTGGTAATGTATTTTCTAATACCGCAACTAAAGATCAACTAGATCCTGTAAGACAAGCAGGAAGTTCTAAAGGTTTTTACAAGAACAAAGCCCCTAATTATGTTCCCGACATAGATGTAAAATCTACAGATCAGGGAATACTCATACCAGAAAAACAAATAAAAATTGAAGACTTAAAGGGATCTAAATTAATACCTCTCGTAGCCGACAGGACTGATGCAGGTAAAGTTGTTACAGGTATTAGAGGTGGAGCTAGAGATTATGACTTTGAAGTTCCAGTGGAATTACAAGGCGGCAGAGGTTTTATACGCTATCCTGATACTGGAGCTTTTGCTTCTATGGAAAGTGTTATGGATAGGCAAGCAGGAGAAGCGGCTCGAATAGGTGAAGAAGGATTAAACGCAAAAGGCGTTTATATGTCGATGAGTCCTGAAGGTGGAGATTTCAGTACTATGATGAGTGATGTTGTCATGGAGATGATGAAGCAATCACCTATTAAAAAGAAAGACATGAAAGAATTAAGTAACTGGGTAAAAGAGAATGTAGATCCTAATTTTATTGGTTTTGATGATATAGAGGCCGCCAAGAATTACTTAGTTACAAATGTTCCAGGTACAAGAAGACAACTTATTTGGAAACAGCTAGATAAGAAAGCACCTGACGGTCAGACTTACGTTGAAAAAGGCTTTCCTACTATGGGGGATGCAAGGGTAGCTATCTCAGATCCAAGGCTTTTAGATACACCTAATTTAGAAGGTTCTTCGGTAGCTAATTTTGATACTTCAGGAAGATTAATCACAGACCCAGTACGGCAACATAAGACATATTCTTCTCAGATAGGACCAACAGGGGCTGCAGGATATGCAGGAGAATTA
>Ga0208793_1000948_pt1 | contig 17928 bp, 7 predicted proteins | sample 17_taG_FD_184092 | JGI IMG/M metagenome (GOLD analysis project Ga0208793, IMG submission 184092) | Marine viral communities from the Subarctic Pacific Ocean - 17_ETSP_OMZ_AT15314 metaG (SPAdes) (version 2) | ecosystem: Environmental > Aquatic > Marine > Oceanic | place: Pacific Ocean | collected...
CTGGAGTGTTTGCAAAAGCTAATATAACACGGCCTAATGGACCAGCTTGTTGTTTACTAATTCTATCAGGTCTACTAGATTGCTGGTTTTCTTCTGCTATTTCTCTAAAATCTTGAAATGCTTGTGCTTCAGCTTCAACGTCAGATAAACCTTGTTTCTTTAAACTTTTATATCTATTTCTATAAAATGTAGCTCCACCTGATGCAATAGCAAAACTATCTGCTATTTGCGTAGGTAAGAAACCTAACTTGAGTACTTTACTAATAAAAGCTTTAGCTTTATTTTTTGACTCAGCAGCAATTTCTGCAATATCCGCTTCATTAACATTTATCTTTAAACCATTACGTCTTTCAATTAAATAGTCAGAGTTCATTAATTTAACTACATCTTTCCAGTATTGTGGTTGATTAGCAAATGCACTTGCTGCTTTTAATATATTATTATCTGATAAGTTAACAAAGTTTACAGATGATATTGTTTGAAGTACAGCTGAACGCATGTTAAAAAACATAATAGCACCAACTGAACCATTTAGCCAATCTACAAACCTACCAGTAAGCGTATCACCCATAGCACCTCTATTACTACCACTCTTCATTCTACCTAGCATGTCTTCTAAAGCTTCTCTATAACCTTTACCATAAGCGGCTTCAAGTTTGTTCATGTTGGTTTCATTAAACACTTCATTAACATTGCTCTGCCATTGTTCTAAATATTTAGCTCTAACAACTGTATTTAAACCTGAAAGTAAATCTGTAGTTATAGTACCCGCTAACCAACCGTCTTGTGGTTTAGGATAGCCATTGTCTTTATTTATAGCTATAAGTTCATTAGCAAATGTAACTAGGTTTTTATCTGCAGTTACATAATCTTCTAATATTTTTTGATCAGTTTTAGATAAACCTGGTATTTTCATACCTTGTTGCACCCATGTGTAAACTCTAACTGCATTACCTACGGTATAAGGTTCACCGGTTATTTTTTTATTTAAATCTTTAGGGCTAACACCAAGTAATTGTTTTAAAGCTTTGAAGTCATTAGCTAAAGCAACTCTAGCGTTTGATATATCTATATTAGCTCTAGCAAACGGATCTAAAAAGTTTTCTTTTACCCAAGCTATAGTTTCATCACCTTGTTTACCTTTACCAGCAAAGTATCTAGTTAAACCTACAAAGTCTTGAGCAGATGGTGGTATACCTAGTAAATTAAATTTACCTTTATCAGCGCCTACAGCTCTAGCTTTAGTTCTACCATATCTTTTTTCCGTGCCAATACCTGTAGCTTTTTCAATTATATCATTAAAATCTTTATTAAGATCTTTTGATTTACTAAACTTAATTCTAGCATCTTGAGCTTCAGTATCTAAGCTTTCCATTTCATTTAAAACATCTTGGTTTGTAGTTGATTTAGAAAATTTAGTATTAATTACTGGTGGTAGTATTTTTTCATTATAAACTTTAGCTTTTTCTTGAGATTTTTCCAAAGCTTGTTCTCTAGCTTCTGTTATTGCAATATCTACCATAAACTCTTCATACGATTTACCATCAAACGCTATAACATTATTAATATCTTTTCTTTCTAAGAACTTAATTCTATTCCTGTTTGTAGTATTATTTTGACCACCTTTTTTATCTACTATGCTAGTCAATTCTTTAGTCGTTAACCATTGTGTATGGTTTTTAAAAACTTTTGAAACATCTTTAACTAAAGATTCTTTAGTTGTTTTAGGGTTTAATATTATTTCTGCTAGCTCAAACATTGAATTAGAGCTAGGCGCTAAATGCTCTCCCTTAGATTCTAAATAAGTTTGACCTTGTTTAGTTAGTTGAGAGCCAGATTCTAAAGTAATAAAATCTAAACTTGTTAAAGCTCTTATACCTTTTACAGCATTAGTTTGCAACTGCATTAAATTTAAAACAGTTAAACCATCAATCTTACCATCTAAATATAAATTACCTATAGTGTTAGTTATAAATTCAGCTAATTTAATATTAGCTCTATTAGCCGCTTCAATTTGTGGTTTTAACTTCTGAAGCTCTGTTATTTTTTCTGATTTACTTTTTTCGCTAGCTTGTATTTTATTAACAGCTTTAAATAATGGAAAAACTTTATTCATTAAACTAACATCTTCTAAATTAACATCTTTAGGAAGTTTACTTTTTATATTTTTAATTGAATTTTTTATTTCTTTTAATGATTCAAAATACTCTCCTTTTGCGCCTGGAATTGTTTTTTTAGTTATTTTATCTTTTTTAGTAGCAGCTGGGTCTAAAGCCCTGTTGTAATAACCTAAAAAATCGTAACCCATTATATCTAAAATATCAGATCCTAATTTTTTAATTATTATTTTATTATCTTTATTTAAAAGATTTTTAGCATTTGTATTGTTTCTAAAAGCTCCTTGTTCTTTAAATTGTTTAATTATTTCTTTAGGTATATTTTTACTATTGTAAACTAATTGTTTAAATTTTAAACCTTTTTCATCATCTATTCTGCCTTCACTGTATATTTCCCATATTAAATCTCTTGCTTCATCAACATATTTTCCTTCATATTTTCCTATAAGCTTTCCTTCTTCGCTAAATATGTCTTCAATATTGTTTTCTTGAACTAAATCTAATAATTTTAACGAATCTTTTTCAAATACCTGTTGTGATTTAGAAAATTTAAGATCAACGCTTCTTTCTATTTGTTTACTTACTAATTCTATTTCATTAGCAACGATGTTATCTTGCAAAGCTAATATATCTTTAAACTTGTTTAATACTTCTGGTTGTTGTATAGTTTCCATTGTAGCATCAAAAGCAAACTCTTCCGCTAACGCTTCAGCTAACGCATCTTTTCTAGTACCTTTAGTCGATGTACCTACGTCTCTACCTAAAAAGTATTTTATAAATTCAGCTTTAGTAATATCTTTTTTCTTAAATATCTTTTTACCTTCTTTAGTTTTTTCTCTTTTACCAGTGTCTTCTGCAAAAGGCCTAAATCTTTTATTTATAGTTTCTTGTGGTAATGCGTTTAATATTTCTTTAAAATTATCTCTTAAAAAAGTTTCGTAAGCAGCTCTTGACCCTAAAACATCTTTAGCTATAGTAGTTTTGAGCTCTGTTTTAAAAGCTTTTTTTACTGCTTTTTTAAATTCAGGAGATTGTAAAGATGGTAATTTAGTACCAAAAGTTTTTGTTACCGCTTTTCTAATTTTATCTGAAGTTTCTTGATTAATTTTTATTTTTTTTCTTAAACTTTCTTTTGCTTTAGTAGGTTTTTCTGCAACCTGTTCAGTAACTTCTTCTGTTGTAGTATCTAATACTTCTGGAGTAGTTCTATCATCTATTTCTTTAGTAAACAAATCTCCTTCTTGGCCTAACCTTTTTAATATATTACCTAGCCTACCACCACCAAATTTACCTCCACCAAATAAACCTTCTCTAACATACGCACCATATTCTCCTTTACTAGGATCGTAAGTTTTATTTAAATAAACTAAAACTTCTTCTTGAACACCAGACTTAAACTCATCTTTAGTTATACCTAATCCACTTTTAAATTTAGAATTAACAAAATCATTTACGATACCTTCGTTGTTTAAAGCTAAATCGTTTTTAATATCTATAGCTTCTTGTGCTGTAGCTGTTTTTAATTGCTCAGAAAGTCTTTTATTTTCAGCAACAATAGTTTTAGATAATTTAGTTTCTACTTCACCAGTTCTAGTTTTAGCCATTTCAATAGCTCTTTCACTAATTTTACCTCGTTTTATGTTTTTTTGATAATCAACTATAAAATCATAAACATCTTTTCCACTTTCAAATTTAATTTTTGAAAAACCTTTGTCTTTAAATATATTGACTATAGCTTTGCCATATCTTATAAACTTTTCACTTAGTGATTCATTATATTTTTTATCTTTACCTACAATATCAGAAAAAGCAGCAAAGTATTCTTCATTATACTCTTCTCTTTTTTTCTTAGATCCATCTTCATTAGTAGAATAATTAGATTTAATTCTTTCCTCTACTAAAAGTAACTCTTCTGGTGTTAAAGTTTCTTTAAATTCTTTCACCAACCTAGCTCTTGTTCTTTTGTTTTTAAAAGCTTCTTCTGTGATATAATGAAATATTTCGTGTGAACCAGCTGTCACCGCACCTGTTTTAGTAGCTCTTTCTTTATTGATAAATATTTTTCCATCAGGAAGTATTCCAGCATCAGCATCAGAGTCTGCTTCTGGATTAGCTTTTAACAAACCTTCAGCATTATTAAATTCTTGAATATTAGACTCAGCATCCATTATAGATTTTGCAGCTTCTCTATCTTTAATTAAATTTTGCTCTAACACTCTTTTATTGACTGCATCAAATAAATCAAAATTTTCTTGTTCAAGAGTTTTTAAATCTTCTGTTAATGTTTTTCTAACGCCTGGATCACTTTCTGACATTCCTGCCATTCTAGTTTTTTCAATTTTATCTTGATTTATAGCTAAAGCTTCTAGCTCAACAGGTGTCATGTTTTCTAAAACAAAAGATACATCTTTTTTTGTTTTTATAATTTGAGCCTCTAGGCTATTTATTTTATCTTGTATAATCTTTTTAGATCTAGGAGATTTAGCTTTTGTAAAATTTACTTGTAAATCTGAAATCTGAGAAGCTGCATCGTTTAAAACTCTTCTAGTACTTATTGGTGTTAATAAAGTTTCAGCTCTTTCTTTTGCGGCTGGACTTAAAGCTTTTAATTCATTAAATGCAGTTATAGGTGTGCTCATTATACTACCAAGTATAAAACCATCACCTACCCTATAAAGACCTTCTCTAGTATTTAACTTCATTGTATCTCTGCTTAAAGTACCATTATCCCAAAGTATATTAGTAACTTCTGTAGCAGCTTCAGAACCACCTTCCATTAACCAGGTAAAACCAAAAGTTTTAGCTATTTTTTTAACACCTCTATTTATAAATTCTTTAGCAGCATTTGCACCTTTTTTACCACCAATTATTCCTGCTCCTTTTAATAATTTGTATGTTACTAATTCAAAAGCTGTTTCAATAGCTCCACTACCTAACGCATTTATATTTAATCTAGTCAACGTTTCATCAGGATTTAATTCAATTTCTTCAGCGAATTTATTACCTGAAATACTTAAACCATATAAAGCTAAACCACCTAAACCCATAGATGCAGCAATTAATGATGGAGATGATTTTACCGCACCTGTAACACCTGATTCAAAAGCTTCAAATAAATTTTCTCCTGCTTCACTAATTTCTCCTTCAAGAATATTATCAAACGAAGCGAATAAAGCTTCTGTAGGTCCATTATACTCAAACTTTTTACTTTTTTTCTGAAGCTCGTCTTGTTCAGCTTCTAAATCGTTAACACTTTGCATGTTAGGAATTAGTCCTTGACTTGGTATAGCACCACCCATTGTTAATCCAGGTGTTTTTATTTTTTGTAAAGCTTCAAATATTTTCCCTCTATCTTCAGGTTTAGTTACATCAAACATTTCTAAACCATTCAAAACTCCCATTAAAATTTTATTTTTAATACCTTTTTTAGGATCTATTAAGCCTTCTCTAGTAGCATTAATTAAGTTTTGAAAAAAACCTATGTTTTCTCTTTCTATATCTAACTTAGCTTTTTCAGCATCTTTAGGTGTTTCGTAAGGAATAAAATCTGTTGTCGGATCTTCTGTTTCACTTGGACCTATTAAATCCAAAGAACCATCTTCCGATGTTGATTCCATATCGGATGCTATCTCTTCTCCTGCAGTCGCATCCGTTTCTACAGGTGTTGTCTTTGCTGATTCATTGAGTTGTTTAAACTCTTGCTTTCTTAAATCAACTTGAGCTTGAATTTCTTCAGTTGGTAAACCTTGATCGGTTAATTGATCTACAAGTTGCTTTAGTTCTAAGATCTGCTTTTCGTTCATATTAAATTAAATTTTAATATCCTTATAGTTTACTAAAAAATCTCCTTCATCAAAAGTATTTATAGTAACATCTTTTTTCTTTCTATTCTTAATAATATCTCTAACCACTGCATTTATTTGAGATGGTTTAAGTTTAGAAAATTGAGGTATTTCTAATAACAATTTTACCATAGCTTTTTGTTCCGGAAGTGTTTCACCAAAATTTGAACTCACACCATCTTTTGTTATTTCAAAGTTAACTAATTCTTTTATTTTACCATCAGCTAATTTATTTTTTTCACTTTTAATAAATTCTTCTCTATCTTTTTCCCTAGCAGTATCTTTTAAAATATTTACTTCTTTCATGTAATCTAAATCAAAACTTTCAATTTCATTTATATATTCAGAAGCAGTAAGTAGTCCACCATCGTAATCGCTAACGTAATCAAATTGTTGAGGACTTTCTGTTACATTTCTATATAAATCTACAACAGTATTACCTTCTTTTAAGTAGTTAGCAACGTTGTTTAATTGTTTTTCTTGATCTACAGCTAGTCTTTCATCTTTAGTTCCTCTACCACCAGTTCTTTTAGAAACTTTTTTAAACGCTTGTTGTGGAATACTGTTTTCAAACTTTTCTTCCATTTTGTCAAGAATTCTATTTTTAACTATATCTAAAGAGTTTTTATCTAATGATGTACCTTGTTCGTTACCTATTTTTAAATCAGGATCTCCTTCATTTCTTAGTACATTGTTATAATAACTTTCTATAGAATTAAAACCACTACCAGGCCCATCCATTAAGCTACCTTCATTAGAATAACCAGATAATGTTGCTAAAACATTTTTTTCCATGTTTTGTCTAAACAAAGCTTTGTTTTTATCTGTAAAATCATAAGTTTGAATAGATTGACCATTTAAATTTATAACTTTTCCAGCTGTTAAGTAGCTAGCAGCTTGACCTCCATTTATATGAGCAGTACCATTTTTGTCAATTAATTTATCTTCAGTCAGTGTTGCATTAAGTTCAGATGTTATACCTGGTATAATAGGTAAATCAGCTGACATTAAAGCCATTAAACTTTGTTGATAACCACCTTCTTTACCAAATTGACCTCCTGTAGAGTTTAAAACAATATCAAAAACTCCATTATTATTAACTATGTTAATACCTAGATCTGAAGGCAATGTGTCGTTATAAGTAGACATAAAAAATTTAGCTAATTTAGGATCTAACTTTTTCATATCTATACCACCTTCGCTACCAGCTTTACCAGTAACACCTAGTTTTGAAAACAACTCTCTTTTTTCTTGAAAAGACTCTAATAAGTTTTTCATACCGCCACCTTTAAAAAAAGTTTCATACTGTGCTAATTGAGATTGTAACTGTGCTCTTTCAGCTGGATTTTTAGAGTTAAGTAATTGTGCTTTTATTCTAGCACCTTGATCTACTAAACCTGACAAAGCAGGTTGTAAAGCAGGTTGTATATCAAAATCTTTAGAAGCAAGGTTTGCATTATTTAAATAATCTAAATTATATTTAGTTACATCATTTAATAATTTAAAGTTTTCTTCTTCTTTCTTTTTTCTTTCAGCTTCTGCTTTAGCACCTAAGGTATCTATAACACCAGCTGTAGTGTTTGAAATATTCTGTATAGCACTAGCAAAGTATTTTCCACTTTGTGAATCTACATATGTAACTGGATTTCTATAACTCATAATTAATCAAATAACGGATTAGTAACAGCAAAAGGATTGTTTGATGCTATGGGAGTACTGCTTACAACTCCAGACGAAGGAGTTGAAAAAGAACTAACTGTGTTAACAGGTGTTCTAGGCGCTGAAGAACCTAAAGCACCGCTGGTTATTAATGATCCAGCTATATTACCTAAACCGCTTACCATGCTAGAACTTATAGCGGCTCGATCTGCAGATGCTTGAGCAGCTTGTTTTTGTGCTCCACTAATTTGAGCAGATACTCTATCTAACTGTTCACCTTGTCTTCTTTCTGTTGCTGAAAATACAAATTGTTTACCAGCAACATCTGCTTGTTGTAATCTTTGTGCTTCACTCATACCAATGTTTTGTATTCTTTGAGCTTCTTGCATTTTTAGTTGTTGTAAATTAGATTCTCCTTGTGCTCTTCTTATTTCGTTCTGTGCTTCTTGCTGCTCTATACTAGCTGACACACCTTTTTTACTTTGTAAAGCGGCTTGTGCTAGAGCAGTTGCGCCACCAGCACTAGCTCCCGTAGCTCTAAGTGTGTCTAGTGTATTTGCTAAAGCAATATCTGCTTCTTCAATTTGCATCTCAGCAGCTTGTGTAGCGACACCTAAACTAGCGTAAGGATTTGAAACCATACCGCTTAAATCTTTTGCCATACTTGAAATATCAGAAACACCAGCATATGGATTTATTATAGCTTGTCTACTTTTTTCAAGACTATCAAGTTTACCTTGTAATCTTCTTTTTTCAGCCATTGCTCTTCTTTCCCTACGTTTAGCAGCTCCACCTCCAAAAAGACCAGATATTAAATTTATACCAGCTCCAATACCAGCAACAGCTAAAGCACTTAATGGCTCAGCCATCGTAACACCATATGGGTTACCAAAAAACCAGTCGTATATTTGTATTAAAATTTCTTCCATATTATTTAGTATGATGATTCCACTACGTCTGATGACACAGAGAACAATTCTTTTTTAGTTGTAGGATAAAGTGAATTATTTAATTTCATTTTTACAGTTGAATAAAAACCTTTTATACCTGACATGTCTGCTCCATATAATATTTCACCACTTACTGCAGGTGAATTATTTATAAGATTTGCAAAATATTTATCTTCTTTTTTCTTAAATGTGTTGGACCATATCTGAGTCTCTAAGCTAGCTAAATTATCTTGAAACACATATTTACCTATTGGTAAAGTTTTGTCATTAGAACTAGCTACCATGCTTTCTAATTCCCAACCTAAAGCGCCTTCATAGTTAATTGTTTTAAAGTTTTTAACAACTGAAGGATTAGAGTTTAGTATTATAGTTACATCTGAATCGTAATTAAATCCATAAAACTGAGCATAGTTACCTAAATAATGTTGATAAAGTTTACCAGTGTTAAATGTATAAAATACATTACTTAAGCTAAAAGAATAATTAGGTTTATAACTAGAAAAACTAGTCCAACCTAATACACCTTCATCAAAAGTAACTGTAGAAAAAGGTTCTGTCCAACATATTATAGTTTGTAAAGCCGGTATTGGGTTTGTTAGGTTAGCTACAAAAGAAGCTGGATTAGATGTTTGTATAACAGAAACAATAGTTCCATAAAATTCTCCTGTTATTTGACCTGATGTTGTATATTTATATATATTATCTCCAGCAGCAATGTCACCTATAGTAGCATTTAATGTTACAGTTACATTACTACCTGTATTAGCAATATTTTGACCATTTTGGGCTACGTTACCTGTATTTCTTTCTTGCTGTGTAGATACAACATAGTTTTTAGAATGTGAGTTCCACCCTCCAACTACTCTAGCTGCGTTAGCTAGTTCATCTCTAAAAAAGTCGTGCATACCATAAGATGATATTTCAGTTATACCATCAGCAGATAATCTTAGTACACAACCTCGTTTTTTATCTGTAAAGTATTTTCTATAACCATATACAGCAAAACTTTCTGGGTTTGTACTTATGCCATACTCACCAGCATAAGCGACTATTTGACCTATTACTTGTAATGATGATGTAATAGATGCGTTACCTTCTGCTGAATATATAGCATCTTTATCTATTAAAGCTCTACTAACTTTGTCTTCTTGAAATATAATTAAGTTAGTATCTTCAGCATATAATTTTTGTATAGATCCATTAGCAGGATCTGCAGATCTAATTATATCTTGGCCAACAGAAAATTGATTAGTATTATTAATACCAGTTCTAGAATTAAATATACCAGAATATATAAGAGAACTTATTCTATGCTGTTGTTTGAACGTGTCTTCTACTATATAAGCTTTTACACCAAAATCAACAGATGTGTTATTGTAACCACCTCGTATTCTAGCTTCTTCTATATACCAGTCATCAGCATTAACAGCTGAATAATCTTGTGGTATGTTAGCATCTGGTGCTACTCCTGTAAATTTTATTTGATCATTTAAAGCTACTGTTTGAGCAGAACTTATTGTAATGTCTTGGTTATTGGCCGCTACAGAAACTACAGTTACAGTTCCTGTAAAAGCGGTTGTTAAGTTAGTAACTACTTGACCAGCACCTATCTTGTTACTAGCAACTTGTAAATTTATTACATTTGTTGTACCTGCATTAGCTGCAACAGTTACAGTCTCTATATCTGTAATACTCTTGATTTTTTTTAACCAGAATGTACTAAAGTAGTTTACTTCTAAAGTCGCTGCCATAATTTATTATCACTTGTTTTTAAATATTATTACTACGGTGAAAATGGGTATAAATATATGTTAGGCGAACAACCATTTGCAGATGAGCAAGCTTCAACATAACATTGTGTCCAAGGGTTTGGTTCATATACTTTTGCATCACTAACGTTAAATCTAGTAGAAAACTTATATTTAACAGTACCTCCGTTGTTGTAAGGTGAAGACCCAGATGTTATAAACGCTTTATAGTTACTAACACCACTGCCAGCATCTGCAAAAGAAAATACAGTTGATAATGTAGAGTCAGTATAAAATTGAGTTACATATTGACCGTAGGGTACATGTGAATAACCATATGGTAAACCACTTATAGCGTTAGGACAATAATAACTATTTGAACCTGTGTTTTCTATAGAATATCTATAAGATTGTGCTGTACCACCAGTTGTATTAACACCATTTTCTATTACACATGTACTATAGTATAAATCATTTGAGTTAACCCAACAGGTTAAAGCATTTGATTGATTAGGTGCTATAACACTTTTAGCGTCAATAGCTGCAATAGCATATTCACCAGGTTGATTATAAGCTAACACACGTTGATCGTAAAAGTTTCCTCCTTGACCAGTAGCACTTGTGTTAATATCTACTTTTATAGCACCAGAGCTAGGTGTCCCCGTGTTTGAATTATCTATTGTAAAATTATTTATATCAGCAATAGCGGCCCAAGCAGAACTACTGTTAGATCTATGCCATACTTTCCACGTGACATCAGCATCTAAACCTGATGATGGACTAGGCGGATTACCTTCCCATATTAAACCAGCATTCATAGATAGCGACATAGTACCTTGTGTTAATGCACTACCTATTTTAAATAGCGTGTCAGTTAAAGAAGCATCTCCCGTTTGAGCTGTACTAGGTGTTACGGGTAAATCACCAGCTGTTAATGTATTGTCAGATAAATACCAAACACCTGTAATTCCAAATTGAGCATTGTATTTAGTTATAAAAGCATTTGTTATTGGAATACCTAAATTTGCTTGTATAGGCCCTGTTGTACAAGTTGATTTTATACCTGAGTTAGCGGGTTGAGGACCAATAATGATAATTTGATTAGCCACAGCGGATAAAGAACCATCAGCTGTATCACCGTTTGCATCTTCTATTTTTAAAACTAAAGTGTGTTGACCACTAGGTGTATTATTAGCTGTTTGACTTAAGTTTCCATTAGTAGCATCTATAACAAATGATGGTTGACCATTTGCACCAGTAGGATTACCTGAAACAATAGACCATTTTAATTGCTCTGTATTTCTTGTAGAACTTGCTGAACCATTTTTTGACAACGTGTCTTGGCCTGTGAATGGATTACCAGTTTGATCTACTGTAGCTTGTATGGTTGGTAAAGGCGATTCATCAAATGAAGGTGCAGCGTTAGATAAGTTAACGCTTAAAGTTAAAGTTAAAGACGGGTCAAAAACCTTAGGATTTGTTGCAGAAGTTATTTGTATCGAAAAAGTAAAGTTATCTTGTGTAACACTATCATCTAAATAAACGAACTCTTGTAATGTTTTTATTCTATAAGACTTAAGAACTGGATCTTGAACTAATTCAAATTGATTACTAACATCTCCATTTCTAACAGATACAACACTCATTGTTGCTGTAGTTGGATTAGCAGCATCAAAAGCAGCTCCTGTGTTTGATTGTGGAAAGAAAGGATCAGTTATATAATGTCCACTAGCATCACTTTCTAATAATTCAATATTAGTAGCTGTAAAACTTGTTGGTCCATCAAAACCTGTAATTATATCTATATTTAAATCAGACAACAAACCTACTGTGCCAGTTTCCCAAAATATATCTAACAAAGAATCAACAGGTTCTGTTTCATATATAGCTAAAAAAGGTCTCATTGTGGCAGTTACATCACCTATAATGTTATTTTTATTTGTAGCTAATCTTGCTATTAAAGGATTAGTATCTATTTGATATAGATTTAATTTGCCATCTGTACCTAATGTAGCAAAATCCATATTTGAATCATCAGCTGTAGAAATACTTATAGCAGTGTCAGTATCTATATTAGGATAATATTGAATATTTGAAGCGCTATTATTATTAGAAACTCTACCAAATAACTGAACAGAACTTCTAAACTGTTTTTGATCTGGTCCAACCTCTGATAAATCTCTAGGTATTTTATTTATGTTATCATTTATTAAAACTATATTAGCTGTAGATCCAGGTGGATCAGAAGGGAAAGGAGGGTTGCTGCCTCCTTGTTGATCAGGATAACCACTTAATATACCTGGCAAATAAGCATTGTAATAATCTTGCTCTGTTTGTTTAACCACCACTTTGTAAGAATACCAACCAGTAGGGTTTAAAGTATAACTATACTTTGTGTCAGGTGATTCTGTACTAACAGAATATAAATTGTTATTTATAGGTTTTTTTGTATAAATTATATAATCAGGAGTAGATGTTGCATCTATTTCTACTATTTCTACGTAATCAACAAATTCACCTCTTAAATATTCACCAACTGCTGGAACATTAGTTACACTACCAGTTACTGTAAATTCATATTTATAACCAGCAATATTTAAAACAGGTATAGTTGTTGCTGTGTTTATATGAGTTAAAACAGACATATCAAAACCACTTCCTTTTTCTTTAGCATATAAACCTGGTTCGCCATTACTAAAATTAGGTAAACTATTTACACCAGAAACTATTTGATTTGTTACATTTAATTGTAAAGTATTTCCAAACCAAGATAAAATATCTTCTGCAGATTCATTATAAGGATTAAATATAGTAGAACCTAAAAATGTATTTATAATAGTTTGTTGTACTGGTGAAAGAATAACAGGTGTTTGTCTACCAAACTTATCACACAGTATAAAACCAACTTGATAGTTTCTATTTTGTTTTAAAGAGTGGTTAGGGTATTCTACCCAACTGTCACTTATAACAGAATCACCTTTATCAACTATTTTAACATCATAATTAATATTGTCAGGCGCTGTGTAAGTGTCTCTAAAGTTACCGTATATAATTCTATTACCTGCTGTCTCTTGAGACAAAGCTCTTACCGGAACCTTATCATAAACCCTTGTTGTTTGATCAGTTGGTAATGTTTTATAAGGTTTTCTAGACTGATATTCATATGTATATAAATTATCTACGCTTTCAGCGTTTATAGCACTTATAGGTATAGTTTCTAGAACTTTTACAACAGTTTGATCTGATTCTTTATATAGAATATCTAACGATGTTATTTTAAAACTTGTTGATAAGTCGTTTTCATGGTCCGGTAATGTTATTAACAACTCTATATTGTTAACATTGTTTTCCATCCAAGCAACTATAGTACTTCTAAAAGCTTCGTCTTCATCACCGTTTTTAAAATAACCTTTTTGTTTAGGTATATAAGCTATTTGAGTAAAAGGCGCAAATATAGAATACTCACCATCATCAAATCTATATCTGTAACTAAATCTTACATATCTACTTTCTAAGTAATCTGGATCACCAGGCCAAGTAGCACTAGATGATTCGTTTGTCATTGTTGACATTAAAAAAGTAAACCTATCTCCAGCAATAGGAAGTGTAACAGCTGATGATAAAGTAACGGTAGTATTTCCTGTAGCTGTAACTACATTAGAAACTGTTACAAAGTCAGAAGGTAAAACTTTAGGTGTACCAGTAGAACTAGAACTAACAACAGACATACCTACTAGTATTTTTAAGTTTTCAGCAACTACGATTGTTGTTGTTGTTGGAGCTGGACTTGATTTTACTGTTGCATTAGTTTTTTTAAGTAAAGATATAGGTAAGTAAGGATTATATTTAGCTACTGAAATTTGAACCTCATCGTTATAATAATTATTAGGTTTATTTATATTAACTTTTCTAGGTTGATTTCTATTATCTGTAAAAAATAAAAGCTCCTCTATTAAACTAGCTTGTATAGGGTTTGTGGTGGAAAAATTTAAAAATACACCATCAGCTATAACTTTAGCTGTGTTAGAATTTTTTGGTGTCCAAGAATATATTATACAGCGGTTTCCTGAAGGAGCAAATGTAGGATTAACTGTTGGATCAACATCAGTATAATTTGTTGCAAAAATAAATATAGTCTGTGTATATTCGTCAGTTAAATAACCTATAGTTTGTATATTACTAGGCAACGCTGGAGTTATAGTAAACGTTTTTTCAGTATTACCTAAAACAGTTTCTAAAGCACCTATGTCATCATCTTCTGATTTACCTACAGATATATTCTGCGCATCTCTGTATTCACCATTAGGTATTAATCTATCGTCCAAGTCTTTATTCATCTTGGATCTTAGAAAACTGTTTTTAATTTCTGCCATGTTTAGTGTTTAATCCATTTAGATTTACCTCTCATAACTTGAACTATTTGATCAAGCTTAAGATTAGATAATCTTATTTTAGCATTTCTTAGTTTAGCACTTTTCTCTTGTTTAAATCTTCTTACAATATACTCTTGTATACCAGTTGATACAGATAATATAGAATATATTATGTAAGCATATAAAGCTTCTTCAGCTAGTTTAGGTATTCTAGAATCAAGATCATAAGCGTTACCATCAGATATGTATTGTAATAATATTAGTTTGTTAGCTAAATTACTAGTAAAACTAAATGTACCTTTTCTTTCATCTATTTTAAACCAACCATTTTTTTGACTAGTCTGTGGCTCTAAACCATATCTTTGACCTAGCGCACCATCTGTATAGTTACGATCTAAAACATTAGCGTTATTTAAATCATTATTAAAACCTCCACTTATATATCTAGGATTTGTTTTATCCCATGTTGCATTTGTTTGAGATGTAACCTCTGTATTGCTATCAAAACCGTCTTGAATAGGTTTACCTTCATCATCTTGTGTGAACGTGTAGTAAGGACTTTGATTAAGGTTGTCAGTTGGATATATGATATGTAAAACACCAAGTTCATCTACCCATGAAGCTTTGACATAATTAACATAATCTTGAGGTATAGCTAAACTTAAGGTAGAAGGAACAGTTAGTTCAGTTGATTTTACACTTTTTAAAGTATCATAACTAAATTCTTGTAAACCACGTCTAGCGTGAAATATAACGTCAGTTCTTTTTACACTTGGTATAAGTTTACCAGCACCTACATATGCTATTAAAAAATTATCTATAACATCAGTTAATCTAGTATAAGCATATTCCCCGTGATTATTTTCTATAGCAGACTCTATTAATTGTATTTTAATATAAGAATTAGCAACTAAATAAGAGTTTACTGTTATTATATTTCCAGCCTCACTATAAGGTTCTGCAAGTTTAAATACTAATGCTGTTTGAGCAGGTGGTATTTGAACAGTTATTGTACATGTAAATGTTGTAGTTGTTAATATTTGTTTTACAGTACCATATGTAGTTGTTCCAGCTGCGTTTTGTATTAACATTCCAACAGCTATATCTGAATTAACAGCATTAATAGTTAAAGTGCTTTCGCCTACAGGGACAACAGTTCCATTACTTGTTCCTGTTGTTTTAGTATTATTAGGCGTCATTTCTGTCCAAGTTAATGCATCTGGACTAGAATATAAATGAAAATTATTTAAACCATATTGGCCACTAGCATTATCAGAACTTCCAAATATTAAATCTGTATTAAAAGTACTAGTAAAAGTTTGACCTGCACCTGATGCGCTTATATAAAACTGCTGTGCTCCAGCGTAATATTGTCTATTAGTTTCGGTTATTAAACCACCATTAGGTATAGGCATAAGTTAGCTTTTTTGATTTTGTTGTTCTTGTGCTACTTGTTGTGCAGCAACTTGTATTATTGTAGGGTCTTTTACTACTACTCCAGCATATAATAAAACTTTTAAAACTATCTCTGTTTGTTCAGCGTCATGTAGTTCAAAATTAATAGATGTGTCAGGATTATATACGTAAGCATTTCCAGAAAGAGTAAAATTCCATACTGGATCCATAGGTTTTCTTATGTAAGTGGCTTGAACACCTGATTGAATTGTTGAAGGATATACAAAAAGCTTTTGTCTTTCGTATATGTATATAGGGTATGTAGTTGTAGGTGCTGTTAATTTAGAGCTTAATAAATGATATAATTCACCTCTATCAACTCTTTCAAGTTCTTGAGTTGGTAAAGCTCCTTCGCTATAAATAACAGTTCCTAATCTATAAAAATCATCTTGTGTTGTTACAACAAAAATATCTATACCAGCAGCTGGTGCAACATTTAATGTTAATGTTGTTCCATTTATACTATAAGCTGTACTAACTACACCATCTAAATAAACAGTTGTAGTTCCACTAGCTAATTGATTAGCTGTAATAGTTGTTATTGCGTATGCTTGTTGATTTTGTAAAGTCACAGTTGTGAAGCTAGCTTGTGAAGATCCTGATTCTGTAGGTAAGCTAAAAGCACCATTAGCATATGTAGTATTGCCTATGGTTTTAAATATAGAGATTTTTTCATCAAGATTTACGACTCTATCTGCGTAATCTGTATTTGTTTGTGGAACACGTATCTGCTGATTAAGATCTTCAAAGTATCTTTCAAATATCTCTAATTGAACCTGAGTACCTATTTTATTAAACTCAACAGGTGTCATGTAACCTCGTTGCTCTTTATTTAGTATTAATAAAACGGTTTGATATACAGTGTTTACGTTTATTGCCATTTTAGTATTTTAGTTAATAGTGATTAGGGCCACATAAGTGACCCTTCACTATAATTATAGTCACATATTATTGTAACTTTTTCTTAATTGTTTTGAAAACTTCAACACCTTCATCAGTTTTAAACCAAGCGGCTAACGCTGAATAAGGATTTTCATCAAAAGGTATAGTCATTAGTTTCCTATCATTAGTTCCCCAATGGAATGTTCTTTGATCTTGAGCTAATTTTATTATATGTTGTTCAGTAGCTCTTATACCTATATTTCTTAAACCTACGTTTTCATCACTAGCTACAGATAAAAATGCTGATGGATTTCTTCTTGCCATGAGCAATAAATCTCTTCTTAGTTCTTTAGAACTTAATGTAGATACCTTTGATCCTAGTTCAACTCTTAATACAGCTTCGGCATGGTCTATATCCATTTCTTTCGCTGCAATCATAGCATCTAATTCTACATTAATATCTTCAAGTTCATCTTCAGCTACTACCTCAGCTTCCCACTCAGAATATATAATACCTTTTTTAGGGTGATATAGTGATAATAGTTTTTGTAAGTTTTGTTTTTGTTTTGGAACAGCTAAAACACCATCTTCAAATATAATGTGCCCTAGTGTTACCTCTCCTTTTTGTTCTTGTAAAAAAGGTGAGTTCTGATTCGTAGCATATCTTAATTCTTTTTGTTCTCCTGTTTTTTCATCAAACCATAGTAATGGATGTCTACTAGTGTTTTTAGAATTTAAAGTATATGTTAACGGTTCTTTATCGTGTAATAGAAAGTATCTTCTATCTTTAATCTCCCATTTAGGGGCTACTGTTTCTTTTGTTTTTGACATGATATAATATAATATAATTAATAAAATAAAGGGCTGGGTGCCGAAGCACCCAACTCTTTAAAGCAATCTTA